>Ga0123352_10014832_pt1 | contig 12411 bp, 6 predicted proteins | sample TergutLab28metaG_FD_89700 | JGI IMG/M metagenome (GOLD analysis project Ga0123352, IMG submission 89700) | Labiotermes labralis P1 segment gut microbial communities from Petit-Saut dam, French Guiana - Lab288 P1 | ecosystem: Host-associated > Arthropoda: Insects > Digestive system > Gut ... | reverse complement strand
GTGTGAGTGTGTGTGTGTGTTTGTGTGTGTGAGAGAGAGAGAGTGTGTGTGTGTGAGTGTGTGGTGTGTGTGGTGTGTGTGTGTGTGTGATCTAGAGACCTCAGTTCGAGGTGGTTTCTTACAAATAAAAACATAGAAACTCTATTGAGAATGGAATCGGTGTTTTGAAACTGACTATAGAAGTGTTTGCACACGGTGTACCAACAAAACACACAGTTTTCCAAAATTGCTCGTTTAGTGCAGCATGGTCAGTGAGTTTAAACCTCAATAATGTGTCTCGTATATGCATCTTGTACAGTATCTAAATGTATGTGTGCCTCACTGATGTGTTCTGATTTTAAACAGTGTACCTTAACAGTTAACCTATGTCACACATACACACACAATGATGTATATAATTCCCACATTCACAGGTACTGTGCGTGGCCTGAAGTTATGTGTCGTTTTCTCCTACAACACACAGTACCATCTTACCAGGCGACTGTTTCCCGCTGTAACGTAACCCGACGTATCTAGACGCGATACACTGCAGTCACTCCGCATTACCACACGTCATCACCCATAAACTCCACGCCCCATCCTCTCATTCTGTTTTCAGTGACCGTCTGAAGAGCACCGTCACCGCCTGCAGACATCAACGCGACTTCGTCCCTAGAAGATTCCAATAAAAATTAGGCAATTGTGAATTGACAAATTTGACCGTGCGGCAATCCTGCAACCTCAGACAGCACAAGAAATTTGGCAGCAGGCAGTTGAACAGCCGTTGCGCGTCACTCAGCCATTGCGATTTTTGAAGCGGAGGTGTAACGTGTTCAGCCATTTGTGGGTTGTCTTGTATGTGAGGAGAACTGTGTTGACTGGCAGCGTGTGAAGCAAGAAGACAACCCACTCATATATACGCATATTCCTCCAAAATGCTGGTGTCCGTCTGCTGTACTACACGGTGTCATAGTCTACACGACACCAACATGAAGACTGTGTAGAGCTGAAGGTTTATAATTAATTATGTTTACAGAGCAGTACGTCACTGACAATTATCTCGCGTTATTCCAGCTGCCTTCATCATGCAGTCTGAATCGACTGTTCTAGAACAAAGCCTCTTGAATCACCTGGAGTGTCCGGTGTGCTTGGAACACATGAAGCCTCCATCACACTGTATGCAAATTGTCATAAGATCTGTAACATATGCAAACCGAAAATGCACCGCTCTCCTACCTGCAGAGAGCAGTTCTTGAACACCAGAAACCTGGCTGTAGAGGATCTGGCTAGACACGTGAAATAGCCCTGCAAGTTCCGATCGTACGGATGTACGGAAATAATTGAACTGTGATACGATTGGTGGGCACCAAGAGAAATGTCGGTACAGTCGAAAGGTATGTCCTGGAGTTGAACTGGCAACTGGAAATTGCAGTTGGACTGGAAGTGACATCGTTATCGAGGGACACTTGAAGGAGAACCACCTTGACGGTTGTTGAGATTACTTTAAAGATGGTGTCATATTTGTCTGTAGATTAACTGATAATGTGATTTGTATTTATTGCATATTCGCCTACAACGAGATTTTCTTTTCCTTATTTAAAGAGAAAGATTGTATATTTTGTGCTGTTCTTCATTATGTTGGCCCTTGTTAATGTGCAAGTAAATACCAATGCAACTTGGAGTTCACCAATAAAGATGATGCAGAACGTGTTTCTGTAATGGACCTGTCGAGATGTTTTGATGAAAATTTGGGTGATATGTCCAGAGCAGGCAACTGTGGGACTTTGCATTATGACGTGGCGAGTCGCTCTAAAGACGAAGAAGGTAGCATGCTGTTCAAGTTGGAAATAATTAGAGGCGGTAACTGGTTTATAGATGCCGTGTAAGCTAGGTACGATTGAGTCCAGTTTGCGGTGTAGAACGATAATTACAGGGCGTTCAGCTGTCAGTTTAATGAATGTTTTGCAGTGTAAACGGAGCGTCCACCCTACGCATGGCGTCAAGAATCACACGTAGTTTATTTTATTTCTTTCCAGCTTATTTTGTTATTGTCTCAGTATGGAGCGTGTTAATGCACAGTTTCTGAATATTTGAGAATTCACTTGGAGTCTATTGTTGTGTGCGAAAATGCCAAGAAATTATGTGTGACTGAAATTTTGTACGGTTGGATTTTGACGAAGAATGAAGTCTGCATTGCATAAAAAATGTATACTTCCTGTGATTGTCAATCCGCTGACCGAAATGTTCTTTTCTTATGCTTATCTTGATGTGTGATATTACAATTTATTTGTTACTTTTCTTTTTATATCTCCTCCAAGATTTTCATTGTTGTGTTTGCAACGTGTAATCCACTGTAGTTTGTATGGAATTTGTTTCTCTTAATGTTCATTTAATATTCTTGGTTTATTATTGGCTTTCTTGTAGTTACTTGGGTCCAACATGAATATTGTAAATCATAGCCATTCCAAAAGATGTATAAAAGTCTCAATTTCTGCAGCAATACCGGTACCATTTTGCAAAATATTCCTTCCATTTTATTCCTCCAATAAAACAGATCCGTCTGTTCTCTCGATAGTTTACGTGAAGCACTGAACACTGCTGTAACTTTTGTGCCAACAATTTGGATGACTTTTAACACCTAAAATATGACAGAGCGAGTATTCAAAATACTGGAACGTCCTACCGTCGTAATTGGAATGTCCAACTGTGTTTACCGAAAATCTCATGATAATTCACAGTAACATAAATAGAATTTTGCATTCTTTTTATACATGTAAATGAAAAATGTAGGTACATAATTTAAAACTATTACGTCATACGAGCTGAGTGTGTTCAGGAATAGTGAACTTAGTATACAGTCAATTAACAATCGCCGATCTTTTTGGTCGAGCTGCATGGTTGCTGGGAGTTCGGTTTCGAAACCCGATGAGGGCGTGCATATTGGTCCATTGTGTTTGTTGTGTGTTACGTAGGTAGGGGCCTCTGCTACGAGCTGATCTCTCGTGCAGGGGAGTCAAACCGGGTGCGTCTAATTGTGAATTATCTAGAAACCTTTCGAATTAGATGCAGCCTAGCCCTAAGTTGAACTCTTGCGCCGCACAAGAATAAAGCGAACACATATGAATGTGTATTGATTCGTAACGCATCTCCAAGAACACATTTTCGGACAGTCAGCATTAGTTTCTCTGTGCCATGATATACCTACATCTGCACACACTTTCTCCCAGCACACGACATAATATAACGTGTCTCACATGCGTAGTGGGTCTTTGAGGAAAAACTGTCTGTAGCAGCAATGAGTACGTACAGTTTAATGCACACTGAGGTGTTCCGAATTGTAAGAAGGGCGGATTATCAGAACATTTATATTGCCCGTACAATGACATACACGTTTCCATACGCACTGTCTCATCGATTCTACTCTGAAGATAGCAGTGGTGTATTCGTACAGAATTCTGATACTCGCTTACCACTCGACTCTTTCCAGCTGTAACAGAACCCGAAGAATCTAGACACGACACACTGTAATCACTACGCTGTATCACCCGATCATCAGCCATACAGCCATGCCATATCCATCTAGTCATTTTTCAGTGTATCCACCAGGAGAGCTTCGGCACACTTTTCAGACATCACTGTGAGTTTTTGTCTAGAATTTCCTTTACAAAATTACGCATGTGTTTGTTTTTTCCATCCGACCTCCACGTCCACAACATCGTACATTTCTTGATGTCTCTCCAGTAGTTCCAGTAACAAATTTGATAATAATGCGCGGTGTATGTACTGTCAAAGTGAGTGTCCCTGTCTGACTCTTCAGTGATGTATTTTGTACTCCATGCTCTACGCTAGTGTTGGCAAACCTTATTGAGGGCGCGTGTCCAAATTGCGTATGCATTTCGAAAATATATTTTCGCTGCCCGTGACGAATTTGAAGAGCAATATAAGATTTTTGACTCTCCAAAAAATTGTTATTATTACAGCATTATTATTATTATTATTATTATTATTATTATTACAAATGCGTATTGTGATTTCGAAATGAATGCATGGCATAATTACTATATTTCTAATACAGGCCCCCGCAAGGAATGCGATAAGTGAGAAAATGTGGCAGTAACTGTGTCTGCTACTGCTTCTTGTTTAATCTGATTGCCGTACAAACACACGACACTTCAGTCACAAATATTTTAACAATTGTGTGCATATACAAACAAACAAATACCCCAGCTATGCACATGTGTCTTGCCACCTCTCAGTGTGCCTTCCGCGATGCACCGCCCAACCATATAACTGCCTTCCTTTTTCCTGCTCTAAAGAGAAACTATCTTTCTCAGCGAAATTTCTGGAAGCAGTCCCCTCTCTCTACAGTTTTATCGGCTCTTCCCTCCCTCTCTCTCTCTCTCTGTTTGTGTGAATGTCACTGGATTAAGCACATGCAGTTCTCTTTTGCTCTCCTTAGAGGTACACGTAATTCCGTGGGTGGGGAGGAGCGATCGCTCACCCCACTTTTGAATAATGCAGCCTCTATGCAGGCCTCAAACAAAATGCCTCGGGTCTCGAACCCAAGGCGGCCTGTCACAACCGTTAGTTTAATTGTCAAGCGGCCACTCGTCCGTAACCGTTAAAAATGGCACAGAAGTTTACATGAACTTTTATGTTCACAAAGAACCTGGATGTCATCACCCGCAGTAACGTCCATCAGTCATGAATCACCCTGTATATAATGTTAAGTAAGCTGTGTCCCTGTACTGCAGTTGTGGCTGTTATGCTGAACTTTCAAAACATTCAGCCATCCAAGTGCCGCACCAGAAACGAAACCCCTGTGATAAAGACCCAGGATGTGTTAATGGGCCGCGTGGACAGGGCAAACGGACGGTGATAGCTGATTATGGAGCAAAGGTAGAAAGATGACTGGCAAGGGAAACCCGAAGAAACTCGGAGAAAGCACCTGCTGTGGTGCCACTCTTTCTTCTACGAATACGACACGTTGCCCACCGGTTTCGAACCCAAGGTTACGACGTGAGAGGTCAGCGTCTGATATAGCCCGAAATGTGGTACTACAGAGGCTGTTATACTGTGCGAGGTTTTAGAGTACCTTCGTGTTGTGGTTATTGTTAATATTGTTATACGTCAGACGTTGCAGTGGTTAATTTATACGAGTGATTACAGGTTGTACTAAAGTAATTGCACATTTTGCCAATATAATTACATATGTTATCAACGATTAGTGCGAAAAATATATTATTACTAAGTTGTGTTATTATTATTATTATCATCATCATCATCATCATCATCGTAATTTCAACAAATGTTGAAGATGCGGACACGAACACCGAGTCCTGTGACTAAAACTCTTGTACGAGGCAGTTTGGTCTGGCAGTTTACATATTTAGATATGATCTGCACGTTGCGGACACGCTCAAAGCTTTGCATTCCCTTCATATCAAAGAGGTGAACGTGGTTCTTGGAATGCCTTATTACTGGTCTCTGTATCGAATCGATCCGACGTGGAATTAAGACAAGTGCTGTGTCAAACACGATATTGTGCAAATACTTATTTATCGCTGAGCGGTGCTCTCCGCATGAGTGGGGAGTGCAGATCCATGGAGTCTCAGTAGTATCAACGTCCCACACAGACGATGGCACATCATTGCTCTAGCACGCTCCGAGACTGGATCCTGGACACTGCACAGCTCTGGACGGCCGACCATTTCCTAATACTGAAAGAATTTTCTTAGTTACAATTCAATTTGTTGTAATTTATTACACTTGTTTGTAACCCTTGGAGTAAACCGCTAACATTCGACTTGTAGCCTGCTACATGCTAGCATCTGCTGGCGCCGGTTGCTTCTGCACCTTAATAACTGTAACGTTTGGCGAAAACGAATTGTTCCATGTGCTTATTCACTTTAGTCACAAGTCTTCCGGTGTGTTACTCTGTGTGCAATAGCAAACACCGACGTTTGGAAGGTTCTTCTAAATGTACAGGATTTTAAGTGTTCATATCGCAGCAGCAGCAGCTGGTGTATGGTGCAATATACAAGCTGCTTCTGCAAACCACTGCATATGCAGTAATTCATCAAATTTATGTCTCCACTGTAATCTTCAAGCTATATAACAACGTAAAAGCGTAATTCATTTACACAAATTGTGTGTTTTATACATACAATAGATGTGCACTCCCTGAACATGACCTGAAGAGGGTCGAAACACTTTGGAGTTTTAACATGTTAATTGTACATTATTGTATATTATTTTTAAATAATATTGTGCATTTTGTTGGTGTTTTATTTATAATTACCTTAGGACAATTACACTTTCCTAAAAGCTGTGTTCTGCACCCAATGAACAAAAGCCCAGGAACATAACGAGACAGGATAATGTACGTATAACTTAATACTGAGGCGCGTTCGCATAACCACTGTTGACTTGAAAAAGCAGTAAGTGTTAAATATTATAAACGTGAGTCTGTGTTCTTTCGTCAGTTAAAAGGCATGCACAGCGCATGCGCATCCCATCTTTCCTGCGCCATATTATATTGTCATCTCTGGCCCGTCGGGCTCCACCATATTCTTCCACATTATCTTGTATCTAAACGGCACGATTTTCGGGAAAAATAGTTATTGAGCATAAAATGTATGTTTTGATTTTCTCTACAAGGTTTGCCTGAAATATTTCTCATACTAAGAAGAATTCAGTCAGATATTGTCATAAATTCCCATACACATTCGTTTGAAGTACCTGTTGTTATTGTCAGATTGTAATGAAACTTGAATTTCCTTGGCAGTTTTGCGAACAATCCTCAAATGTCAAATTTCATGAAAGTGTGTCCAGTGGAAGCCGAGGTTTTCCAAGCGGACGGACAGACATGACAGAGCTAATTTCGCAATTTGCGAACGCTTCTAAAATAAAGCAACACATTTGCCTAGATCTATAACAGAGACGCCTTTGGATAAGAGCAAAATTTTCCGTGTGCTTAATTCAAAGACACGTGTTTCTGTCGCTGTAAATTATATACGCACATGTCCTGCATCCATATCTAAGCGTTATTTCCATTCTAGTCCTTCTCAGAAGCCACCTTCTTAATACCTGTTTAGTTATCAGAGCGAAATGTCCCACAGAAGCTGAATATCAAAATAACGGTCTGGTTGGCACATTCAGCAAAACCGGGGCATGTGCAATCTCTAGACAGCTGTTTATGACTGATAATCACCAGGCGCCAGCCCTTATTTCTGTGTAGAGCGTCTTAGGGTCGACGGCTAAGGCAGTGGTGTTTACAGGAAAAACATGTCAGGCGGAGAGCGTAAGTCGAGTCCGGACGCCGTGACGTTCCCCGCGCCAGTTCGCAACGGGTGTTCGCAGGACGCTCCCCCGACGCAGGTGTGGGGCAGAGTGACCGGAGTTATCGTGATTACGATTCAGCCACCTCGTGGTGACAGATCTTTAGATGTTCTTAAAATGATTTGCATAAAAGAGTTAGTGACGTGGTAGGGCATGTGGAGTCGCCATTTGTCTGCTACCTTGATATGTCTGTTGGTTCTGACGGCAAGTAAAGGAAGCCGACCAAGAGCAGTCAGAAAAAGGTACTTAGAGGAATTTTTAGAACGGGCGGCAGCTATGGAGCAGAAGGGAGACGAATTTGAACAAAAACCAACAGAAAATTAATAGGTGGCTTCAACTACCAGTATATTCAACATTCCAAGTTTCTATATCATGACCACAGATTTCTAGGCGCGTTCGCACATTTCAGAAAAGCGACTGTTAGCGTCGTCATTTGGTCTGTCCGTCCGTCCGTCCGCATGAAACAATTCGGCTGTCATTGGACGGATTTTCATGAAACTTGATGTCAGAGCATGTTTCTGAAATCTGTCGATAAAATTCAAGTTCCATTAAAATCAGACAATAATAACTGTACTTTACATGAACACCAATATACGCTTTGAATCATATCTCGCTCAGTTCTTCTGAGAATGAGAAATATTTCAGACAGATTTGCAGATAAAATCAAAACATGCATCTTATGTTCAATCAAGATTTTATTTAATTATTTATATTTCCAAATCGTGCAGTTTATGGGATAATATGGAAAAATATGGCACAGCCGGACAGTCCACAGATGACAATATGGCACATGCGCATTGCGTGCTGGACACCTAAGGCTACAAATACATTTAATAAAAATGTGCAATAGTTACTGCTTTTCCGCCATAACAGTGGTTGCACGACGCCCCTCAGTGTTACCGTTTGGTGCATTGCCTGTCTTGTGTTGCTGTGATTCTTAAACATCTCGGAACTAACAATAATTATTTTCCTGTACAACATTAACTGACTGGTTTTCGTAATCGAGAGGGACAGTGTTTATTGCGCGGTACACACTGAACCTTTTAATCTTAGTGTTTAAATGGTTAATTTCTATCAATTTTTAAAACATTTTTGGAAGTTCGGTGTAAAATAGCAAGTACAGGCAACAGAATACAAGATGCTGTCTTATCTGACTTCATGTGTAGTGACAGTGCCACTGACTGCCTTCTATGTCATGTTGTGAAATTCGTAACTTATTGCAAAGAACAGTCAGGTTAGGTTAGGTCAGGTTCTTTCTGTGTAAAAACTCTGAAAATAGCAGATATGCCGTCACTTTCTTTCTCGGATAATATTGTGCAGAATATAGGTTTGAGACTGTGAGATTTGATTTTCTGACAGAGGTGTTGAAGATGAGGTCTGCTGAGATGTTACGCCTTGTCGGCTAATAAATGGTTACCGATTCTTACCAAAAGACCTGGTCATCTTAGGTTTGAGCTTTGTGTCTGACTTGTGCTGTTTATTTTGAGTGTTGAGCCCGTAATGCTATATATATCCATTTTCCCTTTCTTAAAAAAATGAGAGAACGATTGTCTATGTTTACGTGAATCCTGCCATATCGCATTCTGAACAAGGCGGTCAGTTTTCACGAAACTTCGTATGAATGTTGTTTCTCTGTGTTACCACAACGCCATGATGTTTAATTTTGTACACTTAGTAACAACGAGTGAACACTTGATATTCAGAAGGAGGTCCTAAAATAATGTGTCGTAATGACATTCCTTGTATTAGGATGGATCTCCAGGAGGTGGGATGTGGGTATATGGACTGGATTGGGCTGGCCCAGGATAGAGACAGTTGGCGGACGCTTCTGAGTGCGGTAATGAACCTTCTTGTTCCATGAAATGCGGGGAATTTCTTGACTAGCTGCAAACCAGTTAGCTTCTCAAGAAGGACTCTGCACCATGGAGTAAGTAAGTAAGTAATGACATTCCTTGAGGAGGTATTTTAATGATTTGTGAAAGAGCAATACGGCTGCAGTGCAAAATGTTATTTGAAGGATAGAAACCCAACTAGATGTCACTTGTTATATTTACTTTACTTCTTAGATACTCAACATGTTTCGGGCATTAATATGTCCATCTTCACGAGTTTGCGACTATGTTGTTGAACTACCACATTGGCTGTTTTGTTCTTGGATTGCTGTGTGTTGGAGTTAGGGTGCGGTTCGGCTGGTGTGGTATCTGGGCTGCCGGCTTCAAGCCGGCAGCCCAGACACCACCCCAACCGAACCGTAACCTAACTCCAGTAAATATAACAAGTGACATCTAGTTGGTTTTTCATTCTTCAAATATCGCAATGATGGACGGTCCAATAAACATCAAAATTTTATTTGCGTTCCGGTTTGATGGCGATATTGTGATGAATACCAAATGTGTGTAGTTTTATAATTTATTGAAAAAACTTTCAGACGGAAGTAACGGTCACTTCACTTTGCCAATTATCCACTCAGCCAAACCGGCACAGTTCGCTATACTGTACGGTATGCGCAAACTGGCAAAGTGACGTGAAAGTTTATGAAACTTTGATCGAATTCATGACCTAATCAGCTCGCCTCTATATAATCCAGAAATGCTTAGTAAATTAATCTCACTCTCACTCACATATCGAACTACCTACTGGTCTGCCGACGTTACGGGCCGTTACTGAAGCGAAACTTCAACAGTGTAAAATTTTGGAACGTCAGTTTTGTCTACGATGATGCTGAACATCGTCTGCTTTCTGCTGTTGAAAGGTAAATCGTACTGACTGTGATAAAAATTTTTTTTTAAAATTTGATTTGAACGAAGCAAATTTTGGCGAACGAATTTATATTTTTTCCCTTGTCTAAATTTCGGATTGTACTGGATTATAACTAGAGGCGAGACAGTTATGTTATTGCTTGGTTAAATTTTGAAAATTGATTTAACTTTAAATTAATGTTACTTGAATGTAATTGACTGTAAATTCTTTATTTGAACTTTGTATTTGGTAGAATAGAACGATTATTTGTTAATGACTGTCGAAGCTACTTGGTTGCACGCTGTTGTCCTGAAGTCCCAAAATTTTAAACATAATCAGAGTCCTCTGGGTTGGTGGCGGCACGTTACCCCTACATTACACAAGAGGCTGACAGTAAAAGGTAAAGTGATCCTGTTACAGGCCCGGTGTGGCCCAGAGTGTGGGTAGAGTTATAGCTCTACTCTTCCATGACCGCGGCACTAGAAGGAGGTAACGGGTCAGCAGCACGCCCCCGGGGCACTTTACACCCGGGAAAGACCGGGTACCCATTTTACAGGAGGCTGGGTGGGCCCCAGGGCTGGTCTGGACGGGCGGAAGATCTCGTCCCCACCGGGATTCGATCCCGGACCGTCCAGCCCGTAGTCAGTCGCTATACCGACTGAGCTACCCGGCCCGTAAGTGGCTGATAGTGACTGTAGGAAATCTTTATCATAATGCTGCCTGTGCAGCGAGTATAGACTAAATTCCCCACTACCGCTGAACGGGCAGTACAATAACAAATCAACCACTGCAGCTAGTTATGTGAAATTTGACGCGGAGGTGTATTGTTGTTATAATATCGTGTGATATATGACGTTCACTTTGTAAATTAACTGTGACAAACATGGCGACTGTGCGGTCCGAAACTCGACGCTATATCCCACAAATTAACAGAGACCTCTAAGAAATATATCTTAGTTAAATAATAAATTTTTTAGAAGGCTAAACTAGAACCGCAAAGTAATTATCAAGGACTTTAAATATGTGCATTAAGACGGCAAACTTGTGAGTTATGTCGGAACACTTTGCAGCAATTAAGGTGCAGCTTTTTATTCATTTCACTTCAGCAAGAGCGTCCTGCAGATGGGTGCCGCCGAATATACACCGTCGTCTGTCCCCAAAACCCTGTGGTACGTCATTGTAGCGAAATTGACGTCATTTAAAGTAGGAGCATGTAACCCTTTATCGTGTTACTGCATGTTATTGGGTTGCAATGTTAGTGTCGAGGATAATGTTAGAGCGGATGTTAAAGAAACAGAATGTGAAGGCGTACACGTGATTCGTCTGTCTCAGAATACGGACACGTGGCTGGGTACTGTGGGTACGTCAGTGAATCTTGGGGGGTTCACAAAATGCGGGCAATTTATTTGGTTGCGAACGAAGTACTGTGCCTAATAAGGACTGCTCCATGGAGTCAGTTATTATGATATTATGATTAAAGACTAACTTTTCCGGAATGTCTGTTTTTTGTTTAAAATTGTGGCTTTGGAGAAAGTATTTTCAGTTCGTTAGTTGCAGGTCTAACTGTGGACTGTGGACTGTGAGAGAGTGCATCTAAAGGAACGGAAATCAGCAACTTTCAAGTCCATTTCTGCACCCTAAACTGCAGTGGTAGCCTAAAAGTGGACAATGACAATTGTTCTTTGTTGGAGGAAGGAAAGCAGACCCGGCGCTTCGTAACGTCTGGAGTCCGTGCGCTTCCTGGAAATGTTTTGAGAGCATTATGGTGGGTGTCTTACAGCATCTTCAGGACACGCCCTTCAGTAACATTACATCAAGCTAATTAACAGGATATGGTTACGTCCTCTCTTCACAACACTTAATTAGTGAACAGCGATTTGATTCTACGGAAACACGGAAGTCAGACTGGCGCAATTAACGAATTATTGAATACAAGTAAGACAGACCTGAAGTTAAAAATAGGCGCACTAGTGTAATTGTTCTTGGGTTGCGTAACGAAAGCTTTTTATTGGAAGGATGATTATGACTGGTGGAGAGGTACAGACAGTCGCTGTGTATTATTATGACGTACTAATTCAACCCAGAGCTTGAAGACTGCTTTACTTTCCGGACCCAACTGAAAAAGAGCTCCATCTTGTGTCCACCCTAGCAACCGGTACACATCCTGTCCCGAAACGCTGTTTTTTATTTTCTATATATTTTTAAATTCGCGAAAGTGCACAAAGTACATGAAATACAGGGTGTTTCACGACTTTAGGGCATAACTGCAGGAGGTGATTTCCTAGGTCTTTGTGATCAAAAAAGTTCATATAAACATGTGTCCGATTTTGGACGGTTACGGAGTTATGACCG
>Ga0123352_10014830_pt1 | contig 12412 bp, 10 predicted proteins | sample TergutLab28metaG_FD_89700 | JGI IMG/M metagenome (GOLD analysis project Ga0123352, IMG submission 89700) | Labiotermes labralis P1 segment gut microbial communities from Petit-Saut dam, French Guiana - Lab288 P1 | ecosystem: Host-associated > Arthropoda: Insects > Digestive system > Gut ... | reverse complement strand
TATTGCTGCGTTTTGTTCTGATTCCGAATGATTTGCATTTCACAGTTCCTTGTTCTCCCCCCCCCCCCCTTTCTAGCCCTGTCCTAAAACATGGCTATCTTTTTCACCACAACATTTTTTTTAACTCCAAAAAATGATTATGATTATGTGGTAGGGAGTGGGGGGGGGGGGGGGGGGGGAGAACAAGGAACTGTGAAATGCAAATCATTCGGAATCAGAACAAAACGCAGCAATATGTCGGATACCCGTGATTTATTTATTTACTTAGGCCCATTTATTTGTCTAATTGAAGAGTGTTAATTGCAGATGGAGCATACGTTCGAGGCCATTTTTTAAAAATTGTGTTTAGGACAAGGTCCTTCAAAAGTTTTATCAAATTACGTCTTATTTCTACCAGATGAATTATGCCCATAAGAAAACAGTTTTCTGATCTTGGCAGGTGGTTTAAGAAGACACCAAAGGAGTCACTTTTAGCTGGGTAGCCTATAAATATTACCTGTGCTGTTGATTCGCCGTGGAATCCCCAAAGCCTCAGCACTCTTATCTTCGTCTTCTGGTTGCTGACTGTTTATGCTTTTGGTCCTGTGTTAAAGGTTGATGACTTGAAATGGACAATCTGTAAGCATCGAACGTGAGGGCTGTAAAGAGTGCAGGATGGGTACCTGTTTTGCTTGTAGACGTATTTTGTCACAACTGTATTCCGACGGGCGTGAATGTGTCGTTAGACGGAATTGTTTATTGCAACAGAGACGCGCGCCTCGACGTCATTCTTCGGCGCTGTCACGGGCCACATTACCACTGTCCTTGGTCGGGGCAAAGACTAGCAAACAGACAGAGAAGCTCCTGTCAGTGTGATAGTGTACTAACCAATTAATATTACCGCCAACGGAACTTAGGTGTAATTACATGTAGGTAAGTATGTAGGCAGCCGATCCCAGTGGCCGTGCGGTCTGAGGCTTCGCTATGCGGCCGCTCGCCTGCTGGGATTGCGGGTTCGAATCCCGCCGGAAGAATGGTTGTCTGTCTTTTGTGAGTGTTGTGTGCTGTCGGGTAGAGGTATCTGTGTCGGGTCGATCACTCGTCCATGGGAGTTTGGTGTGTGCGCCATTAAGTATAATTAGGTGCAACAGTAACCCTCTACACCAATAATAAGTAGGTGGACGAAATCAGACTAAGAAAGAAAGGAAGGAAGAAAGAAAAAATGTTCAAATGAAACAAGTTTTACTTGAAAAGATTTCCCTAATCCTTCTCATGTTGCCCATACTAATGTATAAGCCTAATAAAATAAGTGGATACAACATAGCTTTATTCCGTTCTTAACCATAATTTTATTACAAAAGCTATATTTTCTTATCGCACGATTTTTCAACAATATACTTTTCAGATCCTGCAACACACGTTTTTTATACAACCTTTGCTTTTTTCATCCCCCATGGCGCAAGGGCCCTAGTGGGGCAGAGCCTCCTCATTATCGAGGATTCATGATCACACTCAGACACACCACACTCGGTAGGACTTCTCTGGACGAGTGCAGCCCGTCGCAGAGACCTCTACCTGACAGCACACAACATTCACGTGAGACAGACATCCGTGCTCCCGGCGGGATTCGAACCCACAATCCCAGCAAGCGAGCAGCCTCAGACCCACGCCTTAGACCGCGCGGCCACTGGGTTTGGCAACCTTTGTTTTTAGTCAACATTATTGCTAATCATCTAGAAGGAATTTGTTTAGACTTTTATCTATTTAATATTTATTACCTTTTGTAAGATTTTAAATCATTTATATTTGCATGCATTTATGTAAAGATAGAGATCTCAGTCTGCACGAACAAAATGCATGTTAGCAGAGAATGAAGGGATTGTGACAAGTGCTCAGCCTGAAATGACAGCACGTGGAGTTTTGTGGAGGGTAATATTACTGCCTTCGAAGAATCTTAACCAGAGGCACGACCAGATGCACACGATCAAAGTCACTGCAGTAGCATTCGGTTTGTAGTAATGTTTTCTTTTTCTCACAAAACGTGAGAGAGAGAGAGAGATGAGCGCGACTGTTTGTTTGTCATAACGGTCTGCTTTCTTTCTTGCTTTTCCAAGTACTCGCACTAGTTAGCCCCTCTATCTCGTGACTAGTTTGTGTCCCGGACAATTCCTGTTGCGATTACGGCCGCAGGTCTCGATAGTCCTTGTAGGCGACGCATGTTTGATGGGCGTATAGACAACGGCGCCTTGTCCAGATCCTGCTGACTCAACTTTGACCATCCTGACGTTTTATTGCATGCTTCACATATCCACAGTATCGCAGGACACCGAAATGAGCCATCCAATAAATCAAGACCTAACTGCCTTTTGTGTTTGGTCCATTATTATCTTCTGAAATTAGGCTGGCATCGTTCTTTCGAAAGCGAGGAAATGTAGCTAATTGCCATTCTGCGACGGAGGAAGTAGACCGAATATTAATTTTATGTCGCTTACCGTTGTCTCTTGTTATGCAGAATACTGACATTCAGCGATTCAGGCTTGTTTGTAGGCCTAAGTAGATAGGCCGATAGTTTCGTGTCGCCATTTTACTCTCTTTAAAACAGTCAGTGTGGACTAGGTTTTTCCTATCATCATCATCGTCATTGTCATCCTCATTCTTTCCTAGTGTTTTCTCTTTTTCTAGTGAACCGAAGGCATATGACCCTTTCCTCCATCGATTCACTAGTCGAATCTAGGATTTGGATAATCAAGAACTGTTCCTGTAGCAAAACCAACCAGATGCACCATTGTATCAAATTTATTTTATTTTGGAATAACACTACATGTTTCGGACGGTCTCTCCGTCCATCATCAGGAGTTCAAGACTGTACATACAGCAACATGCATATGTCAAATTGATACTGCTACTGCTAGCTAGTGTTCCCGCTAGCAAGCAGTCGGCAGTATCTGTTTGACATATGCCTGTTGCTGTACGTACAGTCGTGAAACTCATGATGGACGGAAAGACCGTCCGAAACATGTGGAGTGTCATTCCAAAAAAAAATAAATTTGATACATTGGTGCATCTAGTTGGCTTTACTATAGAAATATATTACGATGCACGGCCCTATGAACGTCAAGAATTGTGCATTCCCATATTCCAGTTCTCCCCTCTTGGGCCCACTTTTGTTTCTTGGCGTAGCAAAAGCGTAAGTCTTATTTTAAGGGAGGGAAGTAAAATGTTATTCTTATCATTTTAGTAACGCTGTTCGTCGCGCGTTGCCAAAGAGATGAGGTGCAAGTATGCACTTAAAACTGTATAGTGAGAAGTATCGCCAGTTTCAATATCACAGGATTCTGACGGTGGTGTAGCACATTTGGAAGCATTTACTGTGTCGACTGTGCCTTGCCTATCGGTCAGTGTTACAAACTAAAAGAGACAATGTACGTACTACAAAGTTGCATTGTGGTGCGTTCTAGTAACCATTGTTGTCATGGAAACGCAACAATACGTTCCATCTTTGTTGTTGGCGTAGATGTAGCTGTCAACAGTGTGAAGTGTTCAGTGTTTCCACGGAAATTGAACCGTGGGCTTTCTTTGCACGTGATGTCGAGCTACAGAATATCTCTTACTGCTGTCAGCGATGCGTATTAAATATAATGAGCCTGTGTCTGTGTTCCTGCCTTAGGTATTCGGCACGCAAATCGCATCTTTTCGGCGCCGTGTAACGTTGCCATCTGTGGACTGTCTGGCCCTGCCGTATTTTTACACATAAGTTTTGAATATAGAATGTGCGTTTTGATATTCTCTACAACTTTTGTCTCGAACACTTCTCATTCTAAGTAGAATTCAGTGAGATTTATCATAAACGGACATAGGTCTTCATGTAAAGTACCCCCTTATTTTTGTCAGATTTTGTGGACACTTGAATTTTGTCGACAGATTTTCGAAAAAAATACTCCGATATAAAATTTCATGAAAAATGCGTCCATTGGGAGCCGAGTCTTTCAATGCGGACAGACGAACAGAGGGACTGACATGACGAAGCTAATAATCGCTTTGTAAAAACACCGTGTTTCAGGGACAGGATCAGTTGCCGTCCCCAGGCTAATAATAAGACTATCCGCTTGCTCAGCTGGTTGCGATTGGTGAAGCTGTTCTCACTTTCTGGACCCAAACACGGGTATCGATCTGTCCTCGGAACGCAGTACTGTTATTTTTAACACGCGACCATCGTCGATGTACATAAGATAATAATTCAGAAACCCGTACTTTGAGTTTAGTGCATGCGCTGTCGTTCATGATCCATATGTATTGTTTCGCTTTAATGTCGTTAGGCCTAAGTAATTTCTTCCTCCATGGCGCAACAGCCCCTAGTGGACCAGGGACTCATTATCAAGACTTCACGATCACACTCAGACACACCACACTCGTCAGGACTCCTCTGGACGAGTGATCAGGTCGTCGCAGAGACCTCTTCCTGACAACACACAACCCTCACAAGAGACAGACATCCATGCCGCCTGCTGGATTCGAACCCTCAGTCCCAGCAAGCTGGCGGCCGCAGACCCACGCCTTTGAGTGCGCGGCCAATGGGAGTGGAGGCCTACGTAATACACAAATAAGTTTTATTTAACTTCGTTCGTGTGCCATACACGAGTTCCAGTGTATTTGGTAGCAGTAAATGCACCCGAGGATGGAACATATTTATCGAATGCATTTTGGTCCGTGGTTATACTTCGCCGTTTGTACGAACATGTCCACATGCTACCAGGAGAATGTGTGGGTCTACGTAAAGGTACGAGTAATGTTAAAGAAGCGGCTGTTCTGTAGAATGTTTAACTTGAATCGTATCCATCTAGCCTTACATCCACGATAGCTCTTCTAAGTTAACTAACTAGCCAACTAATTAACTAACTAACTAACTCCATGCAGCAGAGTCCTTCCTGAGAAGCTAGCAGGTTCTCAGCTAGTCAAGAAATTCTCGTTTTATGGAAGCCGAAGGTTCATAGCCGCATAAACGAGCCCACCACCTATCCCTATTTTCAGCCAGACCAGTCCAGTCTATGCTCCCCCCCCCCCATCCCACTCCCTGACAGTCCACTTTAATATAATCCATCTACGTCTGGGTCTTCCAAGTGGTCTCTTTCCCTCATGTTTCCGTACCAAAACCTTGTATTTGCTACATATCCCGCCTATCTCATTCTTCTCGATTTTATCAACCGAAGAATACTTGGTGAGGGGTACAGATCATTAAGTTCCTCATTATGTAGTTTTCTCCACTCGCCTGTTACATCCTTCCTCTTAGGCTCAAATATTCTCCTCAGCACCTTATTCTCAAACACCCTCACCCTACTTTCCTCCCTCAGTTTGAGTAACCAAGTTAGCTCTTGTAGGTTACTGAACCAATTTTGCTGTTATTCTTGTAGGCTGCAATCATGGTTAAGCCTGTATGTCATGTATCCCTTTGTTTCAGCAGGCTACAGCCACCTGCGGAGCCCCGCAGTGTGCGGCACAACCCGCGATACCGCGGCCGAGTGCGGTCGTGATGAGGCGTCACCTCCCCCTGCTGCCCCACCGACAGCAGGCTTCATCCACCTCCGGAGCCCCGTGTACCAGCTCAAAGAAAGTAAGACATCGTGATTGTTTTAGGAATGTAAACATTCCAGGGACGGAACTGGCAATGTATGCGTCACCAGCTTTATAAAGCCTGTGTCCAAGGCGTGGAACTGCAAAATTATAACGGCAGGCAGGATTGCTGTCTGAATATTCCCAGGAAAAATCACTGGGTTTCTTTGGCAGTCACACTTAAATGGTCTGTAGGCCCTAAACTTTTTTTTTTTACTTCGAGGAAAGTGGCAAAAATTAGGCTTGCAGTGTCCGAGTCTCGAGGTTGCGGTACTTAAGCCTGCATGGAGCGAAGGTCGTCTACAGCGTTACCCTTCAGAGGAAACGTTTTGATGCGTCCGCTGAAGGAAATTTATTGAACTGTTTTAAATAAGTTAAGTTAACCCCATAACAAATAATAGTCGAAGTAGGTTGTGCGTGCATCTGTGTGTGTGCTTGCGTTTTTAAACTTTAGGCGTGCCTTGTGGCTGAGACAGAAAAGGAACGTGTCTGGTTGTAACTTCCCGTAAAGTGCCTAAAAGAACAAAACGCGCGCGAATATGGATAGTGTCATGGAGGCTTATTTTTCGGGAGTGACTTGGTCATAATAAGTATACAACAGACTTACAGTGTATTGAATGGTTTTGGGCCAGTGGAATTTCCAAACGGACGTGCGAGTCACTAATGTAGCGTCATGTTTCGTCTAGCGTCTTCTGTATGCCTCCATATGTACAGTTGACCTAGTCACACTGAAGCTCCAAGCAAACACCCACCCCTCTACACTTCCCCACACCCTGTACGCCCGTCCGCCAGCCCCGTTCAGTCCTCCACCAGCCAAAAACCACGCACTGCACTATATCTATCAGTTCGGTGCAACTGTAAGCATTGCGTTTGCATGCAGCAGACATTCCCATGAGAAGCCTACACACATGAATGCATGCTTGCAGGTGGCTACAGTCAACTGGGGGACGCCACCATGCAGCAGCTGGGTGGCGGGGGTGACCTAGCCGGCGGGTCAGCGGGGAACGACGACCAACCATCTGCCGGTGGTGCAGTGGGTTACAGCACCGTGACGCCCCAACACCAGGGACAGCACTACGAGCCTCCAGATCACGAATACCACTCTTTGGATAGTGGGAATCACCACCCGAACCCCTACATCGACAGTTCCCCGGAATTCTACTCGGCGCCCGCACCCTCCTCGCTCCTGGACACAAAGTATCAGCCGCACTACGCCAAGAACTACCCGCGCGGTAAGTAATTTCAGTGCACAAATGTGCGACTGCCGAGCGGACTGCATGGATCAGGGGCTGATAGACATAACACATTCCCACCGCTTAGAGACACGAAAGCCCGTTACCGTGTTCACAGAAACACACCACCGAATTCAGCCCGGTAAATCCACTCAACATACTTCTACCCTATTTCTTCAGTTTCGTTTTAATATTATTATATTTTCTACATCTGTATCTCGCAAGTGCTTCCCCCCCCTGGATTTCTGATCTACTTTTGGTGGGCATTTATCAAGGCACTCATGCGTGTTGCGTGTCCTTTTGAACTCAGTAATGTTTGGAGATGGGTACAAATTATGAACGTTCTTATTTCTTAGCGCATATGTGCAGTTGTGACCGTTGTCATGTTGCTTGCTCTGTTAGACGTCCAGTTCTGTGTTGCAGCATTCAAAGAAAGTTGAGTGTATGGAATTTCGTTAATACTCTTTCGAGAATATCTTCCTTACGGATGTCAATTTGTCCTTCCCGACTGTCGGTTTAAATGGCGCATTCCCATTTACATAGCTCAGGATAGGGAGAGGTGGCAGGCACTTGTGAATGCGGTAATGAACCTTCGGGTTCCATAAAATGCGGGGAATTTCTTGACTTGCTGAGAACCGATTAGCTTCTCAAGAAGGACTCTGCTCCATGAAGTGAGTAAGTAAGTAAATAAGTAAGAAAGAATTTCCATGCACATAAACCCATGCACCGTGTCTCACAAATAAGCTCCCTTCTGACAGAAAGAACGCCCTGGCACATCAGGCAGAGCCGATGTCTCTAATGTACTGTAGCGACAGTGGTCACTGCCTCACTGAAAGCAGCCAGCATCATAAGGATCTACTCTACTAATTCATTCATCACATAAACTATTTGTCATTGTCTGAGAGCTTATTATTTCTGTTCACACAAGTACGTCAAGGTTAGTGTCAGTTATGCATCAGTTTTCTGTATAAAATCTGCGACGCCCCTCACGGTCAGCCTCGTATGCAGGTAAAGTACCAGAATATTATTTTGCACAGGCAACTCGCAAGAACCGCAGCAAAGACATGCGCCACCCGCGTTGTGGCCACTCCTGTCACTTAGCCTCTTGTATGAACAGCCCACATCTCCGTGACTAATGAAATGCAACTGTTTTGATTAACATGACCCGCTGGTAGAGGCAACCTTTTGATAGACCTGCTGCATAAGTGACAGTACCTCGTGCCTTGCTCGTGAAGGTCACTAACATGTCCATTGTAATGCACTTTGATAACGAGAGCTGTCGACCTCAAAGCATATCGCTATACAACAGAGCTACTGTGCTGCCGTCTGCTGCTAGTCATGCTGAAATAAAGGCTCATTACCGTTTAGACGCTACAAGTAAAGGTTGATGCACTTTCTCCAGGCCGTGTGCCAAAACTTCCGAAAATAATTACTTTAGATACGTGAACAAAATTGTAAAAGCGTTGAAAAATTTTATTATTGGATTGGTGATGTATTTTAAATGATTAATTACGAAGTTCGAGAGGGAGTTTTGCTGTTGAGTCTTGGCCACTGTTGTCCTTATGTAAACTTCGTTACAGAGCCAGTTCAGAGGTACCCAAACAATAATGCTGTCACCTGTAAGTCAGTTTGTAAAACTGTATTTCGTGTTATCCATTGCGTGAAACAAACTTCGGTGTGTTTAAATCAAAAGCTGTTAGCGACGCCGTTATCATAAAGTGTAAAATGTTGGCAGAGTGCTTCAGGCTTTTCTTTCTTGACCTTGCACTCTAGCACTTCTTTGAGGTGAATGTCCTTCTGAATGGCAAAGTTACATTTCTTTAGCGCAGCACACCCTGCACACAAAATTGTGCTGCCTTGTGATTCATGTAATTCTGCTTCACTCTTAGCCAACAGTTCGGTCTCACATTTCAAGCTCCGCGTTTTACAGTGTCTCAGCTTTTAACAGTTAAGAAAAATTTGTTGTTGTATTGAGAGGCTTGTAGTCCGAACATCATGAGGAAAACGTTCCTTCTGTTGCCGTAATGAGTGTGTCTGAGAAAGCTTTCAATTCTTGCATCTCTGAGCCTTGAAGGTTTTGCTTTTCATTCAAGGAAAATCCTTTGATATAGACCGACGACTGTGCACTTTGCGTTGGTATAGGCTATTTGGAGTACCTTTCAGTTGCTGTAATGATAGTAGACATGAGGTAGGTTGGCTCTCTTAAACCTTGCAATTTAACACATAAATCAGTCTTGTGAACTCACAAGTCTGTGAATAAAAAACCTCTAGCTTTGGCGTTTGTAGGCCTACAGTGTTAGAATTCTTCAAAAAATTTTGCCTAGACCAGAAAGCCGTTGCGTGTGGTTTGTCCATGATACTATTGCTTTCTTCCCGCCAAAACAGTGTGATTTCATTCAGACACTCGAGAGATCTCTAAAGCTGTCACCCACGAGTAAGCCATCGATCCAGCTTGTAGTTTCGTGAGCAGTCTGACGTACGCCGAATCAACCCCAGTCAAAAGCAGATGTATTTTGTTGAAGGCGGGTGGAACAATAAAGTTAACTGCTGAAGCCACAGTTTCCATATTATCTTCCATTTAAACGAGACTGCACGTGAATGGCCGGCGATTTTTTACGAATGATGATGTAATTTTTAGTCAACCGTCTCCTCCACTGTATTCCATAGATAAATATGTCAGTACCCACACATTGCAGAGTCACAGAGATACTGCACATACCTGGAAGGTTAATTTTGAATATGCTGAAAAAAAAAACAGCCTTGAACATTCCACAAGTTATGGTCCTTAGAATTGGGTGGTGACAGACCGACAAAACTCTTTGTGTGAGTATTACGAAGTGTTACAAAGAGCCTTGGACTTCGCCGGGTCTTGTGGATATGATAGATGTTCGGGTTTCTTAGAAGGTGGGGAATTTCTTGGACGACTGACTGCTTCGTGAGCGAGTTTCTCTTGAATATTGTTGTAATAAAACCAACTAGATGCACTAATTTCTCAAATTTATTTTGGAATAAAACTCTACATGTTTCGGACAGTTCCTCTGTCCATCATCAGGAGTTTTTCACTGCACACACAGCAATGGTATATGTCATACGGGTTTTGATGACAGCTCGCACGCTGTCAGCAAAACAAAAGCGATAGATCCGCTCGTGTGAGACCTCGCCTGACAGAAAATCGCGTACTAAAAGTAGGGTCAGAGCAGAACAGATTTTGATCGTCGTGCAAACTGCAATCGCGGATGCTTCTGCGAAGTTCACGTTGTACAAACAAATGTCACCTATTCATCACTCGTGTTATAGCCAATTCGTGTTAACGAAATAGGCGTAATAGCAGAACTGACTGTACTTGTACTATGATAGAGATATTTAGAAGCGTAAGCGCTAGTGGCGTCTAGCTGCTCCAACTGCATGATTTATTTCTGGTATAAGCATGACAAATGTGTGAACGCGTTTGCAGAGTGTACTCCTATGTGACTTCCACTATAATCTTTGGTACTGGGCGTGATGTGGGAAGCAGATCTAAACAAAAACAATCTTCAGAAAGTTGTTGCGGCTCTGTCGTTATTTAGTTGAACAGCCACGAGTTACGTGGCTGTTCAACCCTGAGAAATACAATAACTGGTAAACAGTTCCCACGGTCATCTGAATGAATGCCTTGCCAGTTTCAGAACCGTAGCATATATTTGCGTGCATTCAATGCCCGCACGACTTGATGACTTCTGACCTCGAGAAGTGATGACCTTTTCGTGTTGTTTGTTGTCACGTGATAGTGTGAAATGGGGTACATGGCGAAGGAATGCAGATGTGGTGCGGATGTTCTCGAGACTTGATTGTTATTGTCAGGTTAATACCATTTTGCTTTTCAAAAGGCCGTTTGTCTGCGTCTGTATATTGTTGTGTCTCTTTGATTGAAGATCGTTGTTTGGTTTGCAGCTGTAGCAATACTATTTGTACTTCCGACAGGGTTTAAGTTTTCATTTGTTCCTCTGCATTTTGTAAGAAAGTTCTGTTTATTTTATAGTTAGTGACTTTTCATTGTTTTGTTTGCGTAGTTGCGATGGAAGATGAATTGAAGGTGAAATGGAGGGTTGATGAATCTTTGTCAGGGGAAACCGAGGTGCTAGGAGGGAGATCTGTTCCGATGCCACTTCGCCCGCCACAAATCGCGGAAACAACGTTTAGGCATACACAAATTAAGTTCGCTTCCGGTGCAATGCGCAGTAATGGGCGTCCTCGCCTCAAGTACGTCTTAGAGGAACAGATGTTAACGCCTCTCACTTGGTGTCCGTTTATTGTGGCTGCCAACGCACCGGGACTTGAGTACCTTCCTGATCTTTTATCAGTACAAAGGTGAGGTCAAGTTCAGCCTAGAACAGGCCACGAAGGCCCAGAGGGGGAGTAGAGGCATAGCTCTACTCTTTCTTTAACCTCGGCGCTAGATGGGGGTGGGTTGACAACGGCACGCCCCGGCAGCTTTACTCTCGGAAAAGAGAGCCGGTACCCATTGTGTAGGAGGCTGGACGGGCCCTAGGGCCGGCCTGCACGGGTGAGGAAAATTTCGCCCCCCTCTCCTCCCCTTCCACCGGGATTCGATCCCCGGACCGTCCAATCTTTTATCAGTGCAAAATTCAACTCGTGACGTTGCCATGTTTCAGTAATGTAGCCGTTGGCGTAGTGTTGCTGCAGTCCACCCGAACGTCGAGGTCTAGTAGTTAGCATCCCCCCCCCTCTCTCTCTCTCTCTGCTGCGAAGTACCTGGTTTCGAATATCAGTCTGGTCATAGGCCTCCGTGGCTACTGGTTGTAATGGTTTCTAACGTTACTGCAGTGTAAATGCAGGGACAGTACGTTAAAGTGAACCGTTGCATAGCGCAGTTGATAAACAAATTGTTAAACATGTCGAATATAACGATGTGATATTTTTTGTCTGCGTGGAGAGAACTGAATTTGTGACTTTCGAAAACCCGAGTCATGTTACTGACACGAAGAAACGCTAGCTTGGCAGCGATCACAACTTGGCCTATGGAAATTGTCTACCGTACTGATAGAAGGTAATTATTGTAAGTTACGATTTTCACAGTCGAAATGACATTAACTTGCGCCATTATTATAATGTCTGTGACAAAGACACAAAAGGAACCGACAGACAGTTCGACGTCTTTTGTTTTCAAGCCTTATTCTGGTAGCCTGTCTGCTTGTTTCGTAATCCCTTTAAATAAATCAAGATATGTCGTGGTGACATATCAAGGCCTCGCGGAGGCGTTACGAACTCTGACATTTTCCGTTTTACTGACGTTTGAATGACTACATGTTACTGACTGCTTATTATACTAACCAATATTTTCTCAGCGTTCTTTCGTTCGTCAGGGTTCTGTCCTACAATAGGCTCCTATTTTTTATTTTCTTTCTCCCTGCACGAGTTCCGACCAATACTGTTGAAAGTGCACATACACCTTTTTTTGTTTTCCTCTTGTGTTTCTGCTCGTCTAACATTTCGATTTGTACTGTATTGGGGGGGGGGGGGGGCAAGAATTTGTTCCTTAAACAACACCCTCGGAGCCCCCCCTGTCTTCCTTTCAAGGGGTACCAGGGAAAAGG
>Ga0123352_10014829_pt1 | contig 12412 bp, 12 predicted proteins | sample TergutLab28metaG_FD_89700 | JGI IMG/M metagenome (GOLD analysis project Ga0123352, IMG submission 89700) | Labiotermes labralis P1 segment gut microbial communities from Petit-Saut dam, French Guiana - Lab288 P1 | ecosystem: Host-associated > Arthropoda: Insects > Digestive system > Gut ... | reverse complement strand
GGTCATAACTCCGTGACCGTCCAAAATCGGACACATGTTTATATGAACTTTTTTGATCACAAAGACCTAGGAAATCACCTCCTGCAGTTATGCCCTAAAGTCGTGAAACACCCTGTATATATACACACACACACATGGGGCCGTGCATCGTGAATCGAATTTAATAACTTTCCAACAAAATGCGACTTATTCAATTTATTACATTTCTGTAGGCAGCTCTCTGTACATGTTTCGGGTGTTGACACGCATCATCAGGAGCTCGTACAGCTTTAAATTCAGCTTCTGGTATTGATCAACCGGATCTACTACCATCCGCTCTTGTTGAGTTGGAACTGATTCATGTGTATCATACGGTCCATAACAAATGAATACCTACTATACGACACACGAATCAGTTCCAACTCAACAACGAGAGCGGATGGTAGTAGATCCGGTTAATCAATACCAGAAGCTGTAATTACAGTAGTATGAGCTCCTGATGATGGGTGTCAACACCTGAAACATGTAGAGCTGCCTACAGAAATGTAATAAACTGAATAAGTCGCATCTTGTGGGACAATTATTAAATTAAAAAATAAATGTGTCTGTTTAGGGTAATGATGTGATGCCATTGTGGACTGCTTTGTTGACATTTCAGAGAACCTGGCTGTTCCCATCTTTGAAGCAGAGACCAAATTGTGGCCTGGTGCACTGCTGTAATTCTGGATCATAAAGTAGGAGGGGGGGGGGGAGGGATGGTAAATAGCCAGGTTCTTCAAAACAATGTACCAGTCCACCAGAACATGGCCTTATCACTCGAGAATGAGCATGAGAGTTATAATGGAAATAGCTGTGATAGCTTGCAGACTTCCATCCTGAAATATGTTGGAAATGAGAACATAATTTTCTGTGAATATGTGCCTTTGTTCTTATAGTGCAGTTATGTACTTGTACCAGCTTTGAGTGTTATTCTTGACACTCAGTTAAGGAATAAATTACACTTGCAGACAATGAATTCTCTTGTAAACACAGTGAACTGCGAATAATGGCAACATTAAATTCACACTGTGTGCATTTCATTCATGGTGTCATGAAATTTAAACTTACATGTGAATGACAAGCTATTCAGTATTGTTAAGATTGCAAATGATGATGATAATGACAAATAATAATGAGTAAGAACAGTTTATACAGTGTATTGCAGATTTTTTTGAAAGCTGGGATAGCTGGATGACAAAGGATGTTTTGAGTTGATTGCTGGCACAGGCAAAGAGATGTTTATATTCTCTTTCTCGGCTCTGGGTGTTCCTAGCCTCCCATTAAGTGGATAATAGGGGCTCTTTCTCCGCAGGGGTAAACTGGCCAGGGCATAAAGCTGACCAGTCACCTCCATCAAGTTCTGAGGTTAAGAGTACATGGAGTTATACTTCCATTTCTATTTCTACTTCATGGCATGGGGCTTTTTACTGTTAATGCTGAACATTTACATATGTTTTTGTAAGCCAACTCTTCTACCAGAAATTATTTTCATTTATGAACTATTCAGCTATATTCCTCAAGTTGTAATATGTTGATAATGTGAGGAAACTGAAATTGACAGTTTTATTGTGTGTTTGTATGGTAACACTGAGAATTAATCCCATTAAATACTTCTCATTGGTAGAGCACCACAGAAATAAACAGATTTATGGGGATACATCGTAATCAAGCAGCATATTCTGAATTTGTACATAGAAATATGCATTTCCTGGAGGCAAGTATTTTTTAACATGTCAAATTTATATATCGGATGCATGTGTCATCAGATCATGGAACATATCAAATACAGAATAGGGATTTGGATCTTTTGGGATGCTACACTTTGTCATTGGGCAAGTGATTCCCATTGTTTTGAAGGATCATACTGTCTTCACCTTCAAGATCAAGCAGCCCAAGAAGAAGCTTTTGGATTTTTCCTGGACTGCTTGATCCTTGAAAATAAAGACACTCTGATCCTTCAAAATGTCTGAAACCACACACCCAGCGACACAATTCCATAAGACCCGAACCCTCGGTAACACCACTGCAAGAACCTCAAATCTTGCACAGTACAGGATATTAGTTATGTATGTATATTCTGGTTATGGTACAATAAACACTAGTCCATAAGACGTCTTATTTTTTTCTAACTTGTGGTCGTCTCTTTCTGTAAATTCTCCCTTATTCTTTGTGTATGACATTTACCTATCTCTACAGTCTCTTTGAAGACATTAAGTTCACCAGTTTCTGTTTCATGAAATCACATAAGTTCCATAATACATATGCACATAATCAAGTTTCATTGTGTCTTACATTTAAAAATTGTAAAACTTCTTGTCAAGGGTATGAAACCTTGTACCAGCCTGCATGGTGTCATATCCCAGACAAGTTGAGTCAACACCATTGTGAGAACTTCCAGTATATAACTGTTGTGTCTGTATGCCACGAACAGCACAATGAACACAAAGCTTGCATGCAGCAAAACAGTCTGAAGCAAACAAAGACAGATTGGTGAATTTTATAAGACACTGTATTAGGAGTTAGCTATGTTAACACTTACAGTCGAACACAACTATATTTGTTTTTACATACACAGGAGTTTACAACAACGACATGTTTTGGCCCCAAAAAACGATATCCAACCAGATACACCCGGTACCATGTTACCCCATGACATAATGAGATCTTGAACCCGCCCCATTACACCCCAAAACCACTACATGCATGCTAGTATAGCCTAAGCTGAAAGCCCAACCACAACCTGATGATGGCCCACATATAGGGCCGAAACATGTCATTGTTGTAAACTCCTGTATATGTAAAAACAAATATAGTTGTGTTCGACTGTAAGTGTTAACATACCTAACTCCTACTATTGTACAAAACACAACGGGGATGACGCACATTAGAATTATAAGACACTGGATTGATACAAGTGAACTAGTATTAGGTTGTTGAAATGTAAATTGAAACATCTGATATGAAGGGAAGGAGCATACACATACTTTGTGAAGGAACCATTTGGAAAGTATAAAACATGGGAGATGGATGGAACTAGCTCCAGATCATACCTAATGTTGGATTTTGGTATTTGAAGCGTTGAACCTTCGTGTCCTACTAAAAAAGAGATGTTCTATCTATAAACTGTTTATTAGAGCATAGAAGCACAAACATACAAAAGTACTGAATGTTGCAGGCTAACAGCAGTTTTCTTTGTATTCAGTTTGAAAACATGATCGGTATACTGGCTAGCATGAATGAGGCTACACATCTTCCTCAGCTGCAGGCAATAGATATTCACTTGCCATTTCTCACTAACGGTATATAACTTTCACAGATACCTGTTATTTGAAGTCACTAAATTTTGAGGGCATGTGGTGTGACTGCTGAGGAAAATTTGGATCATGCCTCAGTGCTATCAAAGGTGGTGGTAAACAGATTTAGCATATTAAAACATGTGTCATTCCTAGACTTCTATACAGGATCCATAAATTAATGTGAATATGATGACCAGCCCACTAAACTAGGTTGTACATGTCCCTGTGATATGATGATGTCATTACACAAGCACAGGACCAGCTCCTTTTGGTATTTGTGTTCAGGTGCGAGTCTAACACTGTGCTACATGAAATTTTCTTACAGTAGACTAGGCTCTGGACTGGATCATAGGGTTTTGATTCCCTGACATTGGCCTGAGAGTGTTCTCTAAAATGTTCAGAATGAATGCAGTCCACTCAGCTTCCTATGCAATGTGTATCACGGTTTCTATACTTGGGGTAAAGCAACGAGGGTGTGAAGATTCATTTCCATCTAGTACTGAGATTAAGAATGATGGGAGCTATACTATTGCAACCCCAATATGCCTGCATGGCATGAGCAGGGACAAATTTACCTTACAAAAAACTGTTACAATGGAGTTAGTTCTGACTGACATGGGAGTTGGAATGGTTAGAGTTTAGGGTTAGTCTGTATGTTTATGGAAATGCTCAGGACAACAATTCACTGATGACTGGAAATGCAACAAATGACCAAACTTTTAACACAGTGTCAAGTTTCATAGGGTGAGAAGAAACGTGTGTATACTTCATACATACAGCAAAGAAATGTCAAATCCAGGCATGGAAATGATGCTAAGAATTTGCAGAGGAAGAAGAAACAAGGTGGAAAGGTGATGTAAAGGAAATGGAAGAAGGAAATGAGTTTGATAAAAGTTTCACAATCAATTCAACTTTAAACCATGAAACAGAATGCCCAAGATTGGCCTGGCCAGTTCAAATTCATTCAGTGCAATATTCAGGGAGATGGAACATTTCCAAATATGAATGTGTGCAGCCACGCATAATCACAAGTGTCATCTTGCCCTTAGAAGAGCCTCCATAACATGAACTGAAACATGGAACAGCATATTCATTTGAAGACTCACCTAATTACACGATAACGCACTGTAAGGTATTTACAGTACAGTTGCAAGCAGTGGTGGGGTGCAGCTGTCTGCAGAATACAGGCGCATGAGGTTCGCATTGAAGTGAACATACTCTTTCTGAAGAGACTTGGAACAGAAGTTTGGATGCTAATGCAACAAATAAGTTTGTCATGAAGAAGGTCCTTCATAGACTTCAGAACACAGGGAATGTCAAGAATCCTAAGGATTAATGTCTAGCGTTACAGATTTATGCAGTCAGCATACAGATGGGAGTCTGAACACATGACCAGTTAGATCAGCGAGTGCAGATGCTGTTTTTAAGTGACCACTGTTGGCAAAGCCCCATGAGAAAACTTGTGTGCTTCACTTTCAAATATACTCATATATAAATTACATGGACTATACATACTTTACATACTGCTATCAAAAATTAAATCAGAGATACAGTAACTGTTGGTGTCCACAAAGTGGTAAGACATACGTTAAATTAAGTCTGTTGTGGTGTTCACTCAACTTTCACATACCCTGTAAGTAAAAACAGACATATGTATCAAGGGCCTCATCAAAATTAAAACTCTTACTTTTCTAAGAAGCTACAATGTGTTGGGCATACAGGGGAAGACAAGAAATGACAAAGAATTTTGACTGGGAAACCTCTTAGAAAATGGACACTTTGTGGGCGGAGAAGATGGGAGGATAACGATAAGATACAGCCTAAGGAAATACACTGGAAGTGGATGCAACTAGCTCATGACGGTGTCCCAACTTTTCAGTTGTACAACTACATATTTTTTTATGTCTTTTTACACAAAGTATGAGAATGTAATGATTTGTATGGGCCACAACATAGCTCCCTAAGGTAGAATAAGAATTGAAAATCAGACATGTGGTGAGTATGGTGAGAAATTTGTTTAAAATTGTAACAGAAGTTTGTGTTCTTTCAACAGAAATTTCTTCCATAAGATAAATACCAAACAAGTTAACTGCATGGAGTGTTTGACCTCTGTTAATGATACCAAGTGCTCATATCTTTTTGTCACAGGTTTACATACCTGTGGACTACAGTACTCTGCGATGCACAAAACAGGTACTGCAGTCCTTATTTTGTGTAACTCAGTAATATTAATAACAGCTTCATTTTGTACTTTTCAGATTTCCAAAAGGAGTGAAAAGTTCAGGTCAGAAAAGATAACTTATGAACAAGAAGAATGTAGTCTTTACTGAGGGAGTTTTTAAGAAACTCGAAGAATATTTTGTGAACTGGTGGACATATGTTCCTGTATATCCCCACTTTGTTGTGCTTCATCAGTTCAGCTTTGCTGGAGATTTTGAAAAATGTTTTGTGACAGGAAGATGACTCTGTATGCGAAATTTAATTGAATTATACCATGAACTGCAGCATTTCACACAGTGATATACAGACATTTACACAGGAATCGAGCAATTAATTACGCAGCAGGTAACAAATATACAAAAAAGAAGTGCAATTTTCTGTTGATTTCTTTAATTACTGTGAGAAAGATTAACAAACTATGAACAGTTCTGAAGATCAAGGGAAATAAGCTGTAGTTTGAAAACTGCTTCACATTGAGGGTTTTTTTTTTTAATGAGAAGTTCTTCTGTTTTTCTTTCAGCTGTGATTAATTCACAGTTAATACTTCTGTGACACAAGAAGACTGAAAAAACATACTTCTATAATCAAAGAACTTCTTGAATGAACTGAAGTTTATTATATACACCAAGAAAAATGGCATAAGAGAATTCAAGTATATGAAAATTAGGTGAATGGAAAACAATACTGACAAAAAATGAATGATGCAGCTTTAGGCAAGATTCTGCTTATCATCAGCTGTCTCTTGTTTGCCTACTACACAGCGTGGGTTATAATGCTGCCATTCTCTGACCCTGATCATGCCATCAATCAGTTGTTTCCTCCTGTTAATTATGCACTATTGGTTCCTGCTTCCTTGGGCCTGACTTTCGTTGGTGGTTTGGTTGTGTTCACAATGTACCATATCATATACGCAACAGATTCCCACAAATGATGTGAGAAACTACTTCAGTCTGAATGTTGAGGGGCCATGAAGGAACTGATTTATTAAAACACTGTAAAGATAATGGGACAATACAAGTGTATGAAGTTATATGGGTGAAGTGAAAAACATTCAAATAGCAGAAGGCTTGTGAGTAGTATAAACGGAGTATGCGAGTTTATAAAATTCAGTAAAAAGAAAGGTTCTTCTTTTTTACCCTAAGAAAATGTTGGAGAAGTGATGAAAATTCATTAAAATACCTTTCATTTCACTCTAAGGGTCAATTAATGTCACAGTTCTTTCTTAACCAATTGAGTGCTGACATCTCTATGTGAGACACCAACAAAGTCTATAATTACCAGTCTCCCAAACACAGAATTTCACTTAGAGTCTAATGTAAACCCAGTAGATAGAACAAATTCAAAATTTTGGAATATTACACAGTTCAATTACTTTCCTTTTGGCCAGGAACACGCAATTCTGACAGCCAGAACATGAGTATTACTTACTTCTGTATTTCCTGTACTTTTCAGACTTGTTTTCTCTGTTTATTTTTGGCCCTGAGATGGTAAAACTTCAATAAATACTTGCAGCAACTGTGGATTGATGTCTCGCATATCTGATGTTAATTGTGACTGAATATCAATAATTTAACGAGTTTCTATTCCAGGGAAATTATATGAAATATATTCCATCATTTAGCATTTATAATTCTGAACTGTGATATAGATTTAAGTGCTTAGATCTGTAACAGGAACAAATATATTTACCCCTTGAAGAATCTGAAACTGTGCATTAGAAACTATGAATCTGAAAAACATTAAAACAAATATGTGGCTCATAATTGGCGTGTCTGGCACCACATGCAGTGGCAAGTCAACATTAGCACAGTCTCTGCATAAAGAACTGCCTGGTTCGTATTTGGTACGTCAGGACGATTTCTTTCTACCTGTAGATAGTGACCGCCACACTCTGATTCCAGCTCTGAACCACTTTAATTGGGAAATTATGACTAGTTTGGATATGGAAAAAATGCACACTGTTATTGAAAATATCCTTTCCTCTGACAGTGACCAGTCTGTTACATTGCTTGACAGTTTAGTACAGGCTGCTAACAGGGTGACAGGGTCACACTATTATACCAAGTGCAACAGTGATATAAATGAAACATTTCCAATTGTCACCAATGGATGCTACAAGAAACTGACAGAAGATAATCCTATACCAGACCAGTCTCAAACAGTGGTAACAGATCAACATATCACTGGCAATGCAGCATCACAAACAAACATAATCAATGGCTGCGCTGATAAGCAAATTTCCCATCTTCGTGTTCTCATTATTGAAGGGTTTCTTATTTTTAATGATAAGAAGCTAGCCAACTTGTGCCATCATAAGTACTTCTTAACTCTCACCAGAGAGCAGTGCTGGGCAAGACGGAGTGTCAGAATATATGATCCTCCAGATGTACCAGGCTATTTTGATCTGTGTGTATGGCCTGAATATGAGAAACACAGCGACCAAGTGTTCAAACAGGTTCCAAATGTTACTATCATAGATGGAAATCAGGACAGAACCAGTATACTGAAACAGGTTCTGTTGGAAATTGTCCCTACAGCCCATGCCTTAGTTTCATTATGGAAAAATTAATGATAAGAGGATATAACCATTCTATCCATTATGGACAGATGTTGGTGAACAACCAAAGGGAATTTAGTTCATCTTCATACGACCGTCATATGCACACAAAAATACGTTTTTAGAAACTATTTGCCAGTAAGTAAGGGAAGATACTGGAAAGATGGATAGAATATTTTACAGAAAGAGGACTATAGAAGGAATCTCATAGCAAAGCCAGATCATGGATTAGAACAGCCACAGGAAATATGCAAAGAACCTACATGACAAGAGATCAGACATGCCATACAAAGGATGAGAAATAACAGGGCTCCAGGGGAAGATACAATTGTAGCAGAATTAATAAAATATGGAGAAGGAGTAATGGATGCAGTCCACGAATTAACCAAATCAATATGGACAACAGAAAGTATGCCCCAGGAATGGAATACAGGAATAATATGCCCGATATATAAGAAAGGAGACAAACTAAAATGTAGCAATTACAGGGGCATTACACTCTTAAACAACACATATAAGATATTCTCAAGCATCCTAAATGAAAGACTGAAAATCGTCACAGAAAAGATAAAAGGGGAGTACCAGTGTGGATTCCGTTGAAGTAAAAGCACAATCGACCAAATTTTCATACTTAGGCAGATGACAGAGAAGCATAATGAACATGGGTTAGACTTACATATGCTTTTCATTGATTTTAAACAGGCCTTCGATAGTATAAATAGGGAAAGACTGCTTGGAGCAATGGACAGAATGCGAACACCACAGAAGCTAATCAGGCTTATAAGGATGACTATGGGTCAAACCAAAGCAAGAGTGAAAAATGACCAGCAAATAAGCGCTCCCTTCAAATTCAATAAAGGAATTAAACAAGGTGATGGTCTGTCAACAACTCTTTATACTAGCACTACACAATGCTGCACAGGAAATAGACCAGAGAGGCACAATCTATACAAAATCAAGCCAGATCTGTGCATATGCCAATGATGTAGTGATAGTTACTAGATCAGAATCTAGGTTAAGACAAGTACGAAGGTAAGTCATTAAATAACAGGAATTTTATAATAACTTTTTACAAGAGTACTTACAGAAATTGTTTGTGTCTTATTTTTTGACGTAGTCCCCCTGCTTCGCAACACACTTGGTCCACCTATCCACAAGCTTCCAGATGCCCTCTAGAAAAAAAGCTTTTTGGCGTGATCTTTAACCAACTTCGCACCGTCTCCATTACCTTGTTGTCATCTGCAAACTTCTGGCCCCGCAAATGTTCTTTCATAGGTCCAAACAAGTTAAAGTCTGATGGCACCAAGGCCGGACTGTATGGTGGATGTTTCAATTCAACACCTCAAATTTCAGAGCACGTAGTGTATCCACTGTATGCACGGCCATATGGGGGTGGACTTTGTCATGAAGCAACAGTACTCTTTTTGAGAGAAGTCCCCATTGTTTCGATCGTATCGCGGGCTTCAACTTGTTCACTAGCATTTCACTGTATCGAACACTAGTCACAGTTTGACCCTTTTCCTGGAAGTGCAACAATATAGGGTCAATGACATGCTGGTCAGCATGACTTTCCCAGCAGAAGCCTGTGTCTTGAATTTTTTGTTGGCTGGAGACGACAGGTGCTTCCACTGCATCGATTGTCCCTTACTCTCTGGTTCAAAATGGTACACCCAGGACTCGTCTCCTGTCACAATTCGATGGAGAAAAGCATCTCCTTCACAAGCGTGACAGTCCAAATCCTCCTGACAAATCGTCTGCCTTGCATGCTTGTGATCATCAGACAACTGCCTTGGGACCCATCTGCTACACACTTTCCTATACTCAAGGTCATCATGGACAATATTGTACGCAGAGCCATGACTCATGCTGAATTCTATGGCAGTTTCATCAATAGTGACTCACCTGTAGTCACGGTTTTGCTGCTCAATCTGCTGTTTCACTGTCTCGGTTGCCACGCTAACAGGTCTCCCACTCCAGTGTTCATCAGTGACTTTTGTCTTCCATTTTGAAATCTTCCCACCCATTCATACACCCTGCCCTGACTCAAACAACTGTCTCCATACTGAACCTTCATTCTTCTGTAGATTTCAGAAGGTTTCACATCCTCTGACCACAAAAAATTAATAAAGCTTCGTTGCTCTGCCACAGTGCAAGTTGACAGTGGAGCAGCCACATTGTATGAGCTATTGTGCAGGCTCATACTGCTCGATCGTCACGACACCTATATGGCATGTTGCTAAGGAGCCATTTTGTGTCACGAAATAAGATTTTTCATTGTGCATACTTTTCCATGCACTTTCGAATAAAATTCCTGTTATTTAATGACTTTCCCTCATATATAGAGAAACAGAGGAGAAAATCCAACAAATGGGACTAATAGTGAATGAGAAAAGCACTAAATATATGATTTGTGTCTGCAACTCAGAAGGGACGACAAACTCAGAACTGGAAAGTAGGAGATAAAGTATTTGAAAGAGTGTCCAGCTTCAAATATCTTGGCAGCGTAATACATAAAGAAGGAAGGATTCGTGAATGTGTAAAAGAAAACAAGAAGGGAATAGAGCATATGCAGCTAAACATCATATGCTAAAAAGCAAGATTATAAAGAGATCTGCCAAAATTCAAATATATAAAATGCTGATAAGACCAGCAGTAACATATGGATCAGAAACCTGGACCCTTACACAATCCGATGAGAATTTGTTAAGAATTTCTGAAAGGAAAATACTGCGGAAGATCTATGGGCCGATCCAAGATGGGGATATGTGGAGAATTAGAAATAATGAAGAACTGAATAGATCCATAAACGGGGAGGATATTGTGAAATTTATAAAAGCCCAAAGAATAAGATGGCTGGGACATGTAAAGAGAATGGAAGAGGTAGCGATGCCAAGAAAGATGATGGAAGGAAGACTGTTTGTAGGTAGAAGAAAAGGAAGACCTCGTTTGATATGGATTGATGATGTGGTAGCAGACCAGAAGGCAATGGGGATAAAGCAGTGGATGCAGATGATGCAAGATAGAGAGAAATGAAGGCAGATTGTTGAGGAGGCCAAAGCTCACCCAGGGCTGTAACGCCAAGAGTGATGATGTGATTTGCCAGTAAGTAGCACAGTTCCCATCCACATGCTGCAACAAAGTACTTTTCCACTCACGAGACAACAGATCAACGGCTTCCACTCGATGCACAAAAATGCAGACAACAAAAACAAAGACAGGTCATATCACACAAAGAGAACAATAGGAAATGACAGTATTAATGTTAATCAAGATGTAGATTAAGATCACAATGTTGAAAAATGAGAAAGACGCAGTCTCTTCATCACACACAGTGCAATAATGAGAAAAGTATGTGCCGCAGATCATAAGCATCTGTGAAAATATGCAGGGTATTCAAAATTCTGCTCTTTGGTGGTGATTCTTAAGAAACCACTAGAGGCATATGAAATTTTATATGGAGACAGATCATTGGAATACAAGTACACTGTACAAAACAACATTTATACATTAAAAAATCACATATATGACAACGGTGTCAATATTCAGTGCTGTACTGGGGAAAAATATAATGTGGTCAGTGGAAATAATGCATAGATATGAACCACTAAAACTGTAGAATTATTTATAGATCTTCTTAGCTTCACCACATGCACTGAAGCATTGGAAGAAGGAAGCACTGTAAGTTCTTGCCAGAACTTCTTGTTAAAATTATACAGATGTTACACCATGTCCACATTTTGGTTGTGAAGAAACTGATGCCTCACTGATTTTATTCATTCAATTTGAAGATGGTACTGCTTACTGCATGTTTCATGCACAGTTTGTAAGATTTCATTAAAAAATATAAATGCTCTTGTGAATACATATGTTGTAAATGAAACAAATTAAAAGTATGCACAGTACAGTAATTTTATATGGACTGTTACTGCCTGTAGACAGCATTCAAATCTTATGTTTAATTTTCATGAAAACTGTATGACTTATTGAAAAAAATAAAGTGTATTGGTGATAAAATATATGTTGCATTTATCTCAACTTTTATTTGCAGCATTCTTCATTTCCATAAATGCTGAGTGAGTTATGCTTTAGATATGTGGTGAAATGTGTGTAAGTCTCCAAGTAAAGTGTCCATTGCTGTGGTTCAGTATAGCAAAAACTTAAAAAGATTAAAATGTATATACAGGGTGTTTCACGACTTTGGGGCATAACTGCAGGAGGTGATTTCCTAGGCCTTTGTGATCAAAAAAGTTCATATAAACATGTGTCCGATTTTGGACGGTTACGGAGTTATGACCGTTTTTTAATTCCCGTACACGCCCTC
>Ga0123352_10014827_pt1 | contig 12413 bp, 4 predicted proteins | sample TergutLab28metaG_FD_89700 | JGI IMG/M metagenome (GOLD analysis project Ga0123352, IMG submission 89700) | Labiotermes labralis P1 segment gut microbial communities from Petit-Saut dam, French Guiana - Lab288 P1 | ecosystem: Host-associated > Arthropoda: Insects > Digestive system > Gut ... | reverse complement strand
GAGTCAAGGGGTGTTGCATAGTTGGTCCGGAGAAAGAAGGAGAGGGGGAGTTTGGAGGTGTGGGGGGGGGTGGGGTGGGAAATGGGGGCCTGCATTTCCTGTATAAAATAAAGAGAGGGCTTTTATGAACATTTATGCATGCATACTGATATGACTGAATGTGGTTGCCCGGTTCCGTACCAGGAAGTGCCGTAGTACAGTCCGTTCTGCTGTAACGCAAAATTTTAATAACGCCCTGCTTCTATTAGGGGACATATTTTGCACAATTCGGAAGATAACTGGATGTAATAAATTGAGGGTTTTCCATCCCGTTGTGCCAATATAACAATTTGTTATTTATTGTCCGTCGTACACAAAACTGTGGTGTAAAGTAAAGTTATACAACAGTTAACAAAGTTACATTTTTCAACCCTTTGGGGTCATCCTCAGGCTTATAAAATATGGTATCATACAAGGTACGTCTGTTGCTGCTACCTACGGGATTCCGTGGTTTACAGTACGCTAGTTATAAAATATGTTATATAAAAATGTTGATTAAAATGTAGATAAAGTTCATATGATCGTGATGGACAAATGGATCGTTATTGCAAGCATGTGATAGGTATCTATGTCCCTGCGAATGTGCCGTGCTAACACGGCACATTCGCAGGGACCGATATAGCAGGAAAAATGTCGAGGACGTAAAGTTCATAACTCATCTATAACTAGGGCTGAGATTAAGAATGAGTGGAGCTATACCTCTATACCCCTTTACTCCTTCGCGACGTATAGAGGGATAGCTCTTACTTCTTCTCCTGCATTCATCGAATTTTAATCTAATGCTTGTAACACCCCAACTAAGCAAGTGAAAAATATTCTTTTATCTTGATACAGTATAATATTTCCTTCTATATCAATTGGCAAGCGCACTTTACTCTCCTGGCTCATTAGTCGGTCTTACATTTTTATTTGAATTTCAGTGGAAAAACTGCTTGAACAGGGGTCTCGAAAATTTGACGGTGTACCTGTTAAAGTTTTTTGTGAAATGTATTATTTTCCACGCTGTAATCTGACACAACTTTTATGTGTAGTTTGGATCCACCATCTTCTCCGTCTTTAAATATCTCCGGTGTAAAAGTAGATATAAGCAAACGTCATCTAAGAAATCAATCTCTGCGTAGGTAGCTTAATGCATTGTACAGAAACCGGCTAGCATTTCAGCTAGGAATGGAACCTCACAATCACACGTGTTTCAATAAATCGTCGGTAGGGTCACCGTTTCACATACATTAACACTCGCATTTTCAAATATCCGCGCGCCGGTCGACACTTGTCTCTCCTGTGGCTCCGTCCTAACTGGGCACTCTGCATCTGCATTTCAATACATGTACGCCTGCAGGATTCTGTTTAGACTACGCCTCTTACTTTTCAACCAGAGAAGTTGCCGCTCTAAAAGGCGTTTTCTTTACAACATGAACTGGAGGTAATAGCATTCCGGCATCAGAGAGTGTCAATTTCCGTTATCATGTAGTGTCGATGGTGGGCGGTACAAGACTTAAATATAAGTACGGAATACTGATGGTCGCTCGCAGTGGCTGCACAGTCTAAAGTGTGGGTCTGCGGGCTCTCTATTGTTTGGAATTTGAGTTCGAATGTCGCCGGGAGCATGAAAGCCCCTTTTTTTTGATTGGTGTGTGTGGTCAGATAGAGGTCCGTGTGTTGGGCTGATCACTCGTCCAGAGGAGTATTATCGAAATGCTGTGTCTGTGTGTGTGATAGTGAGAGCCTCGATAAAGAGGAAGCCCTGGCCCACTAGGGGCTTTTGCGCAATGGAACAACAAATGGAACACTGATGAAATAATTCTGGCTGGGAAAAGCCTAAGTAATAGGAGAAAAATTCATTCCAGTGTCACTATTTTTCACTACTCCGTAGTACAAAAGAAAAACATTTTCTCTTATTTTCTTATTTTTCATGAATTCTAAAGCATCGTCATTATAGCTTCAAAAGAGCCGAAAATCAATCAGTTCTTGAAGCTTAATTTTTTTTTCTTAAAGATCCATGTTTGTCTGCTACCATACCTTGAATAACAATTAGTATTATCAGCTCGTCATACTGCTTGGTGCGCGTGTGTCTTCCTATGTGACTGAGCAAAATTTACAAATTTTACAACTGCCTCATATGTAAATGGGGGACCGCGGTGGCACAGTGGTTAAGGTGCTGTGCTACAAATCGGAAGGACGCTGTTTCGATCAACGATCCGACTAAACCGACAGCGAGATCCGACGTTACACGACCTAATGGACTTCCTGAGACGATCCAAATAGAAGATGTATCAGTCGCTGAGCAGGCGTAGGAGTGTCGCGAATTTCCTCACAGTACCAGACACCACATGACAGTTGTGACTACAATGCCGGAAGGTACAGGACCATATGAAATGGCAGACCACATTATGTGATGCCAGGGCCCAGGAAGTGGGCCGGGTGGTAAGAGTAACTAGGAGCACCGACCCGAGAAAACAAACTAAGAAGCATTCACCTGCTCCATCGTTTCACAAGTAACCGTACCGTCTCGCTTTATGTTTTATGACCACAAGCTAATCTAGTAGGAGGGCAACGCGCTCTGTTACGTCGACAGAATACATGTAAACAAATGAGAACAATAAAAAACCAGCTGGTGTCATTGGAATTTTCTTTGACATAAAAAAAATCCTTCCGATCGCACTATGGGTTCGATTCAGCCTCTAACAGAAATGAGTACCAGAAGTATTTCCTGGGGGGTAAAGGCGGCCATTGCATAAGGCTGACAACCTACCACCATCCTGTGCCGTTATCACGCAGTCTGGGAACCTTAACTTCCTGGAACCCTCTGGGCCACTCCGGGTCTGTAACGGGACTGCCTTACCTTTACCTGACATATAATTAAACAATGCTTCGTTAAGTCTTCTTTTGTTGGTATCTTCCTGGAATTAGCTCTAAGCCTAGATCATATAGCGTCGAAATTTAGGGTTATTAGTGAATAATGAATTTGAAAGTCTGTGGAAGGAAGCCATTGTTCTTAATTGAGCAGTGTTTTAGTTAACAAAGTGAGTTATTATACCATAATTTCTCTTCACCCCCGCCGGTGCGATTAGCAAAGCCCTTAACACGATGCGACTTCTGTGTTGGAACTGTTTTTCCCAGAATTGTTGGATGAAATGTAATGCGCAAGACGTCTGGCGGAAGTGAATGGAACTTCCCTTGTGTTGTTGCAACAACAAATTATGTGCGTAGTGGAACTGCGGGGGTGTATGGCACGGATTTAAGTAGTTACAGCACGTAGCACGAGTTCCTGAACTGCCTGAAAGTGACAGCACCTTGTGGTTTCTTGCCACTTGATTTAATGGAGAATGGTCGTCCCTGCTGGGAAGCTTGTAAACTCAAAAGGTCAAGAAATTTCCCAGTTTATACCGAACCGAAAAGAGCTCGGTACAAGCCTCTACCTTAAACAACGAAATTCGGTTCTTGTCCAGACAAACCAAGTTTTAGGTGGGTTCTTTTTGCTGAGGAGTGCCCATGAAAATCCCTCTCTCCGCCCTTCCGTCCACACACACACACACACACACACACACAGACACACACACACACACAGACACACACACACAGACACACATATATGTAAATATATAACACGAAACCCTTTGGGTGAATGAACATTAAGTTTGACTTCGAGGAATTTTACGAGAAAATGTCCATCCATTTCTATATCGGTTAAAATTGGGCGAACGAAAAGCCATTTCATTCCCGTATAAAGATCAACATGTATTGCACTTCACATATCTAGAGCACATAGCTCTATTCATCATCCCACACACACACACACACGCACACACACACACACACACGCGTGCACACACACAAATAAACTCTTGAATGTGTTCATTCTGCACTACAAAGATGTTTGGCTTAGTCATTTCACGTAGATTCGCATTAACGCATAATTTCGACGCTGCGTTCTTCACTCTTATTATAAACAGTAAACGGTAGAAATATTCTTTGTACAGACGACAAACCACAAGATGATCCCCGCGGTTTGGAGGCGTGTATGGCGCAGTGCGGGGGACTGCTGGCTACGGAAGGAATTACTGGGTTGTTATTGGTAGGAGCGATAGACTGTTTTATTGGTGCACACAGACTGGAAACTTCAGTGTGTTTAGAGCAGTGTATAGTGAGCGAGTGCACTGTGAGGTTGCTTTAATTACGGGCGGTAACCACTCGTCATTTGTCACGAAATTGGGGTGAAGTGTAGTGAAGGTTTTAGCAACAGGATATCTAAAATTATTAGAAGATATACAGATCATATGAAGTTTGCTGCTTATATGGCTGTTCCGTTTATCACATTCTTTCACGTTCTTTGGTTTCATTTTTAATTGTATATATATATATATATATGTTTTGTATGCTTCTGTTTAATTTTGTATATTATGTATTTTTATTGTTAAGTTTATGTATTTTGATTGTCATGTTTTTGTATTCTTATTGTTATGCATGTTCTTTACTGTATAGTCTGTTTCATTGTGTTGTTCTGTGTATTGTTTTTGTGTAAAGGTGTACTGTACTACTGCCACCAGGTGTCAACCCAAATGCGGTTAACAAATATATCAAATATATCAAATATCTCATTTCTAGCCCCGACCATATCGTGGTCTGTGGACAGGGTTACAGCAACATCGCTGCGGTCGAACATCATCCACAGTCAGTGTCTTGTTACAATACAAAAACGTCACAGGGTGTGTTGTGTCAACGAAGTGTAAAGGCTTATAATAAAACCAACTAGACACACTAATTTCTCAAATTTATTTTTGGAATAAAATTCTACGCGTTTCAGACAGTTCCTCTGTCCATCATCAGGAGTTTTTCACTGTACACACAGCAATGGTATATGTCATAGAGGTTTGCTGACATACACCATTGCTGTGTGTACAGCGAAAAACTCCTGATGATGGACAGAAGAACTGTCCGAAACATGTAGAATTTTATTCCAAAAATAAATTTGAGAAATTAGTATGTCTAGTTGGTTTTATTATAGGAATTTTTCATGATATACAGTCACCTGAGCTTCAAAAAAGAAGTGCAAAGCATATTTCAAATAACCATATTTATCAGTCGTTCTTATAACCGATAACTTTACCCTATTTATAACAAAATCATGCATGAAATCAGCATTGCCGAAAGATGAAAAAATATATATTACACATATATATACAGGAAATAACACAGCGAAAGAACCAGAAATGTTGTGCTGCGCTAAAGTTTCCCAACCTGTTAAACATTTATTTTAATCGAAATAACTCAAAATATCTTTACCTATTTATACTTCCAGTCAAAAGTGAGTTCTTTCCGTAACTCCGCATTTTTTTTTATCTCACCGTCTGCTCCCAATATCTTTAGTTTACTACAGCAGTAGGCTACTAGTTTCAGAGTACTACCTCTAATGATATTCATCCAGTTCACTTTCCTTTCCCTTCATCTGATGGCTCCGCCAGTGCAGTAAACCTCACTAGTGCGTCTTTCAGCACCAACACCTTCGGACTCATTTGGCTGAAAGGGTTCGGATTTGTACAAGAATAATCGAATTTTAATTTTTACAGATAAGTTTCACGCGGCAGCCATCTTGTTAGTTCACGTTCTAAAATGTAACTCTGTACAACAGATGTACGATATTTTAAGGAAAAGTTATTCTAAATCAATCACAAAATTGAAGAAACGAAGTTCTACTATCGTGATTTTTTTCTAATTACAACGAACAAAATTCAAATATTTTTTGAGTTCCATCTCAGTCACGATACCAGCCTGCAGCAGTATTGGCTGACAATACCTGCAGCTGAGTGTACAGTTATTTGCTCCTGATGACTGGCGGAGGAACCGTCCGAAACAGGTAGAGCCTTTTAGAAATAGCCAAAAAAAGTTGCATCCTGTTGGTTGTAATTAAAAATCATATTAACGATGCACGGATACACGAATATCAAATTCTACTTTCGTGTTACTAGACGATTACTTGTCACGTCATAATTGGAATTACATGAAATGATTTGTCCTGACCGTTTGTCTATCAAACTCAGATGTTCGCGTACTGTGTTAACCGTTTAAAGACCAATGGTAAATTCACGTGCTAAATGCTCGAACTTTCAGACAGTCTGCTTTTTCCCCCCCACAATGCATTTGTGTGTGCCACACAGTTCTGATAATAAACAGCTATTATTCCCCTGGACAAGATTTGCCAGTTAATTTCTTATAATAAAACCAACTAGATGCACTAATTGCTCAAATTTATTTTTGGAATAAAACTCTACATATTTAGGACAGAGGAACTGTCCGAAACATGTAGAGTTTTATTATAAGAACTGATCACGATGCACGGTCATCTGAACGTCAAATTAGCTAGTTGACTTTCATAATACACACGGATTGCGTTCTCTGTGATATAATAATTTAAAATTTGTTTGTATATTATTTAAATGGGAGTCAGTATTTACCTAATTTACCGATTTGGAGAAAACTTTATTAATTCCCCAACAACAACCATTAAAATTCCAAAATATATTTTACGACTATCTTAATGTTGAATCTAAAGTTGTTAAAATTCTCAAATGCCTTATTTCCCGATCATTCTTATCGTTTATCCAAACTTATTAAAGTGTTCAAGTTTCATTATTTTATATTCGTCCATATTTTCTAGCTACAGTTGTTAAAAAATCTTCAATTGTCACATTTCATGATTATCCTTTTGGTATATCTACAGCTGCTACACACGTAGAGACAGCGAGAGAGACAGACAGACAGACGGTGCGATTTCAATAGACGCCCGTAATAATGTGAATGCGCATAAAAAGGAAATAAAAAGAAAGAGGAATGAATTTAAAAAGCCAAGAGAATCCGGAAATAAAGCGGACTGGTGTGGGGATAGTTTGAGGACGAGAGATAGCTTACAGGAAAATGCTTTCAGTTCATGAAGCCGTTACCTGGAGACGTGTTGCCAGTCAATAAGCTAACGTCTATACCTGAGCGGAAATCTTGTCACATTCCAACGCGAACAAAATTTTTCCTCGTATATTCCCACGCAAATATCACAAAACACAAAAAAGTGTGTCTCATTCCGACATTCATATTTACGAGAGAAATGTGGTTATGAATGTCTATGTTCTGTCAGGCAGAAATACTAAAATGTCAGTTCGTTCTGTAAAGCGGGATAGGAAGTGTTAAATTATGAAACATGTTGCTTCAAATTGTGTGTGGGAAATTACTATAAGCATGCACGCGCACCACGTGCGCGTGCATGCTTATAGTAATATCTTAAGTTCCCCCTAAGACAACATGAAGATGGCCAGTACAGGCCGAAACATGTAGTTGTCCATTATATAGTCATTAAATACACCTCATATGACACAGTTGTGTTTGACTACATACAATTTTCCAAGTTCACACACACAACGGGGATGACAAACTTCCTAGTGTGTGATTAAAGTTATTACACACATTACTCTCTAAATCTGTAACTGTAAGAGGAAAATAAACAGTAATTCTATTCATATTCCCTATTCACCAATCAACATGAAATAAATTTGTGACACAAAGTGTGTAAGAATTTTCAGCACTCTGGCCCAAAACAGTCGTGCAGGAAACTCAGCTGGTATCTCAGTTCTGACGTGGCAACAGCGGCAATACGCACCAATATTGTGGTCTTCTCAAGTACGGCACCGTGTAACTTGGTAGAAGACGACCAACATTTCGACGGAACCTGCTGTCTTCATCTTCAGGGTAGAACAGTGTCATCTTGAAGACATAGGCAGCCGGTCTTCCAGGCACTTTGTTACTCTTTACCAAATTGCGCTGTCTCACATACCTAACTACAGTAATCTTCAACATGTTGTATTTGAAGATGTCTTGTGTGTATTGTTGTCGTCTTATATTTATTTGCTGTACTATGTGTGTATTGCTGCTTTTACTTTAGATGCCGGACTGTTGGCTAGAAGTCAGTAATCGGAAGGTCCTGCGACCGGGCACATCGACACAGGTTTTTCTTGGTTTCCCTCTGTCTATAAGTAAATGCTGAGATGGTTCCCAACATTCCAAGTTGCCACTACATGCTTCTCATATAGCCCTCCCGACTTAAATTTATTAGTAACGAATTTCATATTTTGTATACATGTAAAATAACCACTGCCACCGGGTGACAACCCAATTGCAGTTAATAAATATTATTATTATTATATTTCGTACATTAAAACATTTCATTTTTTATCAAATATAATCGAAACACGTATTTAACGACACTCAACATGAAGCAGTTCATGCACAAGCTCTAAGATTATCAACAATTTCCATCCATTTGTGTTATCATATTCCCATTTAGTTTTTTTTTTATTGAGAATTTCGGGCCATAATTCTTTATGTGCTTTCACCGTCCTTGTGTGTGATTCATATACTGTCAGCTGTTCCTTGTTCTGTGCGTGTACCAAGAATAAACGGCACAATTCCAACAGCAGGAACACCACAGTAAGGACAAAAACCATCCCTGTACAGCAGTTCGGAGACAGCAACCATAATATGTGGACTCACAAGGACTCCTCCACACGACTGTGTGTTACTCAATACCGACACGCGACGCACTAATTTATCCATCGAAACAACTGTGAGATTTTTTTTAATAATATATAACATGGGAAGTGAGCTAGCAACCAAACAAAACTGTAAAATAGACAGTTAGTTCAAGAGTACAACAGTATTGGTCACAGCACACCGAAACGGGAAAAAGACTGAAAGGAAAATACATAGTGTGTAAGCCCACACACCGAGTGACCAATCAGGGCCGCGGAAAAATTAAACGAGCAACTGTCCCCTGTACACCCCCACAACTATATTGCTGATGTATCCACAGTGTATCACGCACTAACACACACTCTTATAGTAAATACGTCATTTTAATATCTGATTTTATTGTTTTATAATATTTTTAAACAGTGCCTGCAATTTGAGAAAGATTGATAGTAATACTGTAAACCATGGGGTCCCATAGGTAAAAACCACCGAATGTACCTTGACTAACTCCACTGTTTCGTAAGCCTGATGATGGTCGAGTAAGGCCGAAACATGTTGCTTAGTTGAATAGTTGTAATAATTTGCAACTGTTATTTATATTGTTGTGTAAAGACGGTTTTAATTAATATATTGTTTACGTACACAACGGGATGGAAACTATCCAATTTAGAAATAGTTAGTTAGTGAAACTAAACAGACAGCCACCAGCACCACCATATCTATCCAATTCTCTGCTTGCCATTCAAGATCATAAACCAAAATCCATAGAGATTATAAAAAAAGTAAACTGATCCCGTTACAGGTCCGGTGAGGCCCAGAGGGTGGGTAGAGGTATAGCTCTACTCTTCCATGACTGCAGCACTGGAAGGGGGTGAGTGGTCAGCAGCACGCCCCGGCCGCACTTTACCCCCGGGAAAGACCCGGTACCCCTTTTACAGGAGGCTGGGTGGGCCCCAGGGCCGATCTGGACGGGCGGAAAATCTCGTCCCCACCGGGATTCGATCCCGGACCGTCCAGCCTGTAGTCAGTCGCTGTACCGATTGAGCTACCCGGTCCATCCATAAATATTATATACTTGCAAAACTGTCGTTAAGCAAATAATGAACAAGAAATCAGCTTTGATATAAATATCACATTCGTCTTCGATGTTATATAAAGTAGTCTTGTAGATAAATGCTGACGTTCGAAAGAACATGCTGCCTCCATCTTCAGGGTACAATAATAAGTCGCGTTGTGAAAAAAATTATATAGGAAATGGAGGAAAGGACTATATCTTTGAGATATCCACACTTACATACCAAACTTCATGAATTCACAGCCCATCAGACAACAATTTTTGTAGTCACCATCTTATAAGCCTCCAATTTCGCGTAGCCTCAATCGCAACGTAATTCTGCTATAAGCAGCCTCAATGTCAACGTAAGCCTGCTATTAGCAGCCTCAGTATCATCGCAGTACTGTTATCAAGGGCCCTATCAGCCTAACCCTGCAACCAACAGCCTCAACTCTTGTCCACGGCACTAATTTACAAGTGACAAATATTTTGCTTAGGGTGAGAGAGACAGTACGGGCTTCAAAGTTGTAACGCCTGGGGCTAGAACTGGGTGCGTATGCCGCTTGCACTGTAGAGTGTCAGTGTGCGAACTGACGTCTCATTAACGTGCTTCTGTACAGATATTATAACCTATCGCCCACTGGGCGATTTGAGGGAGACAATGTGTGAGATGAGCAAGTAAATCTGTTTAGTTCTAAGTAACATTTGTCTCAGAAAAAAGAATGTTTATGAACCGATATAAGTGTGTCAAAGCTTTAGCGTTGTGAAGTACAGCAGATAAGATACAAGAGCCGCATATTGTTATATGTCAATTGTCGTTGTTGTAATTTGATACTGTTTCTTTCTTATTTTCATTTATATTTTATTTGCGTGCATTCACTTTTTTTGTTTTCAATTAATTCCTTTCACTGGATTCAGATTGTCTCTTTATTAATATTTTTCATTTATTTTCATTATTTCACAGATGAATAAGCCAAAATTAAAAAAAACAGAAGCAGTGATTATGAAACTTGCTCACAAACCGCTGGAAGCCTCTAGTACTGAACTGAGTATGATTATGTGTTTAAGTTTAGCAAGATTAGAAGAATAAGGAAAAGGGTTTGGGGAAATCGCTAATTCCGGAACACGTAACGTTAAAGGAAGGAGTGATGGAAATATAAGGAGAGAAAATAATTAATTTTTAGTAAGAAAAATAAAATCGTTGTTGAAGAACCGATGACGTAGTAAACTACCGAAAACTCTGGGCACATAGGTCTCATTTTGTTTAAAAACCAAATACTGCATTTGGGTTGTGTAGGTAAGTACAGACTGTAACGCTTGGCTCTTAAAATAGGAACTCACTGCCAATTTTATTCAACAGTACTCTCTATATGAATTATGTAATGAGTTACATTTGGAAGGAGCCTACACAAACTGCAGAACAACAACCTACACAAACTGCAGCACAACAGCCTACACAAACTGCAGCACAACAGCCTACACAAAATGCAGCACAACAACCTACACAAAATGCAGCACAACAACCTACACAAAATGCAGCACAACAACCTACACAAAATGCAGCAAAACAACCTACACAAAATGCAGCACAACAACCTACACAAAATGCAGCACAACAACCTACACAAATTGCAGCACAACAACCTACACAAACTGCAGCACAACAGCCTACACAAAATGCAGCACAACAACCTACACAAAATGCAGCACAACAACCTACACAAAATGCAGCACAACAACCTACACAAAATGCAGCACAACAACCTACACACACTGCAACACAAGAACCTACACAAATTGCAGCACAAGAACCTACACACAGTGCAACACAAGACTAAACTTTAAACAGCGTTGATCAATATAAAACACAAACAAAAAAATAATCATTTAAATTCGCAAACACGAAACATAGTAAATATTCTAATTACGTAGAGATAAAAGGAAATATTTTCAGTGTAAGTAATATTAAAAATGCAGATTTTATTATGCTACATGAAAATGTCTGAATTTCCCAAAAACGTGTGTAACTAACTAAATTGCCTAAGAGGAGTTTAATCGTTTTCTCTGCAGGCACATTATTCTTGCAGTTCTTCTTGCCGTCCTGTTGTGTTCGTGACCTGCATAACATAACCCGTTTTACACTTTAAAAAATGTCTCTTGGAACACTTCACACAACTAGTCGCCTAGCCTCTTGTTATTTGCAAGCACACTTTCCTTCCATGTCCCTGCCCCGTCGTCGGATAAGAACGTTTCTCTCTTTCTAATTGTTTATGTACTTTTCAACCGCTGCTCGCACTGACTATCCCCTTCCCTCCGCACTAAAAGCCCATGATATATCCGACACACCATTAGCATTACAAAGAACACAAAACAGAAATCTTCCTCCCGGCTTTTTTTAAACGTGAAAAAGAAACGAAATAAATTTGGTACGATGATATAAACCAATTAAAGCGTATTTGTAAATGTTATAATTAGAAGGAGTCCTAATACTGACAAGGGGGACCGCGGTAGCACAGTGGTTGAGGTTTTGTAATACAAATCGGAAGGTCGCTGGTTCGATTCCACTTGGTGTCATTAGAACTTTTCATTGACATAAAATCCTTCCGATCGCACTATGGCCCTGGGGTCGAATCAGCCTATAATAGAAATGAGTACCAGAAGCATTTCCTGGGAGTAAAGGCGGCCGGTGCGTAAGACTGACCACCTTACCACCATCCTATGCCGTTTTAATGGGAACCTTAACTTCCTGGAGCCCCCTGGGCCACTTCAGGCCTGTATTGGGACTGCTTTACCTTACCTAAAACTG
>Ga0123352_10014825_pt1 | contig 12414 bp, 6 predicted proteins | sample TergutLab28metaG_FD_89700 | JGI IMG/M metagenome (GOLD analysis project Ga0123352, IMG submission 89700) | Labiotermes labralis P1 segment gut microbial communities from Petit-Saut dam, French Guiana - Lab288 P1 | ecosystem: Host-associated > Arthropoda: Insects > Digestive system > Gut ... | reverse complement strand
TATACACACACACACACACACACACACAAAGAAGTTGGCACTTTCTAAGTTGAAGTTCGCGCGTCGAAATTTAAATTAATTGCCCTCCCTCTTCCCTTAAATTTTGTGCGGTACTGTGCTGTATTACTGCATTACTATATTACTTCATTCCTGTATTACTCTATTACTGTATTACTACATTACTGCATTACTGTATTGCTGTATTACTGCATTACTGTATTACTCTATTACTGTATTACTGCATTACTGTATTACTCTATTACTGTATTGCTGTATTACTTCATTACTGTATTGCTGTATTACTGCATTACCGTAATACTGTATTACTGCATTACTGTATTGCTGTATTACTGTGTTACTTATTACTGTATTACTGCATTCCTGTGTTACTCTATTACTGTATTACTTCATTAATGTATTGCTGTATTACTGCATTACCGTATTACTGTATTACTACATTACTGTATTACTGCATTACCGTATTACCGTATTACTGTGTTACTTTCACAAATTTAGATTTTCCAATTAAGTCACGGAAATAGCAATCCAAAGTGCTTCGTTCCAGTAAATTATTTCCTAGACCAAGTACAAATTCAACTCAACTTGAACGCAATTCTCATTTTCACGGTGACCTTGACAGCAAGAGCGCTAAGCTTGTCTCACACAGTTTGCTGGAAATTGAAAGAGGACTTTGCCTCACGGCACTTCACCACATAGGAAAGTTGGCTATATAAGAAATGCCGTGTTCGGCATTCTTTACAGTGCGATGAACTACACTCAGTAGCCACACCGCTCAATGCGCAACGAAAGATGTTCAAATTCAATACAAATTTGACAAATCAATCCTGCGCCCGTAAATTCTAGTATTCAATCATTACATTTGTTTTGTGTTCTTGCCATGTAATGCCATTTTTAATATTATCGTGTGATGAATTGACGTTCCGCGTGGTATTGCAGGTAACTACTTCCCCATCACGTCAATGGCTTACATCCAGGACTCTTCTAGACGCCTCTCTCTGCTAGTGAACCACGCGCAAGGAGCCGCGTCCTGGCAGCCCGGATGGCTAGAGGTGATGCTGGACCGTCGCACACTCTACGACGATTCGCGGGGCATGGGCGAGGGGATAGTGGACAACAAGCGCATGCTCACGAAATTCTGGCTTTTGCTGGAGGAAGTAACGTCTCAAGATTCAGCAACCGCAGCTGAAACCTTCTCTAGGCCCAGCCTGTTTGCCCATCACCTGTCGAACAGTCTGCTGTACCCTGCCAACCTTTTTGTGGTGGAAGGAATGACTGATACAACGTCAACAGGACACCAGCACGTAGACCATAATCATCATCACGACGCAGAGAGAGACTTCATTGTTAACAAGAAAGTGGTGTTGCTTTCTAGACCATTTCCCTGTGATGTTCACCTTGTGAACCTGCGGACCTTGTCAGATATTAGCTACACCCAGTTTCCTTCACAGTCAGCACTGATGGTGCTACAACGGCAAGGTTATGCTTGTGACGTTGGTACAGGCATAACACTTCCCCAGTGCTCGCTGGAAGTGACTTCGAGTAACAGTGCAGACAGAAATAAGAACTCTGCCTTCCACAAGCGAACGTTTTTCAGTGATCTGCGTGTGGGCTCCATTATCCAAACCTCCCTAACTGGGCTTCATCATATACACAAATTTCAAAGCTTAGATGAAATTCAAATGAGTCCAATGGAATTGCTATCACTTAATATAACTTTTTTGCTGTGATAAAGCTTCATACGATGTTCGTAAGTGGTAGAGGACAAGAAGGTTCACTGTTGTTAACACAACAGTGCATCGTACTGATGTGGCCGTTCTTCATACCAGATTCGCAGTATTCATTCGCTTATCACTGTTCTGGGATGGCGACTCTGCTGTTCACGAAGGGTTTTGTTGAATTTTATGGTAGCTTATTACGTTGTGTCACTTCACGTGTTTTAATGCATTACTTGAGCCCCTAAGTTTCCGTGTCTTCCTTTCCAGTTGTCTCTAGATTTATTAAACGCGTAGTTGGATTTGTTGGTGGCTGTTTGGGTTATATGTTATTATCATGAGTAGTATAATACGTTTTCATTACAACATAATGGCATGTATCATGTTGTTGATTGCCATAGTTATTTCCCAAATTTGTCCATAGTCAAGTGAATTCTAAAAGACTTTCTTCTTCATCTGTATACCTCTTTGTATTGTACGTACGTCGCAAGATGCGGGTCATACTCAAAAACCAAAGACTACAGGCATTTACCATAACAAGACAGAGAATGAAGTTTTATGATACCTGAAATATATGAGAAGTGTACAGATGTATAGGCAGATTCAGTTAGAACATCAGCAAGTACATATGTGAAACTAATGTCATTATTATTGGCACTTTCATTTGTTAGGAGAAACTTATTTGAATCTTCTGTGGATGTTGTTTGCCTGCTTTATTATAGAACATATCTCTATGAGCTATGAACTAATTACAGTGTCTGTTGTTGGAGATAATACGAGATTCGTGTTTACTAGAAAAAGATATTTTTACAATAAAAGAGAAAGAATTCTGCACAAGTCAAATGAACTACAAAACAATATTATATTGGTAAGTGTGCTATTTTTATACCCTCTTATTGGACGTGAGAGTTGTGCTCTTAATGGTTCACCATACATTCTGGTGCTTGAACAGAACATGACTTGAGTGTCAGACCAACAGGTGAAAAAAAAACAAAACAGGGAATGTTATGGTTACGGAAGCTAAGTTCGGATGGCGTCAAAAGACGTGAATATAATATTGAAGCCAAATGATTCACAAACTCAGAACTGCCAGTGTTCATGCCTCAGCAACTGGTTGGTGTCATCTGCAGTTCCCGTACATCTCCCGCTAACAAGACCCTGTGGTGTGCACTGAATTGATACACTGACTCAGTCACAATCCTTTGTTTTCTTAATAGTTGCCCATTTCTCCTGTTAAGTCAATTGTAACAAAACATTGTGGTATATAATTAATTTGATAAGCTGTTTTCAGTGTTCAGAAAATTTTACTAGAACTTTAAGAATTTAATCACTTTGTATTACGTACTGCTGTACAAGGTAAGAAGATTTGCCTAAATTCAGTGGTACTCACTCTGGAAAATAAGAATGAGTGTTCTGCATTGTTTGGGATTCCAATCAAAGACTGCACAGAAATTTTGAAGAAGAATTCGACAGATACAAGCAGAATCACCTGGAGGATGATGATTGCCATTTCGGTCTTGGCATTTGATTAGTTTGTGATATACCAAATCCTTACAGTTTCACATGTGCCTGCATTCTTAGACATGGGTAAACATACCTATTCCTTCCCCATTTGTATTTTTGTTGAGTGTTCTGTAGGAAGAAAATATCCTCAATATGAAATAAGCAACTTCACAACGTGTTGCGAACTCTACACAGTATGAATTGTTTGTTACAGTTGCATCAAAGCTCAACTATTTTTGCAGTTATTTTGTCAGTGAAAATAAAATTACGAGGAAATAGTTCAGCGTAACTGTAACATAATGTAATGTTGTAATTCAGTCTGATACTAAAACCAACGAGATGCACTAATTTCTCAAATTTATCTTTGGAATAAAACTCTACATGTTTCAGACATTTATCTCAGTATTTAACCAACTTGATGCACAAAATTTGTTTCACAATAAGTTTATTTCATGTCTGTACATGTTTCGAGCACATGTGCTCATCATCAGGAGGTCAAAATTGCATTACACAGCCTCTGGTATCATCACACCTATAGGTGGCCGTCTCGTGCACGTTTGGAGTCATTTATCTCAGTATTTAACCAACTTCATGCACAAAATTTGTTTCACAATAAGTTTTATTTCATGCCTCTACATGTTTCGAGCACATGTGCTCATCATCAGGAAGTCAAAATTGCATTACACAGCCTCTGGTATCATCACACCTATAGGTGGCCGTACGTACAAATTTTGTGCATCAAGTTGGTTAAATACTGAGATAAATATACTGAGATGCACGGTCAACAAAACGTCAAAAAAATGTTTTGGACAGTTTCGCTGACCATCATCAGGACTTTAGCACTGTACACACAACAATGGTATATGTCATGCAGGTGTGCTGACTGCTAGCTAGTGGGATCAGCTGTACGGCATATAACATTGCTGTGTGTACAGTGCTAAAATCCTGATGATGGACAGAGAAACTGTCCGAAACATGTAGAGTTTTATTCCAAAAATAAATTTGAGAAATTAGTGCATCTCGTTGGTTTTAGTATAAGAATATATCACGATTCACGGTCATTTGAATGTCAATAAAGGTATAATTCATTTTGATAAATCTTGATACAACAAGCTAAATGTCAGTTAGCTCCAGTGTCAGGCCACTGTTACTTGTATTTCCAAACAGGAATTTCAAAATACAAAGAGGTGCGTTTATGTGCAATGTACCTGCCAATGGGACACCAACCCTGCTCAAGCATTTAGACACAAACACCCATCTCACTGTGAGATCAAAAAACCAGAATCAAATCACTAAATGGCGATTCTTGCCACCAAGTGGTAGGCCTGTGTGGAAGGAAGAAAAGAAACTGCAGTGGTCAAGAAAGTGGAAGGATGTTGGTGAAACCGCCAGGAATTGATTTAAGATCGCATATTCCATAATGCACAACTCACAAAGTTGAATTTGACCAAATCAAAGAGAATGCCTGTTTTTTGAGAAGACAGTGATTAGTACTTCTTTCTTCATTATCCATTATGGTCTCATATTCCAGAACAAGACCCACGCTGCTATTTTGGGTCAAGACTGCCCTGCGTTCTTAAGCTGAGGCATCCGCATTGTGTATGTAACAATAAGTTAAGGATAATGTAGGTCAAACACAACTAGTTTATTAGCAAGGTGTTAATGAAACAACATGTTTCGGCCAACTCAGAGGCCATCATCAGGTTTATAATGTTGGCTCTCAGAGACTAATAATAATAGAGCCAACATTGTAAGCCTGATGATGGCCTCCAAGTAGGCCGAAACATGTAGTTTTATTAACACCCTGCTAATAAACTAGTTGTTTTCGACCTACATTATCCTTATTTAATGTTTGCCATCCCAAAGTGTTTTAACACATATATAAATATACAATGATGTATCAGTCAAACACACGCTGTACGCATTTTAAACATTGCTGAGTAAGGATCTGTATTCTTAGAAGGGCCTGAAGATGATTCTATAAGAATCGAAACATGTAAAGTTTTGTCGTGATTTGACTGATACATCGTTGTATATCTCCATTATCCTTAACTTACTGCCCAGCGTTTTTTCAAAATAATTTGTCCAAGAGAGAAAGAGCCTTGCTTGTCTTTCCTCATTGCAAGCAGAAGGCACTCAAGCACCCCAGGCTTTCGATTCTTAAATCAAATTTTAAAATATATACATTGACTATATTGTGTGTTGTGGTTGCTCTTAGCCATGTGGCTAATTTTCTTTTCCATTCTAACTTTCAGAGAGGTGAACGAATGACTTATCGATCACCGGAAAGTCAAACTAACCCTTAAAAATGAGGGAGTTAACAACTTCCAACCTAGTTCTGGTATTAAAATGTTTGTGTCTTACATTTTGAAAAAGAAGTTTATTTTGAAGTTAGTCCAGTACTACATTTTTACCCCCGCCCCCCCAAAAAAAAATTTTTCCTGTAAAACAGAATAAGCTTTTTCAATGCAATTAATTAATCAAAATTAAAGTGCTGAATGTTTTCTAAATAGCTTCTCCCAAATATTGGTGATGAGCATAAAAATATATATTTTTAATTCTGTGTGTTTCAGTCAGCTTGAAGTGATACTGCCCTTGTGCCAGATACAAAGCAGCAACACAGTTGGCTCACATTAGAGAACGTTTTTACCCACAGCCAGTATACTTTTGAGTTTATAATATTGCAGTACCCAAATTAATGGATCAGATGCTGAAAGAACAGGTCTTAATGTAAACCGTGGAGATTATAAATTTTAGTGTTCACCGAATTTCCTACAGCACATTGGTGCAAGAGAAGATAGGGTTGTGCAAATTATTAGTTACAATCTACACTATTATATTTAACAGGAAACAGAATTTTTCAATACCAAAAAGAAAAAAAAAAGGAGTTCAAATATGTTTGTGCTATACGAGGAAAATGTGTGTGTGTGTGTGTGTGTGATGGTTATGTACGCATGTATGAACTGAAAGGAGTGTGATTAATATATTGTAGAATTAAAATACATCAAGAATGGGTTGTATGTGGATGACTGATTATCTATTACATTTTATGGCATTATAAATAGCTGTTACATAAATTACAAAGTCAAAACCCATAATTTTGGTGTTTTTATTTCACACTATTTGTTGCAACCCTCTGTCAACTGTGTATTATGTCATATTTGATAAAATTGCAATTCACAACACCCATAATATTTCAAACATTTTCCTTGTTTTTGAGTATAATATTGTATATTTCATTTTTTTATTATTGGATTTTGATTGAAATTAATTCATTTTCTTTCTGTGAGCACACTCAGTTTTAATGATTATTGTTTAAGGTTCGTTTCATTTTGCTTTGTAGATGTATAAAAATTAGTATGTCCGGATTGCAGTACGTCAGAGGCGATTTCTTTAGTGCGGACGTCCCGCTCGTCACTTCACCAACGAAATTCGAACGGCACAATACACGCACGTTATACAAATAGTAGAGTTTAAAAAATTATTTTGTTTTTGAAAAGAGTATCAACTGTGTGCAGTCATTTACATCGCATTTTGGGGAAAGAGTTGGCCCCCATGTTCCGTCAAAAATTGTATTCAAAAAATTCTTTAACCGTTACTCACGTGTTATGTAAAAGTAAGGGATCTCAGACTTTTATTGTTGTGTAATTGGAAAGTTTGAAATGTGGTTTTGGAGAAGGATGGAGAAGATCAGTTGGACCGATCGTGTGAAAAATGAAGAAGTGTCACATAGAGCCAAGGAGGAGAGGAATATCCTGCATAGGAATTGCCTGCTGAAACATGTTGTTGAAAGATGGAAGAAAATATAGAAGGAGCGAGAAGACGAGGAATAAGACGTAAGCAGCTACCGAATTACCTTAAAGGAAATGATATGATCCTGGAAAGTGAAAGAGGAAGTACCAGATCGCGCTGTATGGAGAACTGGCTTGGTAAGAGGCTGTGGTCATGCAAGACAACGTAATTAATACGTGATTTTTCTCGGTACTTCTTGTAAAATACGATTACCGTATGATAGCTACGTAAGGCCGAAACATGTAGTACAGCCGACAGTAAATAACGTTGTCAAGGTTGAATTGTGATGCACGGTTTCCTTTCTGTTTATTTGTGTATCGTATCACACCGGGATACCTGGACAAAAGTTCAATCAGATCATTAGAATGTAGTAAAGGCTACTGGACCTATACGGTGCCCCTTTCTGTGTAGTAGACAAATGTTAGGCGAAGTAGAAAGCCTATTTATGGAAATATGGGGCAAACAAAGGAAGCATTACAGACAGAGTTACGGTGTCTAAACAAAATAGACTAATCCGTGACCAAAAAACAAGACACGCTGATTTCCGATTTGATATAGGAATGCACCCATTACGCAGGCGCAGTGACGCCCATTGCGAACAGCAGTCACATGCACACCCATAAGGCAGTGCGCAGACTGACATCACAGGATAAAGCACGTTAGAAGACTCGCCTCATTGCAGGTAAGCTACGTATTCAGAATAAACTGAAATGACGCTCCGCATTAAATACGAAGATCAGGCCTTCGAGAAATACTTTTACAGATTCAATGAAATAAGTAACGTGATAGTGTTAAAGATGAAAGACAGAGAGCAGCACGGGTGTTCAGACAGAATGTTTCTTTACGTATGGTCAATATCGTGGCCAAGACCAAGTTAAACTGGACAATATTTCAAATAAAAGGCAAACCAACAATTTTTCATGACTTTCGGTGGGTTAATTTGGTCAATAGATTTGAAGTGTTGACTTAATTTTAGATACACAGTAAAATTCAGTGGCTTACCCAGGAATTTTGTTCGGGGGGGGGGGTTCAACAAATTCAGTTGAGGACGGAGAGAACGGGGATCTGGGGGAGGTAGCCCCTTAGTCAGGGGTTCTGGAGGCAGCTGTAATTTGGTACAAGAAATTTCATTTCACATAGTAACATTTTCTTAATTTTTGGTACTTTAAGAATATTTATGATGACAACCAATTTATTTGTCATTGCTAATGTAAAACAGTTGCGAACCGGCGGTAGTTTTAGAATTTTACTGCCTTTTTTCCGAACATCTTCGGGTGTTGGCGTCCTAAATTCAGCAATTTTTAACAGTTTTCACAATCGGGGTTGAGTTTGGCATGATTTTGGAGAGTCTTCGGAATTTGTGGGGGGGGGGGGGTTTGACCCCCCAACACCCCTCCTCGGTACGCCACTGGTAAAATATTTAGAGAGCAGTATAATAATCGTGGCTACTGTGATAGTTTTGTCTAATGGGGCACCTTGGTGAGGATCGAAGTGTTTTGCTGTGTTTACGTATGGAGAACGTAACGCTACAGGCTGATTTAAAAGTAAGTGGTTGATATGGAGTGTGACGGATTAGATTAATGTAAAGGTAGTGTGCCTTTAGAATCATACTGTACATGAGCGGATGTGGCTATTCATTACCAAGCAGATGTACGTCACGTTGTTACTGAAGCCTGGGAGGATTAACAGAATGTATTGCAAAGGAAATAAATAATGAGCTCTCGGAAAATATGTGACACACGTATCGATAAATTAAAGGAATTTAAATATTCCGTTAAACTTAAGCTCTTTTGACGCCAACAGGCTGCGTCGATCCACGCTTCAAATCCTTTGCCCACCCTGACAGATTAGTTTAAAAACTTGACTTGGAAAGCGTGTCGTCACAAATTGATTCCGCAGCATTTTGAAAACGGGAATTAGTTTTGTAACAAATTTGATAAGCAGCACAGCGAGTCCGTAACGCACCAGCGTCTTGGGTGTTGTACCTGTATCTTGAGGGAAATGAGAATCCCACTGTTATGTCATGTCTCTCTTCGTGGTTACCCATGTTTCGCTGCAAATTGTATTTTATTATGTGAATTTATCAGTTGATGTATCAATTAAAAATAACAACACAAACTGCAGTTTGTTATCATTGCTAAGGTTCGGCCCGTGTCCAGATGGTGATACAAGTACACACCAATGGCGCCATCTGGCCTTACGATGTGGCGGATTTAGGAAACTTGGTTGTCAAGTTCCGAGGAGTGTTTGTTGACTTACTACGACTATAAATCACGCTAATTATGGAACCGATTTAAGTTCGTGGCATGTTTCGTTGAAGTTCGTACAATGTCCACACCACAGAGTTTCGTGTTGGTCTGAATTACGTACGGTTGACACCAACTTTCTGAGGACACTCCGTCCTGGCCTGCAGAGAGTAAGCATAGTCTGGTCTGATCACGGAATAATTGTTTCTTTAGCAGGTCGCTAGGGTGTGCTGTTGGAGGTCACAATGTATGCAAGTACACAAACCGATGTTTAGACGAGGCAGACTCACAGAAGCACTCCTATTTGTCTTAGCATTAACGCTTTACGTCATCTGCTTTTACCACCAGGCACTAACTAACATTCAGAAAAACCTACGTTCTGCCCACTCGGTGTTTTTACGTGTTTGTTACGGATCTCAGAACAAACAGCGATCATTTCCCTATACAACATTATCTGACTGTTAAAACACTTTATTATCCAACAGATGCACAAATATATAATTCGTAGATACAATTATAACTACTATAAAATGTTTAAAATTGCTCCAACATGTTTCGGATCACAAGGTATCCATCATCAGGGAACTTTATACAGTGCTTGGTTAAAATTACAGTAATGGTTCTATCGTGTCCGTTGATATGGACGTAGTCGGTGTTATGACAGCATATTTGCCCGTGGTGCTTGTGTGTACTGCACAGTGTAGAGAGGTACTCTGTGTGTACTGTACAGTGTAGAGAGGTACTGTGTGTGTACTGCACAGTCTACAGAGACACTGTGTGTGTACTGCACAGTCTAGAGAGGTACTGTGTTTGTACTGTATAGTCTAGAGTGGCTCTCTAGACTGTGCAGTACACACACAGTGCCTCTCTAGACTGTGCAGTACACACACAGTGTCTCTGTAGACTGTGCAGTACACACACACACCACGGGCAAATATGCTGCCATAACACCGACTACGTCCATATCAACGGACTAGATAGAACCATTACTGTAATTTTAGCTAATCACTGTATAAAGCTCCCTGATGATGGATCCCTTGTGATCCGAAACATGTTGGAGCAATTTTAAACACTTTTAAATAGTTTATAATAATTCTAATTGCATCTGCAAATTATATATTTGTTCATCTGTTGGATAATAAAGTATTTTAATCTTCACTGATGCACGGTACAAACATGAAGATTATTACTCGCAACTGACTGCTTTGTAAAACTGAGACGGAGAGTGTTTACTTCGCGGTACGGACTGAGCCTTTAAATAACTTCATATTATCCTTAATCGTCAGGCTTTAATTGGGTAAATTTTCTACGATTCTCTGAATTATCCTACGTTCGACAAAGATGAGGTAAAGAGCATTCATTTAACAAATTCATACTGTGCTATGACTCGAGCTGCTAGCTGCTGGCCTCTTACTGCTCAGGCCCGTGTTCAATCCCAGGTTAGTTCGTGTAGGTCTCGTGGAGGACATTGTGGCAGTGGGACAAGTTTCTCGCCTAGTGCCCTGTTAGTATCCTTCCACCAATGCTCTGTACTCATCTATGCATCCCGCTCACAGTATAAAATGCTAGCAAATAACAGAGTCATCAAATAAGAATATCAAGAAATGTCTGCATTCTGATTGCAAACACAACAACCATTCATCATCTTCATACCCAAAAATTGGGGCCCAAAAAGCCCATTGTGAAGTTCTGAAGCCTTGTGGTTGATTTTCGGTCTCTTCGTAGATTTCCGCACCTTTTGCTGAATTCAGGGATTAATATAAATAGGCGCAAAGATTATTATATAGATTGGCGCAAAGATTATTAACACGCGATGGATTTGATGTTTGTGTGACCGTGCATCATTGATGCAATAATATGAACAGCCAACTAGATGCAACCATAACAGATTTTATTGATAATTACAATCAGTTCAACATGTTTCGGTCGATAGTTTCGCCCATCCTCAGGAGCACTAGACTGTGTTTACAGCTTGTGGTGCCTGCAGGCAGCATCGCCCGTGCATTATACCACAAGCTGTAAACAGTCTAGTTCTGAGGATGGGCGAAATTATCGCCCGAAACATGTTGAACAGACTGTAATTATCAATAAAATCTGTTATGGTTGCATCTGGTTGGCTGTTCATATTATTGCAACACGCGACGTTTAATACCCGGAAGGCCATGCGCCATCGTGTGCCGGTATATTGTACAGCGTGCCGGACAAAGGCGTGCGGTTCGCTTGTGTTTCTTTCTTGCGGATTTAAGGACAACAGACGCTCGTATTACGTAAACCAAAAATGTCATCGAGTGTAATTAGACGCAGTAAGCTAGAAGGCGCAATAACTCTGGCAAACAGTGGGTGCCACTTCGACAGGACGCACTTGTTTCGTTGCAAACTTCCTCCAACACCAATTAGCTGTTTTGCAGTTGTCGCAGTAAAGAGACATACTGACTGACTGACTTACTTAATTACTTACTGACTTGCTTACTTACTCAGTGACTTGCTTGCTTACTTACTGACTGACTTGCTTGCTTGCTTACTTACTGACTTTGCTTACTTACTGACTTGCTCACTTACTTACTGACTCGCTTACTTACTGACTTACTCACTTACTGACTTGCTTGCTTACTTAATTAATTACTCATTCACTCACTTAATTACTTACTTACTTACTTACTCACTTACTTACTTGCTTGCTTGCTTACTTACTTACTTACTCGCTTACTAACTTACTCACTTACTTACTCACTCACTCACTTACTTACTTACTTACTTGCTTACTGACTCGCTTACTTACTTACTGACTTGCTCACTTACTTACTGACTTCCTTGCTTACTTACTTAATTAATTTATTAATTACTCACTCACTCACTTACTCACTTACTTACTTACTTAAGTACGTACTTGCTTACTTACTTAAGTACTTACTTACTTACTCACTTATTCACTTAGTTACTCACTTACTTACTTGCTTACTTACTTACTTACTCACTGACTTACTAACTTACTCACTTACTTACTTACTTACTTACTCACTTACTTGCTTACTTACTTACTTTATTTTACTTTACTTACTTACTTACCTTATTACTCACTCACTCACTTACTTAATTACTTGCTTACCTACTTACTTACTTACCTACTTACTTACTTACTT
>Ga0123352_10014824_pt1 | contig 12414 bp, 6 predicted proteins | sample TergutLab28metaG_FD_89700 | JGI IMG/M metagenome (GOLD analysis project Ga0123352, IMG submission 89700) | Labiotermes labralis P1 segment gut microbial communities from Petit-Saut dam, French Guiana - Lab288 P1 | ecosystem: Host-associated > Arthropoda: Insects > Digestive system > Gut ... | reverse complement strand
CCGTCATTTATGTGGGACGCTTCATTGTCCTTCTTTCCTCTGGGGCCCCCTTTATATGTGTGTGCTACACTGCTCTGAGGGCAAGAGGGGCATGTCCATTGTAGGGTCACTGCCTGTCGAGTCCGTTTACCTGGCCCAATCTCAACGGCTTCATCTACATCAGAGGCACTGGACGAAATTGAACTGCTGGACTTAGGACTACTGGCTGTTTGGCAGTAAGGTTGAGTATGCGATAACCCTGGCACACCTTCAGGACCTCCCTCAACTGAACTGGTGTCGCTTGATACTGTCGCGTCACCACTATCAGTGTCAAGAAAAAGTTCAGCTATTTCGCTGGACTGTAGGAATCTTTGCCTTTTGCTTGGCTGGCTCATTTTACAACAACACACACACCCAAGCACGATCAAGTGGTTACTGGTAATGAAAAAATCTCTCTCTTCAAAACTGAGTCTGCGACTCAGCCAGAAGTGTGAGAAAAAAAACGCATGGGTCCATTCTATAGTTCTGTTTATTGTAGCCTGTCACCATGCCGCTATAAACCAAGTGGTGTGTAGTCACGTGCTCCAGACGATAAAGTAAGTCATTCATTAGCCAACCGAATGGAGCAAAAAAAATAAGCCATACATGGTCGCCACTACAAACTTACTGCCTGTGTACAAACAGCCTCATATAAAAAATGGATACATGTGGTTTTCTCTCAACCGGTAGATCAGGCGGAGCATGAAGCTGGAAAAACTTCTAGTGTGGTGCTAAGAATGAGTGAAATCTCCCTAAATATATTGAGAGTGAAATATTTAAATGGCTGAGGCTGTGGATGTCCTAGTGAATGGGACGGTCGAGCCTTAGGGTGCATGGAGGTATTTAAATGCCGTCCTAAACGGCTGGACTCAAGAGCTGTAAAGGTTAAACATAATTTATTTTACTTATACAGAACAATTGTAAAGTTGTTGTTGCAGTTATTCTTCTCATGTGTCTCAAGTGATCTCCCAAATATGTCCCGCAAACATTTGCATTTTTCAGCTTTTGTGTTACGGTTTGGAACGAAAAGCAAAATATGTAAATACATAAGATGTGCTGTGAAATATTTTTATTTCCATACTAACATTGCATTTTGTCAAAAAAAAATAGGATTCTTCTACATGCTTGAAACCATAGAACATCTCACCTGCATTGAAATTGCGATCCTTGTGGCAGTGCATAGCTTTCCCAAATGAAGAAGCAATGAGGTCACCAGGCAGTCCCAGCATTTTGTAGTCACCACCATATATGTCTCGCACCAGCATATCAACATTGCGATGGTCGCCATTTTCTGCCAATTCCAGTAACTCATCAAATCGCTGCAAAAAACAAGAAATCCATATTTCATTTTAATTAATGAAGGTAAAACTCTCTTTACATGTACTGTATGTCTTATATAACTGATTAATGATGACTGGCAAACATTCAGCATTTCAACTGAAGCAAGAAAAATACAAATGCCTTCAAAGAGTATAATAATGATACTAACAAGACAAACAGCAGCAAGTAGATTTTCAAATACATCTAAACCTGCAGTTCTTACAGCACCAGAATCCCATGTATTTAATTTAGGCAGCCCTAACTAATCTGATGGCATAAAGCTGGCTGTGAGACAAAAATGTTAGGAATAATGTGACAGAACTAATTATTCCATTTTACATTACACTAGTTCAACAATAACCAACTGAAGTTGCCATCTATTATACACTAAAGATTTCATAAATTACATATTGCACTATATAAGCTTTGTTTATGTTAATCAAGTTACTGCACACAAATAGAGTTGTCATGACCAGCCAGTGCAGTCAAGTCACAGCATTCCAGGTTTGTATTCAGGAGTTCTGCAGTTCAAATCTCAGCCTGGATACTGGCTACCTACACTGAGAACTTAGGTGGTTTCACACATACCCTCCAAGTAAATACCAGAACAGTATGGATTGAGAGAGAGATGTCCACCATTGCCCACACATTCTAACATATATATGGACATTACTGTAAGACAATGGCAAAATAAATTACAAAACAATTGCAGAATAAATCACAATACTCTATATAGATATATATATATTGGCTGGTAATCAGGGAGTAATAGCTAAAACCGAAAATGACCTATGGCAGGCATTATAAAAATTACACATAATTTGTAAGGAACACAACTTCAGAATTTGCTACTGTTATAACAAGTCATGGCATTTAAAGGAAGTCAGTACATTATCGTAAAAGCAGTTACTTCTGAAAAGTAAATAAACAAATAAAATAATTTAGCTATTTGGGATGTAGTGTAACATATAAAAAAATTACAGATGTTTCAATGCACACACACACACACACACACACACACATATATATATATATATATATATGGAATAACCTGACACAGATTTAAAACAACAAAAAAGGCAAAATTTTGAATTTTATCAGATAATGGCAGGATAACCCTCCTACATGGGGCATGAAAATTGGACTTCAAGAGAACAACATTGAAGAAGAACTGAAACAGCAAAACTGGAAAAAAAAATTTTGAGGTCAGCTGCAGGTATACCAGGAACAATCTCTAGACACAACTGAATGAAAAGTTCAATCTTAAACACATTCAATACTAATCTTTACAACACATTCACTGTTACTTATTATAAGACACTCAACATTCATCTTTATAATACACACAATACAATATTTATAACACATTCAATATTTACAACACATTCACCGTTACTCATTATAACTCATTTAGTACTAATCTTTATAACACATTCAATACTGATCTTGGTAACATATTTTAAACTAAACCTTGTTACACATGCCACACTAATTGTTAGTAAAATTTTGTACCTTGGCTTTTGTCAATAATGAGCCCAATCCCCAGAAAGTGCCTCCACCTGTCGCTGTGCCTCCAATCCTCTCATATGAATCCTCTGACTCAACCTACAATCAGAATGACAAACACAATTGTGCATGAAAGTACCCACACAACATACATAAACATACACACATATACATACTTATGTACACATGTAATTCAACAACAATTCCAAGGTGTTCAGAAAATATCCTTAAAGTTAGGTCAGCATGCCTTAGGACAAATAACATTGTTTTGCAATTTCCAAATTAAATAAAAAATCTCACTCTTCTGCCTGATTTCTAAAGGAGATTACAAACTTTGAAATACGTAGTTATGAAGTCCCTACAACAGAATAGAATACAAGTTTGAATATTCCTTGAAAGTATAGAGTGGTTATGCTTTATATCACTAAATATACAAGGACAATACTTTACTTCTACAGAGAATAGTGTTGGTACTCAAATGTAATGGGCCAAAACTACAAGACAACATTATAAATTAAAGAAGTATATTCCTTTGTACAGTGCGTTCGGAAATTTGCTGTGCACTTAGGCTACGGTAGAGTCCAGTTGAAATGCGATGGCACATGGTGGCGCACAGGAGAGGAAGTTCAGAATATCACTGTGCACTTATAAAAGGTGTTGGAAGTGATGTCCACGAGCATCTATGCCGGCCTGAACCCATTTAATTTTATTTGCAAACACTTTCTGCAGATTTGCTTGTGTCTAAGTGCGCAACGACTTTCTGAATGCGCGGTATTACCTAAGGTGGGGCAGTGCCCTTCTTGAAAAGCTAACAGTTTCCCAGCATGTCAAGAAATTGCACAGCCATTTTTAGAACTCAATGCACTGATCCAATGAAAACTGGTAGTCCATAAACAATCATAAACTCGTGTTGGGTTGAAATGGTTGCATCCAAAAGCATATGGCATGACAAAAGGTTTACCCATATTATTATGCTGAAATTACTCTGAAGAAAACTGTGAAACAGTCTAAAAGGTGCAAGAATACAACATGAATCTACTAAAAATAACCTTCATAATGCTGACACCAGATCCAATGTTCACTAGTAAGTATGGGAAAATATTAGGGTCAGCATTCTGAAACTTGTACTCGGGAGTCCCATGCCGCTGGTACACAAACGCTTCATCTGAGATGTTCTTTAGCAGGAAATTGCACCCTTTGATGAGGCAGCTGATTTCATCCTCCTTGTCAACTCTGCAGAAATGAAGCAAACAACAGTGCCAACAGTGCACTGGAGTAGGTATCACACCTTTCCTCTGCTAAGTAAAAGTAAATCCTGTAATTCTATTCCCCATTACACTACAGTCAATGTCTACTGTCTTACATTTCTTGTTTGTATGTAACTCTTCCCTTATCCAAATCACTTATGCTATTCAAGAATAATACTTTCACACTCAATTTCAGTTACCCCTAGTCAATAACCAGAGTGTTAAATTTTCTCCATTTAACAATATTTTAGTGCTCATATCTGGTGCTCTCCAAAAAAAACCTTAACAGGAGATTATACTCTACACAGTACCTTCAAAACAATAAGAAATGAAGATGAACTGGAAAAGTGTCTCAGGTTTTAGAAAACTGGTTTAAAAAAATTTCATTTGTTCCTACCACTACAATCACATTTCCTCACAAAGAATTTTTTTGGGGGGTAAGGGGGGGTGGGGAGGTGGGTAGTGTCACAGTCCTACAGAGTCCAGAAAAGTCTGATAGATATAATATAATACTGAGGTCAGTTGTGTTCTTATACAAGGTTTGAGCAACTGCACACATTAAAAAAACAACAGGCAATATCTAGTGGACATGACAAATGACAAAAACACAGGCAATTCAACACAAACATCCTTACAAAAGAACTTGAACATTAGTGGAACCAACATGGATGTGAATCAATTTTATCTTAAACAAGAGGATTCTTCAAGAAGAGAAGCAAATTTAATACATGGACACCTGTACAAAGATATGAATTCCACTTAGTTGCTGCTAGAAACCATGACACTGTCCTGATTTTTAAAGATTTTTGCTACAAGGCCTATCAGTAATCAGCAAATTCTTGCATTTTGTGAATAATTCAAATACACCTCTTAGGTATAACAGTGGCAAAACAAACAACTTTCAACACTTTCTACAATGAAATTCAAATTAGGGTTCATATAACATGCACGCAAACTGCTGTACACATTAATTCTTTATGGAGATGCAGTGTGCCAAATCTTGTTAGGATAACAGAATGACATTGTAGAAAATATATGCCTCCCCCCAACACCGGAAAAAAAAAAACCATTCTACTAAGATTGCACAGTTTATCAAAGTAAATATCACATGATCAGTCTACTGGGAATTAACTAGGATTGTGATAGCTCCATAGTACAGTATAATCATATTAAGATGAATATAAAACTGTCATGTAACTAAACACATGTGCATACAACAGAACACAAGCATAGTTTATTACCAAAGAACAGAGATAAGATATTAAAAAAAATGTCTGTCATTACTAACTTACTTACTTACTCCATGGAGCAGAGTCCTTCTTGAGAAGCTGTCCGGTTCTCAGCTAGTCAAGAAATTCCCTGCATTTTATGGAACCCAAAGGTTCATTACAGCATTCACACATGCCCACCACCTGTCCCTATCCTCAGCCAGCTCAATCCAGTCCATACTCCCACATTCCACTTCCTGAAGATCCATCTTAATATTATCCTCCCATCTAACCTTCGGCTTTCCAAGTGGTCTCCTTCCCCTCACATTTCCCAACCAAAACCCTGTATATGCCTCTCCTCTCCCCTATACGTGCTACATGCCCCACCCATCTCATTCTTCTAGATTTAATCACCTGAATAATACTGAATGAGAAGTACAGATCATTAAGCTCCTCATTATGTAATTTTCTCCACTCCCTTGTTATCTCATCCCTCTTAGGCCCAAATTTCTCCTCAACACCCTATTCTTATACACCCTCAGCTTAAGTTCCTCCCTTAATGTGAGTGACCAAGTTTCACACCCATACAAAACAACAGGAAAAATTAAAGTTCTTTAAATTTTTGGATAGCAAAATGCAAGACTAAAGATTCTGCACTGAATGATAAAAAGCATTACCTGACTTCAAACTGCTCTTAATTTCTTCCTGAATAGAATTTTGATTTGTCAAGGTTGTTCCCAAATATTTGAACTCTTCCACCCTTTCAGAGGAACTATTATCAGTCTTTATACTATGGCTTTCTCCTGCATCCTGATCTCAAGACATGACCACATACTTAGTTTTTATCAGCAATTACTTCTACTACAGTCTCCTTACTAGCAACTACTAAGGCTTCTGTGTGTTTCATTATAGTATGCATGCTTCCACCCAATACATTAACATCATCACCATAAACAAGGTGTTGACGTGTATCATTTAATTTCAAGCCCTCCTGGTTTACCTGAACCCTCCTAACTACATACTCTAAAGCAAAGTTGAAAAGCAATGGCAATAGAGCATCTCCTTGTTCCAAACCATTCCTAATAGGAACACGTCAGACAAATTCTGCTAGCCCCTTCCAAATTCTATGTCCTGGAAGGGAAATATGAATAAAGGTTCCTACTGAGGATACAAAATTCTGGAATGACTTGTGTGCCTCACTGTCATCTTCCACTTTCTGCTACATGCATGTGAAATGATACACACTTTTGTATGTGAGGAAAAGAAATGCAATGATTATGCTGAAAATATTTTGTGTTACTGTACAAAATTTAGTCATCTGATGACCAGGCACTTGGGATTTGAGCAGCCCTAGTAAAGGGCAAGGTAGTGATAATATGTTGCCTGAAAAAAGGAGAACTGATAAAGTTATCCCAAACTGAAATCCCATCTAAATAAATGCCTCAGTATTACAAAATTATACCAGCTGAATAATTCAACTGCACTCTCAAGTCTGTCCTTATGCTTTGCCTGTCTGAACTGAAACAACAGAAAGTCATGTTATTTCTCTATTAGTAACTGTAGTGTTAATGTTTAAGACACCTCACTCTCTGCTAACTTCACAAACTTAGAGCACAATTAACAACATATTGATAATCAACAGTAAATAAAAACTTAATGTTTGACTGCATCTAGTCCATTCACGTACTACCACATGGCTCATATTCAAGGGATCGTTTAGCTGAGAGAGTGAATTATGTACTACGGCCATTGAGCTTGATTTTGAATCCTCTATGTGGTACACTTCATAAAATGATTTAATGACAAAACAGGCCTAACCAATGTACAGACTGGGCTGCTCTCAGAGTGGATATACATGTCACAATAATCATGGCACATAACTAACAGCAACACTAAGGTTGGATATGCACCTGCATTCCAACTCCCAGTTAATTCAGATGTGCACCAAAAGTATGTCTATTCAACCTTATATCACTCCAACTGATGAGAAATTAAGCTTACGAGAGTCCAAGCTTCTGTTGCAGCAGTTCAGTGTATTTGTATGCTCCACCACCTGTTGCCTTGATACTCTTGCCTATCATCTTGTCTCGGGTGTTAACTAAATTCACTTGAACGAAGTCCAAACAACTCTCGATATACTTTGTTTCAAACTTGACAAAATGCAACCTTGCACCTTCTGAGACCTCATAAACACAATGATCCTGCACAATAAATACAGTTGGAGTTAGAAAGTTTTATCATATAACTTATGAGCTATCACAATATAAACAGCTAACCTGAATGAAAACAGCTATGTATCATACCCAAAAGACAATTAAAATCATGCTTCTTCACAAAATAAAAAACCCTACTGGAGAATGCAGTAAATGGCACTGTTTGTAGTTACTGTTAAGGCAGTGTCATCTTAGATCTTGGAACAGAAAATGAATATAAGTAACTGCAATTTTTGAAAAACTGCATGGTCATACTGAACAGATTCAAAATACAATTACATCAACCTATTCTTCAAATTCTAAACAGAGTTCGGTGAGCACATTTTGAAAACACACTAAAAAGACAAGGAGTAATATGTTACATTTATGATGTAATAACAGAAAGTCAGTAATAACTGTACTGTCAAATGCTCATATTTCAATACATGCAGCAGAAATTTAACACAAAAACCACTCACCATTGGGAAGGCAAAGGCCTCCACTGCCTGGCACCCAGCCTGTAGAACTAAAGTAATGATAAAACTGTCCATCTGGTTAAGCACCAGTACATTAAGATATATAGCTGAGTGGGTGAAAAACCTTCACATACTCTTAACATCAGCAATTGATGGGAGAAGTTGCTTTCACACTCCAGCAAACCTTCAGTAAAAAGAGCCACAGTATTGAAGGGATAAAAGGCTGGGTGAACCCTAGACTGGTTTGGACATGCTGGCAAAGAGAGAATTCCTGTCTCTGCTGGGAAAAAAAAAAATCACCTATGCCCCATCTATTGAGATGCCTGGCAGCTTGCCTGTACAACAGTAAACACACGTCACATAACATACAAAACAGTAATGAAATTAACATACCTCATCAGCAGATTGTGAAGACTTTCCATCTTCTTTCTCAGCTTCATACAGGACTCGACGATGAGATACTGTTGAGTAATATGCAATCTTAGTGAGGGATCCACCTGAAAGAGAAATTATGTGCATAATTATGCTAATAAAGATCACAAACCAGTTTAAGTCATTACAGCCTTAATATTATGTCTCAACAATAACCCAGTTCCATTAACCCCTAAATTTTCTGTTGCCTTCAAACAAATACACACACAACAGAGCACAATCCCCCATGAGAAGTTAACAGCTGCTCAGCTAAGCAAGAAATTTGCCACAATTTATGGAAACCAAATGTACCTTATTGTATACACAAGAGGTCACTATCCTGTGCCATATACATTAACTCCACACTCATCTATCCCATTTCTTACGATAGTTCTTATGCAATAATATTCCATGAAATAGATCTTATGCATAAGGAAGAGGCAAAAGGGGGGGGGATGGAAATGAAGAGACATGGAGGCATTTCATCCAATGACTAAACCCATTGAGAAAAAAATGCCTGAAGGAGGAAAACACAGCCTAAAGATATGCACAAAATTGGATAAGACAATTTGTACTTTCAGCAAGAAAAACTATAATAGGCCTACATATAAAATAAAAATACAGCAAAGACTATGTCCATGAAGTGGTTACACACTTCAGCGTGGCTGTGTGGTGAAGAGGCACAGTTCGTTATAATGCAACTCTGCATAGGTCACAAATGTTCAGTCACAAACCCAGGAAAAGGAAAAGGGATGGACTGGGGCTAACATCTCTACTCCGTAAAAAATGAACTGTTCAGAAGATTCATGAGAAGCCTTTCCTAAGGTTGGAAAAATTATGATGGAGGAGAGCTGCAGGGGCCAGGGCTATCTGGAGGTACACTACTGAAGAGGCCACAGCCTGATGTGGGCTTTAGTACCATTGAAGAAGATATGTTACAAGGCAGCCAAAATACCATGTTAATGATGAGGTGTTCCTCACAGCATTCTCTACCTTCATCAATACCAAAATGGTACTCAGGGATGACAACACTGTACAAACAACACCACAACTAATTCTGATCATAAAAAGTGCTTCTTACTAGGAAGAATAAATTCATAACCCACTATATGGTGATATGTTATGTTAGGTTCAGGCAGCATAGTATATTTTAATCTACTAGACTTTTCATAAGCTTTTAATTTTACCACAATCATGTCAAGTATGGCATGGCAAGAGAAAGCAGTAAAATAATCTGTACCTCTATTATTTGATCAAATTCAGTAACCAAAAACAGAAAAAAATTTCATTGACAAAAAGGCGACTAAGAATAGTTAGCACCAAACCTCTGTCCTTCACAAAAGCCATCACTCCAGTCCATCGTTCTCATTTCAAATTTGTCCCTATAAGCTTTATCCACTCTCCAAATTAAATGAAAGTGTGAGTCTTCTGGGTCTCACAGCAATGGATATTGAGATTATAGAATGGTACATTTCATACTTTGGTAGACACATATCAACATTTGGGAGTAACCTGCTTCCTCCATTTCAGGGTAATTCTACCCAGCAGGTCACAGCAGCACATCCCAAAGACCATAATCTTGCGGTCAGTTTCTACACTATGTGCTATCACAATGGGCAGGCACACCTGACAAAACATTTGTCTTACATTATCTCCATCGATTTCAAATCCATTTCCTTCAAGTTGAAAATGTTTCCACCAATTGTCCTTGTCTTCCTTACATATATTCCATAAAACATATTATCCTGATTTTGAGCTTAATTATCCTTCATATATTAATGTAAATTACACCTTAAAAAAAGTTCCAATAACCATAAGGTCTATCATCAACACATTAGAGGCTTAAAGGGAAAAATAGGCCAGTTAACAAATATACTATATTCTGAGCTCCCACATTTACTATGTATAAATGTGCATCACCTCAAAGATTTGGAAATAGTCATGATGTCAAATGTCAAGTAGTAACTCAATAACAATATTTCATCAGAATATCTGTGGTTTGAAAGGAAAACAGATGAGTTGATAAGTTCTATGTCCTCAAATTTTTCTCACATCTTGTGTTTTTCTGAACACCACCTCAAAAAACCTGAACGTGATCAAATTAATGTTGATGGCTACAGACTTCGTGCTGCATACTGTAGACAACTTGTAACAAGAGGTGGTGTTTGTATATTTGTAAAAAAAAAAAAACCTGAAGTATTCAAATACTGATTTGGATAAATATTGTAAAGATCAAGACATAGAAGTTTGTGTGTTAAAACTAAAATCATCCATCTTCAATATTTGTATAATGGCAGTCTATTAGGCACCCAATGGAAAGTTTAACTTGTTTTTTAATAAGAATCTTGGTGTATTAATACTTACAGTCGAACACAACTATATTTGCCTCTAGTATTACAGGAGGATTATAACAACGACATGTTTTGGTCCTATATGTGAGCCATCTTCAGGTTGTGACTGGACTTTCGGATCAGTTATACAGGAATCCGAAAGTCCAGTCACAACCTGAAGATGGCCCACATATAGGACCGAAACATGTTATTTTTATAATCCTCCTGTAATACTAGAGGCAAATATAGTTGTGTTTGACTGTAAGTATTAATACACCAAGCTTCTTACTATTGTACTAACACAACGGTGATGATGCACATCAGAATTGTTTCTTAACAGACTGGATGACATAATCAAGACACTTTATAAAATTGACTTACAGTTCATTATATGTGGTGATATAAACATAGACTATCTTACAGATAATGATAAAAAAAAGACAACTTGATGCAGTGCTTCTGACTTACAATTTAACAGCTATAGTATATTTCCCCACTACAGTATCTTCAGTTGCAATGGAAATATAGATACAGATACATTGTTTAACTTATTTCACAATAACTATCTAAGGATATTTTATAGTAGTTTTCCTTCTCAAAAGATAATTGATAGAAGTAACAATAATTCCAGGTTAACACCAGGTATAAGAATTTCTTGCAAGTGCAAAAGATGTCTGTATTTACTTACTAAGGACAGTGATGATGTTATTTTTAAAAATTACTACAAACAGTATTGGAAAACTGTAACTAGTGTTATTAAAGAGGCAAAAAAGTATATGTATAACAACAGAATTATTAACTCTACCAGTAAAATGAGACAACTTGGAATATTATAAAAGCAGAAACAAACAGACTAAAAGGACCTATAACTACAACTATTAACAACAATCAAAACTCTCTTGAGGCTTTTAATAAATATTTTTTGTCAATAAATGAAAATATTCTTCAAGATGTTAGGTGCGCCAACAAACAAGGTCACAACATTAACAAAAACCCAAACTATTACTTGCTAAACCTATTTCATAAACCCTTTCCTACTATACAGTTTAAAAATACATCACCTAAAGAAATTGAAAAAAATTATTAACTCCTTAAAAATAAAGGAATCCTCTGGCTATGATGAGGTTTCTACAAAGATATTAAAAATTAGTGCACTTTTCATTAGTTCTCCTTTGAGTTATACAAGGTGTCCCATGAGGAATGTGCCAGACTTCGGGAGAGTGTTCCTTATGTTAAGGTATACCGATATAACCCAAAACACCTATATCCAAAGTTGAACGGTTACAGAGATAATGGCCTGAGAAAAGTGGGAGCTTCTTGCGGTTCCAAATACTGCAACCTGCACAGCTGATGCATCGCGCTACAGCGTTGATGACCTTGAGAGTGGAATGCAGTGTTAATCGTGCCTACGTGACTGTTAGTTGGTTGTACGGGAGTTTGAAGCGCCATGTAAAGTGCTTGGAACCCTAAGGACAACTATGACATGAGTGCGAGTGTTTTTGTAGTTCAATTTAATGGCTTTATATCACTCACAAGTTAGTTTGATGTTAAGTACAGATATTAACATTATAGAAACCACATATTCCTGCCAGTTTTAGTATGTATTTGGTAATCAATAAGTGTGTAACAGCTGTCAAAGTTTCAAACTTCTCTGGCCATTATCTCCATAACCGTTCAACTTTGGATATAGGTGTTTTGGGTTATAT
>Ga0123352_10014823_pt1 | contig 12415 bp, 3 predicted proteins | sample TergutLab28metaG_FD_89700 | JGI IMG/M metagenome (GOLD analysis project Ga0123352, IMG submission 89700) | Labiotermes labralis P1 segment gut microbial communities from Petit-Saut dam, French Guiana - Lab288 P1 | ecosystem: Host-associated > Arthropoda: Insects > Digestive system > Gut ... | reverse complement strand
TGCTACAAATCGGAAGGTCGCTGGTTCGATCCCAGCTGGTGTCATTGGATTTTTCATTGACATAAAATCCTTCCGATCGCACTATGGCCCTGGGGTCGACTCAGCCTCTAACAGAAATGAGTATCAGGAGTATTTCCTGGCGTAAAGGCGGCCGGTGCGTAAGGCTGACAACCTACCACCATTCTGTGCCGTTGTCACGAAATCTGGGAACCTTAACTTCCTGGAACCCTCTGGGCCACTCCGGGCCAGCAACGGGACTGCTTTACCTTTATATATGTAATGACAATTGTTGATTACAAATTTTGCAACTGCTTATTACGTAATTTTCTTAGATAATTTGTTACTTCGCATGGCTTACACCAAATTTTTTATTTTATTTAATACTTTTGACCTCCTCGTCCTTGACATAATCACTCCAACAGTACTGGCCGAATGTTTACAAATTACTTATCTCCTTGTTGTACTGTATTCTTCTGCTGTTTGTTACTTCTGGACGTGATGACACAAAAAGAGAAATTCCTGTCTGGAATCGAATCCGAGTCGTCGAGACTGTAGCTTCTTACTTTATTCACTGAGCTGTCCCCAGGTACCACATATTTGCGTTTCAGTATGGTATGTGCTCCGGCTACCTCTGAGCATATTTACTTAATCTGTAACGCGTCGTCTTAAATTATTTGTGGACCTGCATCGCCACTTTCATGAGTAGCGTCGTTTTGCTGAAGAGTTTCTATCAGAATTACCACTTTTCAAGCTCGGTTTGTATTGTACTCCCGCTCTTAGCCGATACGACAGAGCGACTTCATTTCCTATCTTTTGCTTGTTTAATCATGGTACCAGTAGAGGAAAAATATATAAGTGTGGTGTTCGATCCAGAGATTTTTGTGCCCTGGGGAAAATGAAAAGTAAATATGCCCCCTTTATCCCAGAATCGCTGCTTCATACTTCGGTGACAATCAGTTGTATGGGGACTGTTGATATTCCTATACACTTTTTTTAGGTCGTGCCATTATATTTCACTTCAGTGCACTGAGATAAGAATGCTCCCCTCCGTTCCTTGTACAGTGGCCTCAGTTATGAATATATCTTCTTTTTCTTGGTTTATTTAACGACGTTATGCTGTGTACTGTATTCGACCCTGATTGCATATTTGGTTGAATACTGCTTGTTAACTACCTTCGTGGTGCGTCATTTAGGTGGTCAAGACTTCTAGGGAAGCCGAAATTTCATCAGTAGTCTACAATAGACCGCCATTCAGTCGTTCTGAGTCAGCACTGTCTATTCTTGACGTTCACTCCCAGTTTCTATAAGGTCTAATTATCTAATTTGCAAATTTCATTGAGCTCCTGCTGTTTGCTTCTCGGGTTCCGAGTTCAGTTTCTTATATCCTGTGGCTATTACATAGCTCGTTCCAAGCTCAAAGACCGTTGTGACAAAGTACATGCTGTACGTGCGTACAGTGCTCTATATGTGTACAGTACTGGACATGTGTACAGTGCTGGACATGTGTACAGTGTTGTATATGTGTACAGTGTTGTATATGTGTAGAGTGCTGGACATGTGTACAGTGTTGTATATGTGTACAGTTTGTATATGTGTACAGTGCTGTATATGTGTACAGTGCTGGACATGTGTACAGTGTTGTATATGTGTACAGTGCTGGACATGTGTACAGTGCTGGACATGTGTACAGTGTTGTATATGTGTACAGTGCTGGACATGTGTACAGTGTTGTATATGTGTACAGTTCTGGACATGTGTTCAGTGCTGTATATGTGTACAGTGCTGTATATGTGTACAATGCTGGACATGTGTACAGTGCTGTATATGTGTACAGTGCTCGACATGTGTACAGTGTTGTATATGTGTACAGTGCTGGACATGTGTACAGTGTTGTATATGTGTACGGTGCTGGACATGTGTACAGTGTTGTATATGTGTACAGTGCTGGACATGTGTACAGTGTTGTATATGTGTACAGTGCTGGACATGTGTACAGTGTTGTATATGTGTATAGTGCAGTATATGTGTACAGTGCTGGACATGTGTACAGTGCTGTATTTGTGTACAATGCTGGACTTGTGTACAGTGCTGTACATGCGTACAATGTTGGACACTTTCATAGTGTTTACAGGAAATACAACAAATGGCATTCCATTCTCTTGTGCGAAAGAGTGCGGCTTTAATAAGTTCAGCGGTTTCACTCGGGTGTTTGTCAATTTAAAACCTTTAGTCAGGAAATGTAGAAATATACGCATAATGAATATTTGATATGTGGCTTTGGTAACATTGCACATTATTTCCAGTGGTCCGGAATGTATACATAATGGCTTAAATTGGATATTTCATAATTGATTGATTACATTACAATTTTATCTCCGGAAATGGGTTTTAATCGCCAGAATACATTTTTTTCTCTTCACCAAATGGCCTTACAGTTTTGTCACAGCTGTGGCAGTGTTCAAAAGATTCAGTGCGATGTACGAAATATATAGGATATATATGTATATAGGCCTGTATATTTACGTATATATGTACGTACGTGAGATCATACATATGTACGTATGTGTGTATGTAGGTGTGTCAGTTGAAAACATTAAAAACTGCTTTCCTTCCAGTTTAATGCGGACATACTTAATTTAATTTTAGATTTCAGTCAACACACAACATATAATATCAATTATGCTTTAATGCGACATGTTTGGACTCGGGAGGAGTCATCATCAGGCTCACCTCAGTATGGTTGAAAGTAGCCTGATGATGACGCATCCGAGTCGAAACATGTCGCATTAAAGCGTAATTGATATTATATTTTGTTATGTGTTGACTGGAACCTAAAATTAAATTAAGTAAGCAACCAAATATGCCGGTCCCAGTGGCCGCTGGCCTGCTGAGATCGCGGGTTCGAATCCCACCGGGGGCATGGATGTTTGTCTGTCGTGAATGTTATGTGTTGTCAGGTAGAGGTCTCTGCGACGAGCTGATCACTCGTCCAGAGGAGTCCTACCGTCTGTGATGCGTCGTTGTGTGTGATCTAGAAACCTCAAGAATGAGGTGGCCATGGCCCGCGTTGGGCCGCGGCGCCACGGGGGGGGGGGGGAGCAACAAAACACGACGGGATGACCACGTTCAAAATTAATGCAGACAGGTTCGGTAAAGCTTTGTTATTTCTCAACGTAGTGCTTGATGTGCAGTACCATACGCGGTATATGCCTCCGTCTGAAGCTGATGGCCTGCAGTGTCGGCACATTCTGGTGTGTTCATGTGACTCACCTTCGTACATGTGTATGTACAGGGCTTATCAAAAATTCTTGGAAGAACCTGCAGGAATGAGTTCCCCTCATCAAAACAGGAACAAAATGTCATATCAGTATATGGCCGCAAACACGTAGGTTGCAAGGTACAGCCCAACAACGCGTTGACCCACGTTCGCCGGACCTCAGTCCTTTAGGTTTTTATCTGTGTGGACACAAATCCTTAGTGTATTCAACTCCAATTTAAAATGAAGAGACACTTCACAAACGCATTATTGATGTCTGTCAAACCATTCACAACCGTCGCCGTGCCTGTGAAAGGCTGCAAAAGTCGGTGATCAGACGTGTTTACGCGTGCGGTGATTTGGGTGGACAACATTCTGAGCGTTTGTTACGAATTTTGATTTGATAAACAATAAGAACTCGGTATATATTAGATTGGGAACAACGTTTATTGTAATTGTATTACATCAGTTGTAAGTAGTATTACATAGTTAGGATCTTTATTGTTGAATGTATTATTTCAATTGGAACTAAAAAAACACTCATTTCCAGACAGGTTATGTTTTTATAAATTGTTTCTTAGTTTTTTTAATAACTCAGTATTGAAGTTGTGTCAGCATTTCAGATACACTCCGTATATGTATGTATATATGTGTGTATGTATGTATGTGTGTGTGTATACACATATACACACACACACACAGCTGTATTTTTCCCCATTGTTCGGTATAGTTGTGAAACTGAAATACATGAATTTCAAGTATCGGAAAAAAACACTCTCAGGAAGTTGTTTGGAAATAAGGAAGTTTAAAGTAACTGGATAATGTAGCGCAACGACATTACACAGAAAGGAACTTCGCGTCATTTATATACCTGTTGCTTTGGTAGGGAAATCAGAATATGCGGGAATGATGGATTTGATGGGTAAACGGAATATTTTTACAGGACTTTTGGAAAGTGGCCAGTCTGAATTCCGAGAAAGAAGTAAGATTATTACTATCAAGATAGTTCACGGGTGTATTCGTGGCGATGGAGTGATGTGTCACTACGTACGTGTGTGTGTGTGTGTGTGTGTGTGTGTGTGTGTGTGTGTTTTGCAACTCTGGCGCCCTAAACTGCAGTGATGGATACGCTGTGTGTTTAAGAACAGCCGGATTGTGTTGTGCTTAACTGTAACTGATTACTTTGAGTAATTATTGCCCAGAGCTTTACGAAACTGCCTTAAGCTACAGTATTTAAGAATTAATAATGTTATGCCTCTGTTCAGTGCCTGACAAATTATTTATTTGCATACTAAAATGCGTGTGTTCAATCGTTAAGATTGCAATTTGACTAATTAATTGTCATTATAAATTAATTTTCTGCCGAATAATGGTGGCAGGAAGGCAAACTGGTTGCAAGTGCGTCAATAAATTTCTAAATTATGTAGTGGAAATTCTGGTATAGTAAACTCATGGATGCTTATTACTGTCAGTTGCACCTCAGACGTACATTTTTCCCTTGTAGGCCTACACAAGTATGTAACATACAACTGCAATCGTAACTAAAACTATGGTAGGTTCTGCGTGCAAAGGATAATGAAACTGCGAAAAATAAGGGTTAATTAATGTCTAATTTTAATCTTAGTATTTAACCAACTTAATGCACAAAATCTTGTTTCATAATAAGTTTATTATATACCTCAACATGTTTCGAGCACTCTGTGCTCATCATCAGGACGTCATAATTGTATTACACAGCATCTGGTATCATCACAACTATAGGTTTGATGATACCAAGTGCTGTATAATACTTTTTTGAACTCCTGATGAGGAGTACTTGTGCTCGAAACATGTAGAGGTATATAATAAACTTATTATGAAACAAGATTTTGTGCATTAAGTTGGTTAATTACTAAGATTATACTGACATGCACGGTCAGCAAAACATAAAAATAATGTCTAATTGTAAGCAGTTAATGTTTTAACTACATGAATGGGAGTTTTGAGTAATACGATATAAAATAATGTTATTGTTAGGTTTCACCCCCTTTTCTGTAAAATGAATCATTGTGAAAACCGAATAGCTTCGTTTAGCGGTGCAGCTCTAATCGTGTTTTCCTCCCATTGCAGATCCATGCCCCGTTCCGGAATATCCAGATATACTTTTTTCGTGTTTTTCCCAGTTTCCTTTGAAATACCAAGACAAAACCGTAATGCAGACCTATTATCTCCTTTCAGACAGTAGTCACCTGAACGTCTATGGTCACCGTCTTATCTGTAAGCTATATAACGTGCGCTGTACACAGACTAGGATCTTATTCGTACTAGGGACGGGATAGATGCGCATGCGCAAGATTTCCTGGCGACTGGCGATTTGCTACTACCCATCCCGAGTGCATTCGCATTTTGCGCTTGCTCGCTACACGCAAGTCCGTGTACTTTATGTTTTCTGTCTGTCTGCAACAGTACATATGTGTATCGCTCTTACCAGTAATAGTCCAGGAATCCGCCCTATAGCCAGCGGATTACTATTTTACACGCCGTTCCAGATTCGTATTTAATAAGTATCCTGTCGTATCACGCTGTACAACTGGGGCGATTAGTATATCGATCGGTGTAGTATGATTGAGAGTGTTTGTGTAGCTTGCTTTCGATTGAGTCTTTGGAAACCGAGAGGTGTGAGGAAGACACACTCTATGTAATGGAGAATAAATTGACGTTCATGTATTTCTGATATATAAAGAGCCCTTGAGATACAGGAACAAGTTTTGAAAGATAAGTCATTATTTATAGATAAAAAATAACACAAGAAAATCAGTTTTGCAGTACCAAGATTACAGAGTTGAAAAAAATTAAGCAAATTTCTGAACAAATTAAGATGCTAGTGGGTAAAGGAAATTTTAAAAAAAGACGGTACCGGGTTCGAGGAAGTGAGACAGGAGGTATTGTACATAGAAGTACCTTAGTGTATAGAAGAATTTGGGTAACATTAGAACCTTTATAAAAAAAAAAGAAACTGCAGTCATGTGAAATGAATGTGGCGGAAGTGAACCGGCAGCACTTTGGTGTGACCAGTAACTGCCAAAGAAACCTGTGTGAAACTCAATGAATACGTTTGATTTGATCAACATAACCACTTAAAGAATCGTCGTTAAATAAACCAGTAAACCAACCAAAGAGAGATGAAACTTGTGACGCATTTGACATTTGATTTGATCAACATAACCACTTAAAGAATCGTTGTTAAATTAACCAGTAAACCAACCAAAGAGAGATGAAAGTTGTGACGCATTTGACAGATGCATGATTTCAGGACAGTTGGAACCATTCATCACTTGTCTCTACACAACAAGTACAATTTCAGATTAGGGGAACATGAGTCCATGTGTTGGTAATTAATTTTGGTATGGCTTTGTGGTAAGCATGCAAGCTTCCTTCACTTCAAGGTATCGCGGGAACTTTCACAAGAAAAAGATATCCGAATTCGGGTCTTCAAGTTTCGGGCAAAGACACAGGACGTCCTGCAGGTTGGTGTAGCAATAACGATCTAGTATTTGTTCGGGATGTAGGCAGTTCAGTGCTTGCAGATGTTACCGGCTTTCCCTAGATTGGTCGTGATTTATTCAGTCTTACCAGGTGAATGCCTTGCCTTGCAGTAGACCACAGCTCCCGCCTTCCACATACTTACCAACTTACCCGTAAAAATGGTCCCACAGTTTCTATTCGATGTGAGTTCTGACGTTTCCGCAGCGGTGTAGCTGAGTATTCCGTTCTTCTGGGATATGACGCTCTGTCAGTGGGTAATCGGATACAAGACCTGTCGACCCGTGAAGATCAGTGCAGTACTTTCCGTCGAAACGTCCGGATCGTATTATCATTGAAGCAACGTCCTATCCTAAAACAAAGGTATCTTCATTTCTCTTCTTTTCATTTGACATTGAAGTAAAGTTCCTTTGGTCTCGTTGTAGAAACCTCCAGTGTAAGTTATTCTAACAGTAAATGTGATAAATAAGTTAGATTAACAACCGTCAAAAACACGACTTTATAAAAATAATAAGTTTACCAGCTACATGTTTCGACCCTCTAGGGGTCATTTTCAGGCTGATATTTGAAACATACCAAAAAATATACAGATTATGTGCGGAAGGGAGATCTCGCTTTTTACAGGTACAGGTTTTTGTTAACAAAACCTGTAAGATGCTGGTTAACTTATTATTTATATAAAGTTGTGTTTTTGAGGATTGTTATCTGCCTCTGTTTATTCTCCAACACAAAGGGATGCATAAAGTTAAGGTGATATGATGTCATGAAATGTCCAAGGTCAGTATATCATACGAGTTTACTATAATTCTCCCGATGGTGTCATTGGAATTTTTCATTGACATAATCCTTCCGGCCGCACTATGGCCCTGGGGTCGACTCAGCCTCTAACAGTAATGAGTACCAGGAATTTCCTGGGGGTAAAGGCGGCAGGTGAGTAGGCCTAACAACCTTACCACCTTCATGTGCCGACTGTCTTGAAATCTGGGAGCCTCAACCTCTTGGAATCCTATGGGCCTGTCCAGGCCTGTAGTGGGATTACTGCTTTGCTTTTTTTATAATTCGGTATGACGCCACGCCCTGTGTTTCGTAAGTCAGTTCGTTACATAATTCGCTGAATCTGTCTCAGCTTCCTACACTGCTTTATCGCTTTACCTGTTCTGCAGGTCAAGTGTTAAACTTACTGGTTCACATTACTGGAATATTGCTGTTCTAGGCCAACTGCAACAACATTTATAAAGACATCCTTAAATTTATGGGGTAAATAAGTCTTTATTACACAAGAATCTCAGCTGGGTTCGTGTGTCTAAATCACATACACCGCGCCTCACCTACACACGGTCTTAAAGGGAATGAGCCAGCGAGCGTGAAACAAAATTATGCAAACAAGTTACCTTCTGGTGCCTCTCATTCAACCCCTGTGCTCAAGGCCCGAGGGGAGGAACATCAGTCACTCTGCAGGCTGGAACAACTGACGGGCTGTATCCAGAATTATCAGAGTTTATTTTGTTCGTACAAAGAAGGAACGCAGGAAAATTAAAATTTAAAATTAATCTGTTTCGCGAGATTTTGTAACTAAGCCCTGGACTTCCAGTGTTTCAGTGTGTCTGTAATTGATCCCATTTTTTCAGACATTTCCCAGTAGGTCTCAAAATGTGTAGTTTAATTTAGTCATGTATTTAATATTTGTAGGTCTGAGGGAGTGGTTCTGTAGTCCAATTCTAACTTCACAGAATATATGAAAAGACAAGTCTCTTGAAACCGACGTAGAAAATGTGGAATTTTATTTAAATTGTTGTTAATCAACAGACACAGATACATGTGGTTTACGATCTTAGCAGTGAAATATGTAATTTTGGTGACTGTTTGTGTCCGAATTTTATGGAATTTTGCATCCAATATCACCATTTTTAAATCTGAAATTTTGTTTATTACCATTTTGTAATTCAGGTTAATGTAATTCATCCAATATTAACATCTTAATCCAAATATTTTTTGTGTATCCGACATTTTATTTTGAACTCTACATCATTCTTTTAATCATTGTTACACTTTTTGATTGGGGCACGAGGTGGCGCAGTTGGTTGAGGCACTGCGCTGCAAGCCGGAAAGTCGCGGATTCGATTCCCGATGGTGTCATTGGAAGTTTTCATTGACAAAATCCTTCCGGCCGCACTCTGGCCCTGGGGTCGACTGCCTGTAACGGAAATGAGTACCAGGAATATTTCGTGGGGGTAAAGGCGGCCGGTGCTTAGGGCTGACAACCTTACCACCGTCATGTGCCGATTGTCTTGAAATCTGGGAACCTCAGCCTCCTGGAACCCTCAGGGTCTGTCCAGGCCTGAAATGGGATTGCTTTGCCTTTACAAGTTTTAATACCAGTTAATGTTTAGTGTGTACAGTATTGCAGTGCCAGACAGGCTGTGTCGTTTACCCATTATTACCATTTTAATCCATGTCAGTGTCTTAAATCCGTCATGTAATTTGTAGTTCTGTATATCCGATAGTAGAATGTTTTAACCTTGTAAAGCCCAGTGGTCGGGGCCCAGGATAGAGACAGGTGGTGGACGCTTGTGAGTGTGGTAATGAACCTTCGGGTTCCGTGAAATGCGGGGAATTTCTTGACTAGCTTCAAACCAGTTAGCTTCTCAAGAAGGACTCTGCACCATGGAGTAAGTAAGTAAAGCCCAGTGGCAACCATATGTGCCATGTGTTGCCCACACAGTGTTTCTGTGTGCTTCTTGCGGTTCTTACAGTGAAAAACGGATATTTTCGTGATGAGCATTGACTGGTTATGGTTAGTCAGTATAATGGGCACGGATTGTGTTGTGTGCGTGGTACATAGGAACTAAGGTTTTGTGTTTCATTTCGATGAATTTCAGTCTTCGCACGGTAAGTACAAGTGAAGGATGTGTATCCAGTATTACAGTTTTAGTCAAGATCGTTGTGTTCCTTTCATGCTATAGTACAATTTTAATTCAATGAAATATGTAATATTTTCGGGTTTTAAACAAGAACAATCTCTTGTATCCATTACTGCACGTTCTTATCCAAGTCAATGTTTTTCAGTCTGTTTTACAATTTTAATCCAAGTCACTGTCTTGCGTGCAGCCGTTACATTTGTTAATCAGAATCGATATTGTGTGTCTAGTGTTACAACATGTAACAATCATTAGAGTTGTGTTTGTGAAACATTGTTGTGGTTACGCCAACCGAAAATTGTGGATCCATTGTTACAAGATATTGTTGTTGTTCTGGTAACTGTATGTAACAGTCGGATAACTGTGGAAGTCAAAACCCAGAAAAGAACTGTCTGTGGCAGCTGTGGGTGTTTCTTGCATATACAGGAAAAACGATAATCTGCTACTCTGCCTTTTTGGCCCCTTGGGCTTAGTAGTCGCATTGTGAATTACTCTAATGGCGGTCAATTTAATATACTGTTTAAGTCTATTATTTCTCGAAACGTAATTATTGAGATCCCGTTTTAAATGTTTATAATTCTATTGTAAACGACGTTACTGGTTGCACAAAAGAGCCTCCGGGTGTCTTTAGCCGCGCTAGAAAATAGCGATTATTCTTGTGAATTTTCCAGTCACATTACATTGCATTTGGTATCGGTTCCATTGTTATTTCTGCGCTCTGCTTCTCATTCAAAAGTGTGCGCTGCTGTTGTAGAACACATCTCTGCTGCTTGTGTCCTGCTTTTCTGATGTTTGTGACACGAACTGAACTTACAGTAATTTACAAGATAAACAAATCGTTAATAGATGCCATCAAACACAGCAATAGTATATTAGTTTATTATGGTGGCTGCATGTTTCGGTCATTCTTGACCATCTTCAGGCCAACTTATAGAGACTTAAGCTGCAATCAGTTCATATTTATGTATTATGGGATCCCATATTACTTCCATTAAAATATACATAGAATTTTTAAATGTTAGAAGGTGTATATATTGTAAAGTATTTTTTGTATAAATTTGTATTGGTAACAAATCTTCTTTCGTCTGGATAGATACTAAAATATTGACTATTATATTGGTAGTTACATAGGCATTATTTTGGTAATAAAGCTTTTGATAATAAATCTTCCTAGATCTGATGCAATTAGAAGTCTATTGTATTTTGCATTTAAAATTTGTTGGGTTTCTTAGTCACATAAATATGCACTGATTGTACTCTATACTATTGTCTCTATACGTTGGCCTGACGATGGTCAAGAATGACCGAAACATGTAGCCACCATAATAAATAAACTAATATACTATTGTTATATTTGGCGGCAACAGCTAACAATTTAAACACGGCGGAATGTCCTCCATAAAAATAAATTACAGTAATTCGTTCATGTTGGAACCCACAAGCTTATCTTAGCCAATGCACAAGACCTACATTGGTCTCGATCCCGAGCCACTTGCACTCACAGTGTACTCTTACTCGCACCAACACACGTGTGAATGTGCTGCGCAGCACCGAAACGCTCCGCATGTGTGAAATAAACTTATTGGCGATTAAATCGATTAGGCTGTTTACAGAAGTAATAAGCAACGAGTCTTTTAATACGCAAAATTTTGTTCTGTCATCTGTTTTCGTTTTTTTTTTTCACAATACACTTGCAACCTCTTACGCACTTTATATTATTTCAATCTGAACAAACTCTTGCATTCTCACATGATGCATAGCCTCCCCCTTCCAGTTCTGCCGCGCATTAAATAATCGGTGCTTAATTTGTAAACGTACGTATTGAAATGACCATTGTGATTTTTTCTGGACCGCGACGTGCTGCACATTTTTTTCTTTCCGGTTTGAAATTGGTGTATAAGAATTAATTTTACAGTTCTTATTCACCTTGTCGTAACCTTACTGACCAGTGTGTTCTGACTGTTTGTACTTGCAACTCAAAACACACATATCTTTAGTATAAAATCCTTATCTAAACTTTTCCTTTCGACCTGCCTATTTGGTGGTTACTAACAGACCATAGGTCTGTGTGTTAGTGTCCTATTATAGCCTACAAAGCGGTATGTGCCCACTGCTTTTTTTTTTCGTTGGTATGCAACACTGTATGGTTTAATGTATTGATTTGAAGCAATGTATTTAACGTTCACAGTTCTAATCTGAATGCAGTTCCGTGCACGACGGTAAATAGCAGAAGAACAGACGCGATAGACACCACGTCCTTTCCTACACACTATGTGACAGTAATAAGAAAGTACAGTTCAAAGTTTCTTTCTTGCAGTGCGGTAACTTTCATGTTCCACTTAAGAAGTCAAACTGTCTTCCTTTTTGTTTACATTGTTTATGAAGTTTAATTAAAGACGCACGTAGAATATACCGTAAATCTAATAATGTGTACGCCTAGTTACAAGCATTATGCAAGAGCTTAATTAAGATGCATGACGTAAGAAATATGAAATTTCATAATGTCAGCAAAAGACTAAGACGTATGATAGGCATGTTAGCTAAAGTGTATGAGTGCTAGACGAAGCATGTGTTTGCAGACTTTCGTGTGTTGTGTGTGCACCTGGCGTGTATCTGAGAACTAATTCTCCACTAAAAGTAACATCCCCACCAACACATTACGTTTAATATTATTATAGGCCTTTTGGTGCAGTGCAGAATCTAGGTACAGTCTCCCCCT
>Ga0123352_10014821_pt1 | contig 12416 bp, 9 predicted proteins | sample TergutLab28metaG_FD_89700 | JGI IMG/M metagenome (GOLD analysis project Ga0123352, IMG submission 89700) | Labiotermes labralis P1 segment gut microbial communities from Petit-Saut dam, French Guiana - Lab288 P1 | ecosystem: Host-associated > Arthropoda: Insects > Digestive system > Gut ... | reverse complement strand
GGATCTGTCTTCTTGGAGGGCCTGAGGATGTCTTTATAAGTCGAAACATGTCGCCCTGACAAAATATACTATTCTTGTATATAAATAAGTGTTGTGTTATCGACTGACGTGTTGTATTTATATAACCTGAGGATGGCCTATACAGGTCGGAACATGTCGTAATTGGAGATCATGTATGGCTAAAATTATTAATGTTTACATATAGTAAAGCAATACAATAAAAATACTGTTGTGCAGGCAAGAGACTTCCATTAAAACTCGGCAGCCGTATAAACAGGATCATCAACTACAGCGTTCATTCACAGTCGGAAGTTGGAAGCATTATTTTGTTCAGTGAATTTCAAAGGATTAAAGGGAAAGGGACCATCGTATATTTAAAAGTAATATCCCGGAATGGGATGTGTGACCGAGAAAAATCACGAAGAAGTCCGTCAGAATAACCCGTAACTCCATCGCTCATTGGACAGGGCACCTCCCGAACCTGCTCGGTACCATGTGACATTACAGGAAGACCAAAATGAAGCCAAATGGGCAGTGCTGTTGGTACTACAGCAGATTGTAAATTAGACAAAACACGGCAAGAACGAGCGTCTTTGTGTGAGCTAGGGGTTCTACACGACAGACCAGCAGCAAGATCAATTCTTCCTATATATTTTAGTTTAAACCCACCAACACAAAATTTCAATCAAACCCGAAAACACACTGTGATAAGCGACCTTCACATTACGCGCCAATTTTATGCAGGGGTACCAATTGATACCGACAAACCATTACGATGTGATAATAAGGAAAGGCATTAACATCAGTATGGATTCAGTGTTATCGACGTGTGGCGTAATTTATTCGTGCCACAAAATCAAGCTTACTTATTCCAAAGCAGACAGTATATCTGCCAACTGCAGAACTCCGGGGACATGATTCTGTCCTTTATTATAAGGGAAGAAATTCAGCCATGATTACTGAGTAATGCAGATAAAACGATACGCTCGCACAATGTTGAAGTCCATATCGCATTAACGAAATAAAATATTATTTAATTATACGCAATCCTTGATATTAATATTTAAAGTAAAGTAATTTTTAATAAAAACAAAGGCAAAACGCAACGTGTATTGCTGTATTTAATCACACAGTTCAGTTTCTTAAAAGGGACTAATCAATAATATTTTATCTATTTCTCATCCATATCGATAACATAATAAGATTTTATCCAAATGTCGCCCATACTGATAACACATACTTGATTTAAAGTTACCCATATCGATAACAAAATAAGATTTTATCTAAATGTCACCCATATCGATAACACAGTAAGATTTGACTTAAAGTGACCCTTATCGATAACACAGTAAGATTTGATCTAAATGTCACTCACATGGATGGACACAGTTAACTTTGTGCAATGTACGCTACATTAAGGCATTTATAAGGCAAATTTACATTTCCCCACTATCTAAAACCAGATTACATACTTTAATACTAAAAATCTCCTTTATCATCGATCACCGGCTACACTGCTCATTTTTACGAACTTTTTGCATAAATCAAGTTCGCTCAAACAAGAAGGTGCGACTAAAATGGCAATGTCCTGCTTAAGTTTCACGTATCGTCACCCTTGGTTGAGTGTATCCATGGGTGCAGACGATGTCTGGTAACCCAGACGGACAATCGGCAATGTGAGTGACGGACCCCACCATCACACTGCAGTTCAGTCGAGCAAACGGACAGCAGCAGGCTGATGGCTCTTGTCCAAGCTGCACCTACAGAATACGCAATGCCCTGTTCTCACGACTGCCCCAAACAGCCAGCCAACGTATTCAATCACAACACAACGCATCCGTAACCAACAGTTCATTGATTACACCTTGGAATTTGGGTAACCAATCTGATGGATTTTCTCTGAGAGAATGCTGCGAAAACAAAGGCAAGAGGCTATTTCTAAATCGCACGACAGTGTTACGGGTGAACAGTTCTTGAATTACTTCAGCAGCAACAACACCTGGAAGATAAATGTTCACCCTATCTAGCTAAGACACCACAACACATTTAGTGGCAGACAGCCAAAACACATTCACATGGAAGCACTGACACATACTGCATAAAAACATGCATGGTTTTATACGAATGCAATTAACACACCTCATACAAGTATACGACAAACGTTCATACACTTCAGGGCAGTGTATCAGCTAACTTCCGGGAGAAAAGTATTTCTTGTGAATCCAACAGTCGCTTGGCTAGTCAGGCAATTCCTTATCTTTCACGCAACTCAATGGTACATTATTGTGCTCACAACAGGCCACCAATTGATCCTATCGTAAGCCAGTCCAAACCAATCCATCAAATTGTCTTCAAAAGCTGCAATGTGAAGGGAGAACGCGGTGGCGCAGTTGGTTGAGGCACTGCGCTACAAGCCGGAAGGTCGCGGGTTCGATGGACATAACCCTTTCAGCCGTACAATGGCCCTGGGGTCGAACCAGCATCTAACAAAAATGAGTACCAGCGGTATCCTCTGCGGGGTAAAGGCAGCCGGTGCGTACAGTTGACAACCTTGCCACCTTCATGTGCCGACTGTCTAAAAATTCTGGAAGCCTCAACCTCCTGGAGCCCTACGGGCCTGTCAAGGCCTGTACAAGGACTGCTGTACCTGTTTACGTTAAGCATAAGAGTAGATACATGACGGAAGAGATAAACGGAATATCCAGCACGCATCGAAATTAGCAACACGACAAGATTTTGATCGGAAGGAGGGTATGTCTTTAGAAGCCGAAGAACTAGACAGGTGGAACAATACAGTAATTATGCTGTTTTCAGAGGGCGAAAACACGGTGACTGCCGTACGTAATTGATTGGATAATATTAAAAAGCTTCGCATTGTATCCGCACACAGCATTTGTGCGTTTCATAGGACTCGCACAATGGACGGCGATTATTTCCCTAAACAGTTATATTTTTTCATGCAGAAGCAGTGTTTCCGGGGCGGTAGGAACTACATGTTTAAATGTATACACTCGTACGCAAAATGTGTATTCGTACATTAAAGGGTCAAACTACACTCGAAGGAAATACTGCCAGCACATAATGAAGTGCAATTAAAGGTGTTAACTTGTAACAGTGCTGGCAGAATGTACATTTATGTACGCTCAGCTTCATCCTTATGCACATCCTTCCAGTAAGTGAGATCGTAACATGCGTAAGGAATGAGTCACTCTTCTGTAGTGATATTTACGTAATGTAATTGATCTACAAGCACAAATTATGTACAAACTCTCCGCAAGTAAGTGCTCACATTACTTCCCCACGTAAATCTGATGGTTGGCCAAGAGTCGTGCCAATACTGGTCGTGCGACACTTGACTAGCAAGTTAATTCATCCGTAAGAAAAGACAACTTTATTTCAGACACAGGATTCAACATTCAAAACGGCGTTCTTTGCCATTTCAAAAGCCTGAGACCCACTTATACGAAACAACACTAGGCAAATAGTCTGCTGATGAAGTAAGTAAAGTGAACTTTATTATGGGTCAAGATGTGTTTTAACTATCATCGCACCATAAAGACGTGAAGGGTGAATGGCCGACTTAAAGACCCGGCAGCGTCATTCCAAGGGAAAGACCAGTGCCCATTGGACGGGAAGCTGGGTACGACCCAGAGCAAATCCAGACGCTATGAAGAACAGAGATTCGAGGTTCTCTCTGTGATAACTCTCTCTCTCTCTCTCTCTCTCTATATATATATATATATATATATATATGAGGGCCGGGATATCTCCGTCGGTATAGCGACTCGCTACGGGCTCGACGGTCCGGGGATCGAACCCCGGTGGGGGGGGGGGCGAGATTTTCCGCACCCATCTAGACCGGCCCTGAGGTCCATCCACTCTCCTATACAATGGGTACCGGGTCTTTTCCGGGGGTAAAGCGGCCGGGGCGTGGCACCGATCACCCACCCCATCTAGCGCCGAGGTTAAAGAAAGTGAAGAGCTATATCTCTACTACCACTCTGGGCCGTCGTGGCCTGTTTTAGGGTGAACTTTATCTTTAATGTTTACCTTTAAATATATATATATATATATATATTACCGACGGTTCGGAAGAACGTATTGCCTTCATCTTCTGTGTGGATATAAGATGTAGGTAACACGTCCGCCCAACAGGTGTGTAAAATTACAAGACTGCAAGATCCATCCCAGGAGATGAGGCAATCTTCAAATTCTGCCCTCATCGGAATCGAACCGCTACTGGTCGATCATCCAGCACATGGCCAAATCACTTATACAGACTTCTGTACCCCGACACCCACAATTTTATTAATTTCCTCCTCCGATCGCATATGAAACCAATCCGAACACCATACACACATACCGACGACGCGAAACTACAAGATACTCTTGCCTCCAGTTCGGAATCACAATTGCACCTCGGTTTCCGCTTATGATATCTACAAAGCAGTTTCAATCAAATTATGTTCCTTTCTATTTTTACGTGGTGTAGGATGATACGCTCTCAGCCGAACCAAACTCTGTCATTCTGATGGAAGCAGCACTTCAGATACATCGAACAGTTGATAGCATCCTACATGCTATAAAAATCCAGACGGCCATGATCCAACACCCGCCATAACAAAAAAATGAAAACTTAATTGTGTTCAAGTTTGTAACGCTAGTAACGAAATTAACTTCCTTTGCCAATCCGGCCACGTTTGAATGTAAGCATACGATCGTACATGTAATCCCATGGAGAGAAAGAAGGGGGAAAAAAATGTGGGCGCCGTCGTAGGTGCGAATGGCCTTGGAACTGTTGCCATCGCAAGTTCAAACCCCGCCTGCGGCATCTCTGTGGATATTTGTACGCCCAGTAAGTTTACACACCAATATTCTGCACCTACCCCCTCCCCCCGAAAACCTTACATACGCGGGTAATACTGACAACGGGTATGATCTGTTGTGACTCCGTAAAGTTTGGTAGATTAGTAAGTCTATTAACCAACGTTTCGCAGAGCCAAGCTGTCTCCTTGTTTTGAATATAGATTGGTGCCCATCTACGAACCTAAACGGCGTCATGCCCCGTAAGACTACGAACCCGACACCACCGAAACGATCTTGAATCTGAGTCCCTTCAAATTTTTTTAAACAATAGACTAATATGAAAGTTGTGCTATTATAAAACCCCGACAACGGCGTCATTTCTAATTTCATGGAATCCACAGACCCTAATAAAAACAATGAAGGACGCATCAATTTGTGATGTAGAAGGAAAATTATTTACGATAACAGGGCGTCGAAAAATGTAAACAAGCTCCGTGGTACGGCTGATAGTTTTTTTTTTTTTTTAAAGAAAGCAACATCGCAGGCATTCGAAACTTTTCTTTAGCTTTTGGTATGGAGGCTGTAAATATGGAACTGCTGCAGGCACATTTCGCAAGGAGATGTACAACAATCACGCACACACACATGACGCATGAAGTATTTTGCAAGTCAACAAGTACATACATGGCAACGGTATGAAATTTAAAGAATTCATACGCCAGATTTAACGTACGCAAAATATGAACCTAAGTTCTTCAAAAATAAATAAATTAATTAATTAACAAATTAACAAATAAAAACTCAATCAGTACAAACGGATATCTACAAATGACTCACATCTATGCAATAGCAAAGCTAGTTTTTTAATTCATGACATGAATTCATCGTTCGTATTAATCTGATAAAATGTACTCATCAATTGTATCTACTATAAAAATTTAAGTATTTTAGCTCAAGTAGGACGTACTGAAACGACTATTAGCTTCGTCACGTGTGTCAGTAGATAGCATTGGGATATTGGACGGAAGTGACGTCACAGTCACGTGATATAAACAAACATGGCGGCGGGGTCAATGACCTCTAGACCGGAAGTGTTCACATGTAAACAAATATGGCGGCCGACCTTGCCCAGGTCGGTCACGTGGTGTAAATAAACCTAACTTCATCCTCTTATATGTATAAAAATGTCACATGTAAACAAATATGGCGGATAACCTTGTCCCAGGCGGTCACGTGGTGTAAATAAACCTAACTTTAGCCTCTGATATGTAAACAAATGAAGTAGTATGTCAACAAAGATGGCGGATGACCTAATTATGCCAGACTGTATGGCGTCTAACCTAACTTTAACCTTGTAAACAAATGACGTATTACGTAAACAAACATGGCGGATGACCTACTTATGCTAGACAGTATGGCGCCTAACCTAACTTTAGCCTCTGATATGTAAACAAATGACGTAGTATGTCAACAAATATGGCGGATAACCTAGTTATGCTAGACTGTATGGCGCCGGCTATGGCGTGAGACCTAATTTTGATAGACAGTATGGCGCCGGCTATTATTTTGAGTGAGCGCTAACCTAACTTTAACGTCCGCCATTTTGAATGGGTGCCATTTTAAAATTTTTTCTAACCTAAGTTTGAATTGGCGCTTTCCGCCATTTCTAAATTTTTTGTAACCTATGTCCACCATTTTCTAATATGTCTACCTACGCGGTACTTTTAAATTAAAATTACGTTTCAAGTCCGCCATCTTCCAATATGGCTACCAGCGCGGTAATTTTAAAAATTGTTTAACCTAACTTTAAGTTTGAATTGGCGCTTTCCAATATGGCCACCTACGCGGTACATTTAAATTAGTTGTAACTTTAAAGTCCGCCATTTTCAAATATGGCTACTAGCGCGGCATTTTTAAAATTGCTTTACCTATGTCCGCCATTTTCCAATATGGCTACCAGTGCGCTTACTTTAAGTTAAATTTTATACGGCTTTGTGTTTCTCGTAGAGCTGGCTGAAGCGGTAAGGTTCCGGACTGCGGTTGATCTGCTTAAGGTTCGAATCCAGTGTCTTTAACCAGCTCTCTTTTTCTTTTAAATGATCCCGGGTATAAGGGAAATAAATACATTTTACAAAAACATACAATGTATGATTTTTAGGTTTGTAATAAATAAATCTGATACTTTTAAAATTGTTTAACCTACCTTCTTACAATATGGTCGCTATAGCACGCTACATTTAAACGCGAGTGGGCAAGACCACCGTTTCACGTATTTCCGTCGGGGCAAGCAGGTTTGAACATGAATCAAGTTCTTCAGCAGAGTTAATTTCGGAGGAGTGCAGCGCCTCGGGCAAAACCCATTAACATTCCTTTAGAAAGATAACATAACAAACCCATTTAGACCCCTGTACATGCCTCAGGCCATATCCATTAGTGTTAGATGTCACTTAACGGACTTGTAACCTTTACCCCCTCAGGCCAAACCCATTAACATTCCTTTAGGCTGATAACATCACAAACCCACTTAGACACCTGTACATGCCTCAGGCCATATCCATGAACATTCCTTTGCATAGATAACATTACAAACCCACTTAGGCACCTGTACATGCCTCAGGCCATATCCATTAGTGTTAGAAACCCACTTAGCTGACTTGAAAATTTCACCCCTTCAGGCCAAACCCATTAGATAGATAAAGATCTCGAAAGCCATTCGGGGTGAGCTATAAATTGTCGTACGCGACCCCTAATGAAATACTCTGAACTCTGCTTCTGCATTGTGAAGACCTCTGCTTCATTACCAAGTGTGCTTTGTCAACGGTACGGTACTTGTTGCCTGCTGCAATCTTCGTTTATAATTCATTTCAAGTGGTATTATTACTAATCAAAATATAATGGCCAAGAAAGTGCTTCTTAGTACGGAAAGAGCTATTCCATCTGCTTAGACCCCCTCTGTAAGCAGGCAGGAAATACCCTCTACTAGTAGGAACAACCCGTTGTCGGAACAGCTACCCTTTATGATTTTGGATGAGACCTCACAATCTTTTCCAAAATTTAATGCGACCGGGCGTAGCCTGCTAATCAAGTTTCATTCTCCGGTTGAAGAGCAAAACCCTCGTACCTATCTAAAGGAATGCATTACAGCACTGACAAACTACCTAGTCAATGAAGTACCACGTATAGATTTGGTGGGTTTCAGAATCCGCAATACTGAGAACGTGGAGGATAAACTAGTTGGCATTAGCTTGCGTCGCCGCGACCAGCTTAAACCTGAGGTGGTCTGGGCCGTACTCGGGAAGGTAATTCAGAGCAATGCAAGGTTTGGGCTGAGTGACCATCTCGAAGTGCATCTGGACCATGTAAGGATGCCTGTTGGTAATGGCAAAACGGCTGAAAAGTCGAAGGGGCGCTCATTGGACCTGCTGAGTGCAATTAAAAAGAGTATTGTTAAAGTTAAGGCGGCTCTCAATTGTTTGGCTTATGCTCTTATTGTCGCCATGGCCCGTGTTATTGGTGACCCAAAGTACCAATCATATAGGGATGGCAGAGGCTTGAAAAAACCTGTTGAAAATCTCCTGAAGGCTTCCGGTGTGGAGCTGTGTAACGGCGGAGGCTTTAGGAACTTCGGCAGTATCAAGACCACCTTTCGGACTACCAAAATATTTGTTTGATGGTTTGAACCCCGATAGGGTCATGTTTAGTGGAAATTCAAGTTCGGGCAAGAAATTACATTTACTATATGATCGGGACAATGAGCACTACAATGTAATTACCAACCTTAAGGGTGCTATGGCGAAAAAGTACATATGTAACGGGTGTGATACATTATACGACTTTACGCACAAATGTGACAAAGTTTGCTCCCTATGTACTGCTACGCCACCTTGTACCAAGGATCAGGCCAAGTATTGTAGTACATGCAACAGACGGTTTCTTAGTGAGAAATGTTTTCAGAATCATTTACCTCTCAAAGTGAAAGGCAAGCTAGTTTTGTCAGTGGAGACAAGTATGTCAAAATTGTAGTTTTTTAGTAACCGGTGATTCGAAGCATGAATGTTTCAAGAAATTTTGTAATATTTGAAATAAGAAGCAACCTTCGGGCCATATTTTGCTACGTGGCTCCCCTGACACCTAGCAATTTGTCGGACAATTTTCTGTACTTTTCTTCGATACGGAATGCACACAAGACCTTCAGAAGCGTGATGGGTCTTTTGAACACGTCCCGAGTCTCATATGTGCTCAACTAATGAGTTCCAAGTCTGAAGCCGTGGATGATTTGTGTGTCGATTGTGAACAGTGTGGGAAGCGAGTCCATACGTTCTGGCAAGACCCCGTAGGTAAATTTATTGACTATCTCCGGCAGTCCCGACAATTCGTGGATACGATTATAAGATTTATGTTATTTCACACAACTTTCGCGGATACGACGCACAGTTTCTTCTTAGAAGGTTTCTTGAATTGAGATGGGACCTGCAATGGACAGTAGTAAAATTCTTAGTATGGTTGTGGAGAATCTCAACTTTCTGGATTCACTTAACTATCTGCCAATGAGTCTAAAGAGCATGCCCAAATCATTTGACCGCACATGCAAGAAGGGGTACCTCCCCACTTCTTCAACATTGCCAACAATTTGGATTATGTGGGCTCTCATCCCGAACCCAAGTTCTACGGGGCAGACTTTATGTCGGCCTGGTATGAGGGGGTTAAAGTCAAAATTTTTAACAATAGGGAGGAACTGTTGGCCTACTGCATGGACGTCAATGTACTGAGGCAGGCATGTTGTGCTTTTCGGAATTTGTTTTTGAAATTGGTCAAGATGGACCCCTCTCGGCAAGCCATTGCAATATCGTCCATTTGCAATAAGGTGTTCCGGACCATGTTTCAGAAACCAGATTCTGTAGGTATTATCCCGAGAGGGGGCTACCGATTGGGGAATCGTCAGTCTGTTGAGGCTCTTCAATGGCTGGCGTACATTGGTCGGACGCGTAATATTTCTCATGCCGGTAATGGGAGGGAAGTTCGTTTGGCTGGGGTACCCAACGTGAAAGTTGATGGGTACTGCGAAGAGACGAATGAAGTTTTTGAGTACCTGGGGTGCTTTTGGTATGGGTGTCTTTGCATGCCCAATCGACACAAACCCATTGGTAAGACCGAGGAAACTTTGGAGAACACGTATGAGGAAACTAAGGCGAGGTTGCAGAAAATCGAAAACGCTGGTTATAAGGTTGTTTCGATCTGGGGGTGCGAGTTTAGAAAATTGTTCATTGAAAATCCTGGCCTTGAAAATGAACTTTGCTCGCACCCCTATGTGAAAAATTCTCCAATATATATTCGCGATGCCTTGTACGGGGTTAGAACCGAAGCTACTAAAACATATTACAGAGTCGAGGAAGGGGGGAAGATCCACTATGTGGACGTTATAAGTATGTACCCCTACATTTGTAAATATGGCAAATTTCCCTTGGGCCACCCGAAAGTGTACGTGGGTGCAGACTGCCCCCTGACTGTTTGGATAGGGAGGGTATTGTCAAATGTAAGGTTCTGCCTCCTAGGAAACTGTATCATTCTGTTCTTCCGTACAAAAGCAACTCCAAACTGATGTTCCCCTTGTGTTCTGCTTGTGCCGACACGATGAATCAAGGCAAATGTACACACTCTGAAGAGGAGCGGTGTATAGTTGGTACATGGGTAGTGGATGAAGTCCGCAAGGCTGTAGAAATGGGCAATAGTGTAATGGACGTTTGAATTTTGGGAATATAATGTGACGTGCTTTGACAAGGACACCAATACTGGAGGTCTGTTTGCAGAGTAGGGAATCATGTTCCTAAATTTGAAATAGGAATCATCCGGCTACCCATCCTGGGTTCAAAGTGAAGACGACAAGGACAAATATATAGAGGACTACCGGCGCGCAGAGGGAATTGCTCTAGACAAGGCATCCATTTAAAAAAAATGCAGGGCAACGAACTTTGGCTAAACTTAAATTGAACTCAATGTGGGGCAAATGGGCACAGAACCAAAACAAGATCCAGACTTTTGCTCTGGACTCAGAGAAAGAGTTTTACGAGCTCTTGACGTGTCCGGGTATTGAGGTTACAAACCGCATATTCCCGAACGATGACGTGGCATGGGTCTCTTGGAAATATTCCGAGGACAACATTGCCGCAGGGAAGAACGTTAACGTGGCGGTTGCTGCCTACGTGACGACCCAAGCTCGGCTAAAACTGTACGAGTATCTGAGTAAGTTGGGGAGTCTGTTTTGTACTGTGATACAGACTCAGTCATCTTCATTCAGAAGGATAATGACCCCCGAAAGTCAAAACAGGGGACTATCTAGGCGACCTCACAGATGAGTTGAAGGAGTACGGCTCTTGCTCCTTTGTAGATAAATTTGTGTCGGGTGGACCAAAAAACTATGCGTTTTCGGTATTTTGCCCCTCGACCGGAAAACGTGCAACAAAAGGCAAAGTGAAGGGTATAACCTTGAATTATGAGAATTCAAAAGTTGTAAACTTCACCACCTTGAGGGATATGATTCTCGAAAACGCCCCGCCAGTGCATGTACACAATCCGCGGAAGAACAAGCTGAAACATGGTGGTGTAGTGGTTTCAGAACCGGAGACGAAGGAGTACAAGGTTGTTTTTAAGAAGCGCCGTCTTAAGGACAATTTTGACTCCTTACCCTATGGATATTAGGTTATTTATTTATATGTATAAATAAGGGCGTTTTACGCATTAAGCTTCATTTCATATTATGACTCTGGAGTTGAAATATCCACTCACGCTAATCGTTGCAGGACCTAGTAGTTGTGGTAAATCTACTTCTGTTATACGATTGTTGGAGTGCAGGGAGCAACTTTGTGACATTGCGTTTGAAAACATTGTGTGGTGTCATAGTGAAAATAACGCCCCGAATCATTTGAAAAAAACGTATCATTTATTAAAGGAGTGCCAAAATTTGAAAACCCCGAAAATATACCTACACTTATAGTGTTGGATGATTTGATGGTCACTTACTATTCAACAAAAGTTAGCCAATTATTCACCAAAGGATCGCATCACCGTAACATCAGTCTGATATTAATTACACAAAACCTGTTTCACCAAGGCCCATCATCGCGCGACATTTCTTTAAATATCATGTATATTGCTGTGTTTAAGAATCCTAGAGACAAGACTCAAATTGTGCACTTGGCCCGACAAGTCTACCCCGAAAACATTTACAGTTTTCACAAACGTACTTTTAAGTTTGTAAGGATCCGCATACGTATTTATTATTAGACTTGACACAATCGATTAACGATCTACTAAGATTTAGAACAAACATATTTCCCGGGGAAACTACAGAAGTGTTTGCAACTGTTCGAGGTAATGAACCGGTTGAAGTCGCAGCTACACTTCCTTCACGTACTTGAAGACGCTAATCCCCAAGCCAGACGTGTGTTACTCGCATCTGCCAGCGACGACTTGATAAAAGCTATTGTCGAGTGTGCGATAAATACGCTGAATGGAAATCATAAAATAAACAAAGAGGAAAAGAATAAATTAAGTAAATATAAGAATCGTTTACGTGCGTTAATTGATCCAAAGGTTAGTTTCAAAAGTAAACG
>Ga0123352_10014820_pt1 | contig 12416 bp, 7 predicted proteins | sample TergutLab28metaG_FD_89700 | JGI IMG/M metagenome (GOLD analysis project Ga0123352, IMG submission 89700) | Labiotermes labralis P1 segment gut microbial communities from Petit-Saut dam, French Guiana - Lab288 P1 | ecosystem: Host-associated > Arthropoda: Insects > Digestive system > Gut ... | reverse complement strand
TGTGTGAGTAGGATGGCTGAATGACCTATTCTATTATGCGTGGGAGGGTTCTTCTGTATTGTGAAAGTGTAAACATCTGTTTCAGATGTGGAGAAGGGAAAGATCCTGATTCCAGATGTTGGTACAAATTGGATTGTGAAAAACACCACTGTCACTTTGCCTGCCATAAGCACCAACATCGACACTTAAAAATTTGTATCTTGCATCAACCAATCCTTGAAGGATCACGGAGAAGAAGCCTTTGTAATTGAAGTAACTCGAGCCAGACAATTTAGGGCATTTTATGCGCATGTGCTTGCCATCGATACTAGCAACACAGTTTGGAAAGTTCCATAAATGCTCATAGTCCTTTGCACTCTTTTCAAGCAATTCTGCTGTAGGAAATGGCACATGTTTCTCAACTAAACACTCCCAAATGGCATCACAGGTGTCATAAATTATCCCTGCAATAGTTGTGTGAAATCCGATATGAAAAAGCCAGAGATCTGAATTCCATTCCCCTAGACAGGAAACTGGAAAGACAAAAGCAAGTAGTGAAATTAATTTCTAAGCATAAGAAGGGTTATGCAGAGTAATTTCAAGTAGTTCCATAACAGATTTCAGTTTTGTGTGAGTTTCTAAGTATTTTTTTTTTTTTTTTATTTCCGGTTTGTTTTGTAAAGGGAAATGGCAAAACTTGAGGGACAACTTTCGCAGAGAACACATGAAAATTTCAAACAGAACTACAGGTAGTGAAGCTCCCGACGATTCCCCACTATCTGCTTGGAAATATTACAAACAACTTTTGTTCCTGGTTGACATGTTTTCTTCTAGAAAACTGCAAATCAGTATCCCTTCTGTGAAAAGCCAAGCTTCTGAGCCAGCTGATGACAATAATCAAGAAGATGAATACAGATTGGCAGATGACAGCATCATTGATGCTGACCTTGAGGTCAGCAACACCAGTGGTGATAAACAAGAAGCAGAAGTCATGGGTGCTGCTCAGAAAGATCCACCTGCAGGCCCAAGTATGAAACCCTTTAAGAAACCTAATATACAAATGAAACGGAAAATTCTTAAATCAGATGCTATCAACCGGCTTCTTTCACTGGAGAAGAGGAAGAGCAAGCAGTTTGAAAAAGTGCATGAAAATAAAAGAGACATGTGAAGAACTTGAGAAAGATGAAGACTGTCATTTCCTTATGAGTCTATTGCCTCATCTTCGTGATGTCTCCAAATGGAGGAAGCTTGCTATCAGTACACGTTTACAAGTTCTGATGGAAGAAGATAAAACAGCAGTTGTGCCAAGTCCCACTTCAACAGGATCACATGATCATTATCAATCGTATCCTACAACTCCATCACTGAACGCAACGCAAGTGAGTCTAAGCCCAGCATCATATTCATTAATGGTCTGTCCTTCAGAGCCTTCATTGTGTGTACTGACAACACCTATCAGTTTTCAGCAGTCTCTGAATCACTTTTCCAACAGTATTAATTCATGAACAAGTTTTGGTCAGTATAATATCGACCCCCCAAGTGCTTAAATATATATTTTGAAATTCCTTATAAAAACAATAATTAAAGGCTGTTACATATCACAAAAAAGAATTTTTCTGCAGACGTACCTTAATGTTACAGTGAGCCGTTATTCTGGAGAAATACATTTCCTAAATTACTTTGTTTTTCTATATATGGCCTAATATTATGTAGGATGTACCACAAGGTGTCGAGCCCCATTTTAAAATACTGAAAACATTTTGTGCTTGCTCCAGCAGCATTGGGAACAAAGTATGAAACTCGCCACAATTTTATCTTTTGTCTAAAATTGAGTTCACCCAGTCACTTCTCTTTTCCTCTAATAATAATATTTTCAACAAAGGGTTTTCTAACAATAACATTTCTTCCATTTTAATGCACTCCACATGAAATCCCATTAAAAACTGGCGTGATCTCGGTCATAGAGCGTGTGCAGTATGATCACACGCTCAGCAGAGCGTGGTCAACCGATGGGTCCGCCGTGTAAGAAATCGGCCAAAAACGGATGCAGTGTGACCATTAGGTTAAACGTTTTGTCCAATATCATGTATTCACCCAGTCACCGCCAGGCAGGCGCCCCAGTGATGAGGATGCAGTTAACACTTTGCATCACTGCTGATTTATATAAGAATAATTTATCGCAGTATTATTTGGTAGCACCAGTAATTCATGTTCAGTCTCTATGCAGTCAGATATGTGTATGTATACACATATTCTTCACACTATAGGGATATTGGTTGGGCAAAATAAAAAAAAAAAAATGGGACTGTAAAGAATGCCATGTGCCATAGGTTCAACAGCCCTGTACTAGGCTGTGTGTCAGGTGGACAGACCTGGTGTCCACTTAACGCAATCTTTGTTTTACTCCTATTGAAGGGTTAATGAAATGCAAGAAAACTGTCATTGTAGGAGAATATGGGGCATGTTGGTATCCTTGAATATGGGGCATGGAAGTAGAAATGTTGGTATCCTTGAATATGACTTTGGCCACTGACAATCTGGAAGCACTTCTCTTAAACATTTTCACAATAGAACATCAGCATAATATTAACTACTACCAGCGTCCTGTCAGGCAGTCTCATTGTTCTGATTTTTCTTATTTTCATCAGAGTCTCCGAAGTTTTAGCGTCATAAAATCTGCCACTATGCCCAAACATGAGCCAGTTTGATGAAGTTTACTCCTCTACAGCCATATCTGAAAAATCATGTTTTTTTTCCAATTTTCTACCAAAATAGGGTAGCCACCGAAACCAGACAAAACTAATTTCTGATGTCATGCACTACCCCCACTCTACTGCAGCCAACGGTGTGCTGCCATCTGGTATTGCAAGATCAGATTGTTGGGTGGGTGATCCACACCCTCTAACAATTTGCTGTAACCAGTCACAAGTCCATCTCACCCTGTAGGCCTCAGTGATTTCTAACTCTTTGGACTGATCAAGCAGCAACTGGTGGGCAAGCAATTTGTAATGGAGGCAGACATGAAACAAGCAAAGAGACAAAAGATTTTGTTCTGAACATTACACACAGTCAATGTCTAAGCAATATTTGGGTTGCATCCATGTACACTGCAGCAGATCAACATTAACTGGCGCAATAGCAGCTTCAGGTCTATTTTTCAAATTTTTTATATTGGCCACCAGTCTGGTACATGCAGTCCTTTGTGTATCCCCATAGGAAAAAATCTAAGGATGCAATATTTGGTGATCTGGTGGCTGAAAGATGGGACCAGCATGACCAATCCATAACTTCTGGAAATGTTGAATGATGCATGAATAATTGTGACATGCTGATTACAAAATGTACAAACAAGGTCTGGTGTGGTGGTGCATCTTCTTGCTGGAAGAATTCAGCAGGCTGCAGACCTTGTAATTATACATGGATAAAAGTTTTTCAGCACATCCAGTTAGCTGGGAGATGATACAGTTACTCTGGCATGATTCAAATATCATGCAACAGGCCACACCACACATTAATTTTGAGGTTGTCTCTAATTGTTCCCACTGCAGCGTAAGGGTGTTCTTACCTGCCAATGTGAATATTTCATTCGTTTACTTTTCTTGAAAAGTGGAATGCAGCTTCATCAGTGAATATGGCTTTGTTTAGGAATTTGTTGTCTTTGTCCAGTTTCTCAAGCATGCTCACTGCAGCTTTCTTATGTGCTATCCAATCACCTGGCATAATTGTACACAATATTTGTTAACTTACAGGCATACAGATGGAAAGATTTTTGTAACACTCCATGCACTGTTGAGTGCAGTGTCACTGTGTTGTGGCTAATGTAGACTTGTAGAGACCACAGACAAAGACTTCACATATGTTTGATATTTCATCAGACATATGTGAATGTCCTGCACCTTTGTTGCACAAACACATAATCATATTATGGATGATGGCACCAAGTGATACACTGCTCAGAAACGATTTTGAACCTGCACATCGGATTTCATATTGATAAGCCATTACACACACTGTGCTTTCTGCTGCCAGGTTATAGCAAACGAGCTAATGATTCACACATTCCCACATACAGTTACAGTGCAGTCGAACACAAAGTACACTACCATCCTCCAGGCACTCAGTGAAACTTTCACAGATGGCACAAAAACAGCATGTCAGTGTTTTTTATTCAATTTTTATTCATTAGTAGAGTTAAAAATATAATTTATATACACCTTGTACATCCACAGCATCTTTTAAATCTGTATATTTTAAAGCTCACATCCACTTAATAAGATAACAGCGATCAATCAGTAGACCAACCCAAGTGCTTTGGTGCAAGCACTGTACCCAATTTCTTTCCCGAAACGTACCCATTCAGTGTTTATGTAAACACTATCTATAATTGTGACTATACAGTTTTGAATGGTAGAATGACTTGAAAAGGATGTGAAAGGAGATGGTTATGGCATATTTAAGGTACTATTCTGGCACTTGCAGGAGGATTGAGGAAACACTGTAAAAAAATGTCAGGACAGCTGTTCCCGAGGGCCTGTAATGTCCTAACTATACATACAGCTCCTTCAACAAAAATGATACACATAGTGATAAGAACAATTTCCATAGCAGATATCCTTAACCTACTGCATCACATATATACTTTCACTTTTCTTGTGGTATGGAAGGAAATAATCTTAAACAAAAAACAAGTTTAAAGATTCATGGAAGATGAAGGTAGGTGCTCCTGTCTTGGACATTTAATGTTGTTTGACCAGAGGGTCCACTTTCAGTGACATATTCTCTTTTTCATTGAAAACCATGCAGCTTCTTGAAATTAAAACTCCTGATATCATCCCATTCTTACATAAATAAAAAACAACAAAGGGCACAACTGTTGACAGTATAAAAGAACTTTCTTCTTATATGAAAATGAAAACAAATGCACATACATGGAAATCTTATCAACAGAGACTCCACTGGTGCACAGGGCAGCCAGACAGATTACAGCCTCAATCAAAATATTGATAAACACCATACTCTCCTAAGCCCCCCAAAATAGACAGACTAGCAGGCAGACATTTGCTAGAAAATCCAGACACCAAATAATTTATCTAAGACCTTTCAACCCAATCACAGGCCTGTCACTGAGTCCAACACTCATGGTTGACCTGCTGAGACTAAATTTTCCTGGTCATTCCCGTCTCTCTGCAGTCAGTCATGAATTACTCAGCAGTCAAGATGAAAGCCACCACATATGTATGAGATGTTGAGGTTATGTTCAAGGACTTGGGAAAGCAAATGGTACAGGATGAGATTCAAGGCAGTGTGCCTGAAAAAACCTCAGCAATATGACCCCCTGTAATCAAGGAACATACAACATCTCACTAACAAGTTAATGGTAGAACGTAGATGATAGGGATGAGGATGAAAAAGTGGGGGGGGGGGGGGAGGAAAAATGGATCTTAGAATCAGCATGTAATTTAGTATGTTCACTGCAGCTGTTCAAACAAGACCTTGACAAGATGGAAGAGAATGACCACAATGAAAAACACAATGGAGCAGTCAGTAGCAACTGCAGTCCTGAAGAACACAAGAGCAATGTTTACTTTGTGATACAGTGACCACTTTAAACCTCAGGAAATCTTTCTACCAAATTTCAAAACAAAATTCATTCTTAGCCACTTACACATTCTGATTATGTTCTGATCATATTAGAATCATAAAGCAAACATAACACATGACTACAGCAACCTTTCTTGAACAATGTCATTTTAGTTTCAGTGCAGCATTCACTCACTCACCCATTTATTTCTATGAAGTTGTTTGTATAAAGCACTTCTTTACAACATGTGATTTTCCTAGAATTCAGCACACACATTGTAACAGACAGACTGTATTCTTCTTTTATAAATGAAAGTGACAGCTATGTCCATACACACAAGAACCACATCAGAAAATTTCACTATGAACTCAGTGCACAAGTTAAGCTTACAGCAACACAATACAGTCAAGCAAATGTAATCATTTCCTCAAGTATACTAAAACACAATCGCTGTGTGTTTAGGCTTGTTTACTGACTCTGCAATTGTGTTACTGTCACTGATAAACTGAGCAAATGTAATGTAGTCCATTAACAATGGAAATATCTGCAATAATTTTAAAATGGATCCTGGAAAAAAGTCACTGAAAGTTCTGTGAATAATATCACCCCATAAACAATGGCATGTACAAAAATGACATGCAGAATAATGAAACATTTCAAACAAGAGGTTCAGTGAGATACAAAATGAAAATACAAAAATTTGGCACTTGAATAGAAACAAGTACCAGAAAATCTTTTTTGCCATTTGGCTGTTCAAAGAGTGGTATCAAATTCCTCAGCTCACAGGGCAATAAAGCTTTTAAAGCTAAGCCCAAACAAAACTAATGTTACACAAAAACTCTTTCCTCAATGTGGGGAAGTAAGAAGCTGGCATTGCAGGTGGTATCACGAATCAGCAGCAAATGGACTTTACATTAAGTGAAAATGTAAACAGCCTGATTTTACATTAAGTGAAAATGTATAAACAGCCTGAATAACAAATACTGGTGTTCTGAAAAACACTATGGAGTTCACAGCTTCCTCAGCATGACATTAAAACTGGAGTTTGTTGTGTACAGGGTGTGAATAATGCCCACATCTTTGGAAAAAGCAATAATTTCATACAATACATCTGGTTAATTCTGACATCATTCTTTAGAAAAATAACATAAAAAGAGAATATGTATGGTTGGTTCATGCAGGACAAGGCCACAACCCACACAGAAAAGTTGTCACTGACTGCCCTAGATGGGTCGATGAATTGTTGATAATTTGCGGGTTGTGGACTTATAGGCTTCCAAAGTTGTATATGTGTGATCTTCACTTATAACGGACACATTCTTGACAGCAAGTGAATGACAAAATTCAAAGAAAAATTTACAGTATTTCAAGACTAGAGTTCCATCACATGTTGAGAAATTTTTTTTAAAGGTGATAGGGCTTTTTAGCAGCAGGTCTGCACTTTGACACTCGCCTATAAAATATGGCAGCACAGCAGAAAAGTTGGCTTCCTACACATGCAACATACTGAATGCTTTCTTCAGCAAAGCCAGAGATCTTGTTTCTCAGTCAAAGGAATAAACAAAATGGAAATCAATTTGTCCAGCAGGTTTAGCATGATGTTTCTCCTGCCACAAACCTTAGCTGCTAGATCTACACTCATTCCCTTGAACATCTGACAATATCTCTATCTCCCATATTTTAAATTGCTATTTCTTGTCACTTGCATTTAGAAACTGTACATGTCTACAGATAATTTATTTCCCTTTCATAGCAAAACAACTCTGTGGTTACACAACAACTTTTGTGTAACCACATGAGAGAATTCTAAGTTAAAACATTGCTACATATGACTCCCTGAAGATGGCCAATATATCTGGCCCAAACATGTTGGAGATATAACTACAAATAAAAAGGAGTATTGTGCAACAAGTTGGTTTTGATTCTTTGTGACGAATGCAATATTTTATACAGTCTGTGTCACCAACATAAACTAAAAATATAATGTTTACTATACATTAACACAGAAAATATGTGATATCTAAGGCCCTCACAGCAGTGAGATTTTAAACTGTCTAGTTTAGCAGATACGAACATTGTGTGGGACCCTTCTGTCTCCATCGTAGAAGAGTCTTTTCTACCTGGTGCTACACCGCGAAGACAGACGAAATGGTTGCTGAAAACTCTGGTGCCAAATTCCCCCTGTCAGTGAAAAGTCTGGGATAGCATAACATGATCAGAAAATAAAATGTTCTGAATAACAATGAAAGTCAATTATATTTAATATCTGTTTATATTGTAACATTAAATAACAATGTTACAGGTGCTGACACGTGAAGTCCATCGGGCAGGCACGGAATATTATCGTTGGCCTGCAGGCTGCAACTTTGCACAGTACCTATGTTAAGTCAGCTATTACAGAATTGTGCACCACTTATGACCACACAAGGTTCAAACCAGTAACAACAGCTTGCAGCCCACATGTTTATGCAGAATTTGACATGCAATCAATCCAGCCTGTATGCTGTACTTGCCTCAGTTCATGAAAAACAGAATTACCAACCAACACTTCACTGTAAGGCATTTCAATTAGCCATTTACAGCCCAGCTGGCCTATAATGGAACACCTGATATGGGTCGAACCGTGTCTGCTGGGTTGTAACAAATGGTCGTCCAGGTTGGACATCAGCACGCAAAATCACCACACCTGCACAAGATTATTACATGAAACAACTCCAAGCTTTTTGTACACATTCACAGATCTTATGTAAGTTTATTCTCAACAAGCAAGACAAACTAGTTGAACTAGTTCAGGAGTATGCCCTGTGACCGAGTTTGGTATTAGCAGTGTTCATTCGCTGGGTTCTAACACAAAAGTTTGTTACCCATTTACATTGAAATACTTTACTATGACCAGGCAACACCCGGAATACACCTAAAATTAAGTCACAGTACCGTTTCATATGACAGTGTATTTCACTGCATAAAGGGTAAAATAACTTCACTTAGTCACTTCCTTACATCAAAAAATCAATATGCTTATGTTACAAGCCTAACAGACTTGGAGCAAAGTGCACATTGCCTCAACAGATTTCCAACATGGCACGAAGTCTTTGGCACTTTCAAATGACAAGGAAATATGTTCCAGACAGCATACTAGAGAGCAGTGATATTCTCCACAAATCTGCAAAGTAATTACTAAAAACAGATGCACAATAAAAATTTTGGGACTCTTTTACCAAATAAACATGGAAAGTATATCTTATTAATTTTTATACGTGTTTGTAACTATTGTTCTGAAACTACCATGTTTCAGTGTAATGCAATTTTATCATAACAGAAATACTTTTGTCATCCACACAATTTTGTTATATCAAGATTTCTGTGTAACAAAGTCAGAACACTCCAACAGAAAGAGATAAACTGAGAGGTACTGTGGTGGTATTGAAAACTATTGTTGTGTCATACATAACTTGCAAAATTTGAGGTTTTCACAGTAGTACCAATGAACATGATGCCATGTCAACTTGTACAAGTTTTTTGCCAGTGAGAGTCCTTTCCACCTCATCCGTATCTGCCCCTGTTTCTCGGTTGCGTCTACACGTGACTGCTGTTTACCTGCTATATAGCCAGAACATGTGTGGGAAAGGGGTCATTCAAACTGGCTTCTAATTGAAACAACTTGACAGAGGCGGCAGTGCATTTTATCATCAAACCACTGTACATATGTGATCGCAAGATAAGGAATCGCTGAAGGGTGTAACCCTTCCTTCACACTGCACTAAAAGCCTGTGGGTAAGGAGAATGTGTTGGAATTTCCTCGGGCAGACAGCCGCATCAAGAGGTGAAGGTTTTCGGACGTTTCAGAGACTGACTCTGTCCCCAGGGCTTTGCTGGTGGTTTGGTAGAACCACCATCAGTTTTGGTTCTACCCAACCACCAGCAACACCCTGAAGGTGGGGAAAGAGCCAGTCCCTGAAACGTCGGAAAACCTTCACATATTGCCGCGGCTGTCTGCCCGAGGAAATTTCATTGAATTCTGTCACCGTGAAAGCTTCAAGACTTGTAAGGAGAATGTCAGTGTCATACTGAACTCCAGATGGGTAACTATTTGTGATCACATCCTAAAAGACCTGCATCTTCAGATGTAACTTACTACTAAGTTTAACTTGTAACAACCTGTGTTTACTTACTTCATCACTAATGATGATGTACCTGTACTGAAATTTCCAGTGACTGTAATCTGACATCAATGTACAACTCAATATGCTGGAATTAAGTGTTAATATAAAATAAATACATTTTCTGAATTACCTGGGTTGTCTTCGGCATGTGTATAGTTTCAGAGATTAAATAGGAACACAAAATTGCATTGTATTTGAAATATCATACAATCAGGCAGAGAGAACACTGGGAATTGATCTTGTTATTACTGATCCGGTACAGTGCCACAGTCTTCAAATGTGAGTTTTGCCCATCAGTGAAATGATATAAAAATTTTAATATCAAATTCCTGCCTTTTAGTTTGATTTAAACAAACCATAAAAAGATACGTAGATACTTATGTCTGAAAATGTACTCACCAGATGGATTTACTTTCACCTTTATCTTAGTCAGTGGCGTTAAGACCCCATAGTTGACATCTTCATACAGATCCTGTTGAATGAGGACCAGTTAGAATGAAACTTATAATATGCCTAACGTTTATTAAAAAGACCAACAAATGCACTTGGATTTAAAAATGTAATTTTGCTACACAGTAATCACTGACATGTTCCCTCCACTCATGTGGCCTTCTTCAGGGTGGTGAGAACAAGGATACAAATAGAATTATAATGTGTCCATGTCACTCTGCATTTAAAAATTACATAGTTTTTGGTTCAAATTCACAGTTGAATAGTAAAATATTATAAGTTAAAAAAGCTGTTGTTTAGATAAGAACTTTTTTTAACATATAATAGTTCATACTCACCAACTGTTTACTATTCAACCATGAATTTAACTAAAAACTATACAATTTTTAACTGTGGGGTGATACTGACACATTACAATTGTATTCATATTCCCTCTCACCACCCTGAAGATGGCCATACAAGTGGCTGCAACAACTGTGTAATATAATTACATTCATACAACCAAATGATTTTGTTGGTCTTTTTAATAAATGTTATGCATCTAATTCATGCACGGAACATGACACATATCAAATTGAAACTTACTATCTATGAAATGTCCAGCTAGAGTGAAACCTACAACCTATGCAATGTCTAAACCAAAAACCTTCTTGTTACTACAGGCTCCACAAAATAAGGTTCTACAAAAAGAACTCATATATCATTTAATGTCTTGAATTTTATTACAGGGCAAACTAGCTTATTTATTCCTTTAAATGTAGAGGCTACTGTACAAACTGTCATATTTTAACTCATATATTTCATTACACTCACCCTGGGAAGTATCACTTGTGCTAACCTGCACCAGTTGACCAAGTTTCAGCAATAAATTCACACAATACACAGTGGGTGGGACAGACTTGGCTCAGACTTTCAGTGGCCATCAGGTTATTACATCTAAACTATTTGACAGCGATACCCACTGAAACTTTCTCCCTTGTGCAAAGAAACTTGCTCTCCTAGCCACCATAATGCTCAGAAAGATGAAGCAGTGTGGTCTCTTTTATATTTCCTTCTTCTTGTTTAACTTGTACCTCCAGTACTTTGTTTTATCATATGATTTCACTCCTACAGACAGAGGAAAATTTGTCCCTGTGCTTAATTAAACACCACACCATGAACATATATAGGGGAGGGGAGGTATATTTCCAGGCACTCTTAACCTATAACAGTATGATTTTTAATCTAGACACTATACCAATGTCACTGTCTTGGTTGTTAGGATGGTAGGTACAATAGTACACAACACTTCATACTAAAAGACAGCATTCTTTGCTGTCACACCCATAAAGACCTCTAATGTCACATAACAAATAATGTTCTTACAAAACCGGACCAGAATATTTATTGGCTGAATGCATGTACCAACAACATCTGCATACCTTTCGTTCTTCTAATCTCTGCACCCTAAACATTTTCTAACCAGGCCCGCCTACTTCCGATATCAGCCACTCTAGCACGCCCTGTTTAGGTCTTTACATCGTGGGAAATTCTGTCTTGGCCTCCGCAAAACTACAGCTTTGTAATAACTGTAGAGAATTACATCAGCATCCACACATCACTTCGTGCCCTGTTAAGGATTTGTGTTTCTCTTTAGGTTCACCAAAATGTCACGTAGATTTTCATTGGTGCATTGTTTCTAAATTTGTTAAATCAAGTGGGGAATGAAGCATATGAAATTATCAGCACTTGGGTAAACATGCTCCACCAATATAGGTCTCATATATATCGCTTTTTGTTTTTTTGTTATTAAAGTTACTGAACTTTGCATACTTGTACATAGTCACTTGTTTTGCTTGTACCCTAGGCTTCTAGAAAATAAGGGGGGAGAAGGGGTGCATAACCAGAGCATGACATTCACAGAGAGATTTTGGGTTACATTATCTACCATTAAAGAGACTGTCATTCTCATAGTTTGGATCATGTTCCTCCGTAAGAAAATAATACTGCAGTAACAGAGTCCAAAATGACAAACAGTGCACCAACAGTGGAGTGTCAGCAACTATTCTGTTTCAGCACTGCAGCAATGATTCAATATAAACTTCTTGAATCAAGGAATTAAATCCTGTATCACTGAATATCAAAACTATAACTTGGAGGCAACCTCTGCTTTTTGACCTCTACTGTCATAACAAACAAAAGACACAAAAATATGTGTTGTTATATCCCGTCTGGTCAGACAGTCTGCCACAAGAAAAGCTCTC
>Ga0123352_10014819_pt1 | contig 12417 bp, 4 predicted proteins | sample TergutLab28metaG_FD_89700 | JGI IMG/M metagenome (GOLD analysis project Ga0123352, IMG submission 89700) | Labiotermes labralis P1 segment gut microbial communities from Petit-Saut dam, French Guiana - Lab288 P1 | ecosystem: Host-associated > Arthropoda: Insects > Digestive system > Gut ... | reverse complement strand
GTGGTGATAATGTTATGTGGTGATAATATTATGTGGTGATAATGTTATGTGGTGATAATGTTATGTGGTGATAATATTATGTGGTGATAATGTTATGTGGTGATAATGTTATGTGGTGATAATGTTATGCACGTAATGTGACCCAAAAGCAAAACAAATTAAGGATCTTCATATATGACATCGCATTGTGTATAACAAATTAAGACAGTCGATACTCGTCAGGAGCCTAATTATTGTATTCAGCGTCGTGACCGCACTGCACGCTGGACTATGAACAATCGTGACTAGATTTCCGGCCGTGTAAATCTATAGCTCTCTTTCTTATTTGCCCAGACGGACTCCAAGGACCACCCTGCCCCCTATTGAGCGGGCCGTAAATTGGTCGTGGCGTTAAGGTGAAAGTGAGTGTTTGTTATGTGCAGTATTTCCATGATATCTTCTATGGGGCCTATGGTGTAACCATTGTCAAACCACTGGTCCACGCGTAAACACACTTGAGAAGCTGCAGCTACAGGGAGACAAGAAAGAAACTCACATTAATGATAGCAACACCGCAAACGACAGTAACATCTTTGACATACAGCTGCATTAGGATATTACATAAATGACGTCACACTCCTCACCCCTACACCTCAAAGTCACCAGTCACCTTCCAAAAACCAGCACGTACACACCGGAAGTGAAACAAACTCCAAAAGAGTATAAAAAGCATCAATGAGTTACATTCAAAAATCTACCTGAAGGTAACAACTAGTTTGACATTACCCACCACCTTGACAGATAAGAACACACACACACACACACACACACACATATATATATATATATATATATATATGTACATACGCTTCCTGTCCATGCACCCAAGCACCAACCAATACGTCCCACATGCAGTCACTCACCACACTAAAGAGACGCCAATACAAACAAAGACAACAAACAAGGATACCGACAATCTTTATGTAAAATGTTTTAACATTTAATATATTTTAAAGTTTAGATTTCTATACAATTGTTTGATATGCAATGTGTAACAATGAGATTCAAACCTCACTCGGACACTTAAATAATGTTCACAAATGTGATTTTGAATTTTATGTTGTTCGATTGTCCTGAAGGTGACTACATACAATGTAGAAACATGTAGCCACACATTTATAGGACATAATAAAACATAAGACCAACTAGCCGTTAAGTCTACTCATTCACTCACAAAAAAATCAGTCCCGGAATTAAATGATCAGCTCACATATTTGTGTTTAAGACGAATGGCAACTTTTTATACAACACATCGGGATATCTATGATGAAAATAAGACCATATGAAAGTTATTTGAAAGCACTTCAGTTATACACTGTGTGTGTACTTCCTTTCTTGTACTATGCAGTCAAAAATTGTCAAACTTCCGTCCAACCCTAAAAATTAAACACCTTTTTCCCTCGCTCACACCCCGTCAGCAGTAAACGAATATTTTATGCTCTTTCGAAAGATAATTATTTTGACGCGGAACTGAAATATTCATGGGGGGGTTTTTTTTTCAAGAAAGGCTTATTAGTTGTACAATATGATCAGGATAATTAAAACCTGCTCAGCTTGAAGATTTGTGTTCATAATAATAATAATCAATAATAATAATAATAATAATAATAACCGAATTTGAGGGAAGGAATTAATTTTTTTTTATAATGCCGATAGTTGCTAGAATTATATATCGTCCGTGGTAGATAAATGAAGTAGAAGTGCGGATTATTGGCGGAATTTTACTGATGGGGGAACACCGAAAATACGGTGAGAGAAAAAAAAGTTTCTCAGCGCGACTTTTTTTCGCCGCAAGTACCACGTGGACTGACGTGTGATTAAACCCAGTCCTCCGGGGGCAAGTCGATGGTTCTCTGGGACATGTTAGGCCAAAACCATCACTTTAGCGTTTCTAGGGTGTGCAGCATTAGTCTTCAATTGTTTGCTTGGTGGCTTTTTGCTTCAAAGTCAGTTCAAAACTAAATTTATTGTACCAGAAATCTCAGTGGAAAAAACAGTTACGTCAGTAATTATCATTTCATCCGTTATGTTTACCAAGACCTCTTTCAGTTAGTCGGTAGACTACAATTTTCTTTATCAAGTGCTGCGGTGAGAGTAAGTTGACTTTTCTGTTGCTTCTCACTCAAAGTATATTCTTTGTTTGTGTGTCCAAAGCTGTTGGAGATGAAAGAAAATTACCACAGTTTGGAGTACTCAATATTGACTTAGACTCAGCTGCCGTTGTCAGGATTGCGTTATAGCTTGTACAGTCTAGTAAATGTAATTTGAAAATTGGAAGATATATATAAGGGATGAAAGTGGCGTGGAATGGCTTTGTGCCTGGCGATGTATATTCAGGCAGGCACTAAGGTACATCGAGTGCTTCTTTTCCATCCTCAATACCCCGCTTCCTCACCAGCAAGTTGAAAGCTATTGGTCATAGGCTGGAGTACTCGTTGCAGAGATGCAGAAAAGTAATATCACGTCAAGTAAGAAATTGCATTTGGATGAGAATACGAATCACATAAAAAATTTCTATCTTGATACTTACACACGGATGTCACAGCTGCGGGTACCATCTTTATTTGCAAAAATGTGGCAAAAATTTTATCTCTTCAGATATTTTCCCTTGCTTCCTAGTCAGGAAAGTGAGGCTGGGTAGCTCAGCCGGTATAGCGACTGACTACGGGCTGGACAGTCCAGGATCGAATCCCGGTGAAGACGAGATTTTCCGTCCGTCCAGACCAGCCCTGGGGCCCACCCAGCCTCCTGTAAAATGGGTACTGGGTCTTTTCTAGGGGTAAAGTATAGCCGTGGCGTGCTGCTGACCACTCACCCCCTTCTAGTGCCGCGGTCATGGAACAGTAGAGCTATACCTCTACCCACCCTCTGGGCCACACCGGGCCTGTAACGGGAACACTTTACCTTTACCTAGTCAGGAAAGAGGAAACTGACAGCAGATTTGCATTTATGTAATACGTTAGGTGTGAGAGTAATGTAGGCTTGTCCATTTAATAGCTTTTTTGAAGAGAAGAACAGCCGATGGCAATGGCCGCGCGGTCTAAGGCGCGAGTCTTCGGCCGATTACTAGCTGGGATTGTGGGTTCAAATCCCACCGGGGGCATGGATGTCTGTTTCTTGTTAGTGTTGTGTGTTGTCAGGTAGAAGTCTCTGCGTCAGGCTAATCACTCGTCCTGAGTAGTTCAATCGAGTGTTGTGTGTCTGAGTGTGATCATGAATCCTCGATAATGAGAAGGCCCTGGCCCACTAGGGCTGTTGCGCCATGGTAAAAAAGGGAAGAACACAAATCATAAGTGTCTGAGAAAAGGGCGCCGAGGAAAATATTTGTCCTTAAAGGTAAGATATAGTTGTCGCTCTACGCGTGGTGAAGACGTATTTTGTCAGTTCCACGCACAATTATGATGATGGTACATTTGTTAACTGCAATAGGGTTGACACCCGGTGGCAGTAGTATGACACCCGGTGGCGGTAGTATGACACCCGGTGGTGGTAGTATGATAGTATGACACTCGGTGGCGGTAGTATGACACTCAATGGCGGTAGTATGACAGCCGGTGGCAGTAGTATGACACCCGGTGGCGGTAGTATGATAGTATGACACTCGGTGCGGTAGTATGACACTCAATGGCAGTAGTATGACACTCAATGGCAGTAGTATGACACCCGGTGGTGGTGGTAGTATGATAGTATGACACTCGGTGGCGGTAGTATGACACTCAATGGCGATAGTATGACAGCCGGTGGCAGTAGTATCCCCGACATCCGGTGGCAGTAGTATCCTCGCCACCCGGTGGTAGTAGTATGACATCCGGTGGCAGTAGTATCCTCGACACTAGATGGAACTGAGTAGTCCGGTTTGTTTCTCGGCTGTTGTAGCCTACAGTGGCAAAGCACCCCCCAGTGCTCAGAGAATACGGTGATGTGTAGGCTACAGAGTCACTCCGAACGCTTTCGAGAAAACAAAGTAGTTTGTCCAAGCCGGAATCGAAATGCTGTTCATAATTTGTCCAGCCCGTAGGCTAGTCAAAATATTTACACATAAAATAAAAAAAAATTACTTAATTAATAACTGTGTAATGGTACTTTTCACTAAATACTATCATGATTATATAATTCACGCAGGTTAGTTGGGCGGGACGTGTATGTGGGGAAATGAGAAACAGATAGAAAGTACAATGAGAGTATCTGGAAGGAGAAACCTGCTTTTAGGACCTAGACCTAAGTAGCAACGAATTTCAGAAGCTCATAATTTTCTGAATGAGGATTTCGTGATATTCCTCGCTCCCGCCAGGTATATGCCGAATCTTCATTTAATAAGAAATCCCACGTGCTTATTAATTCTTCATAAAAATTTATCACTCCTCACTAGCTACCATACGAGTTGCATAAAGCTACGGGTACAGTCTGTAAAGAAACCAAAATATAAATAAATTAAACAGATATTAAAAATAGGAGGTAAGATTTGTAAATGGAATAAAGTGGTTTAGATTGCGTTCCAAAGAAGGACTGTTGTCACAATCACAGTCGAGCAATCAACCGCTGAACTTGCATTAGCTTCTCCAAGATCCCTCTTCATAGAACTAATCACTAAATTCGTTCCACTCCATTTATGTTAAATGTTTGAACCTGAATCCTCCGTAACATTGCTAAAGGTCTTAATTAGAAATTTAAGCATTGTACTGAATAACTCCTTTTCGCCGTCCAAAAGTGCGTCATCATTAACGCTCAGCTGCAGCTTGGAACTTAAGGATGGGCGCTAAAGATTCTTTAGAATAGGTGGAAAGGCAGAGAAGTCGAGGTGGCGTTAGGGGCACTACAGGGTTTTAACGGGACGTGCTTCGACATCGGCATTTCGTTTCCACGACTTTTGAGGAAAAACACAACATTCAGCAGCAAGGAGGAATTACTGTGGTGTGTTATATGTTATATGTTGTCAGGCTCTCATAAAGAAGAAATAAGACGAAACTTAGAAACTTCCGTCCTCTCTAGCGAAATATTTGCACACGCGTATAGCGCATCATGGTACCGCTCTCTGTAGTCTGCCCAGTACTTTGACTGCCGAAATACCAATGACTAGAGATATAGTCCTCTGCCACATCACCTATTTAGTGTTTCAGGGTGACATTTATAATAAATGTGTCTCAGACGTCTGTGATTCTCAGAAAAAGGAAGATGATCTTCTGGTCTTTAGCTGGACAATACTTCGGAGTGGACATGATGTAATTATCATTTTTTAAAATTAATTTACAGTTCTGTAGAAAAGAGAAGACCGCATAAATAAACCTTAAGCAGTCACACAGGTCTTCGGCGAAGGACAGGTGTCCATAAATTTGTCAAAGAGAATTTTGGAATTCTCTAAGCGCAACTTCAAAATTGTCTGTTTGCCTGCGATGGATGTTACAAACGTCGCAACTGGAAAGAAACAGGTTATATTCCAGAACTTACAGACGGTTTCAATTTCCAATTAAGATTTAACCAGTTGCATAGACAAACATCTTCTCTTCACATATAGTCAAACATAAAATTTCAGACTAATAGCTTTTTCAAGAAATAAGTGCATCTGTCTGGTATTTGAATCCAATACAGTGTTCCAATAAATACTTCACAGGCGCCTGTGAGAATTCCGGTTTACTCTAAAGAGTAAATTGGTTTTGTTCTATGTGTGTATAAAAGACACACAGGCATTATTTTATATATTTATTTATTTATTGTCCTAACGCGGATATCGTGTTTGTATTGGTCCACAGTACCTAAGGCGTGTACCTGCTGTATCTTTATAATAATATGCATCTACCCACACCATCTAGTTACCGTATTACTTCCAATTTCAGACTTTCTCTAATTTGTGACGCACTTTAAAAGAGAATTTTAGGAAAAATTGCAAGTAAATATATTTCACTTCCCGTAAATGTTGTAAGAGACTTTCGAAGAATGATAAATTATAACTCAAATTTGTGACGCGCCCTAATGTTCAGGTCGGTAAAATATGAAAAATGGGTTGCTTCATAAATTCGAAGCAATACGATAAATTTCATAGGGCTATCAAAGTAGAAACATTGAGATTTTTTTTTTGTCTTTGTAATGAATGTGCAGTGAGTTCCATCTTGAATTAAGAAAAGAAATTTTAAATGATGTCTATATGAATTTAGAACACAAATCTTTACGTACATGGACAATGAGTGGTCAATATTATGTAGTCTACAGATGTTATTCCGCGCTGTTCCGTCGCTACCTGCGGACGGTTTAGAGGAAGAACCTGCTTTACGTCTGACGACCCTGTCTATTCTACACATGTTCTTTACTCTTGTATCAAACACAAGTTCCAGTGTGCCTCGTTTCCCATATGTCTAAGTGATTTAATCTCTTTCGTCTAGAGTCGTCTCTTTTATTAATTGTTAAATAAACATTTGGGGGACCGCAGTGGCACAGTGGTTAAGGTGCTGTGCTACAAATCGGAAGGTCGATGGTTCGATTCCAGATGATGTCATTGGAATTTCTCATTGACATAAAATTGTTCCGATCGCACTACGGCCCTGGGGTCGACTCAGCCTCTAACAGAAATGAGTACCAGGAACATTTCCTGGGGGTAAAGGCGGCCGGTGCGTAAGGCTGACAACCTACCACCACCCTGTGCCGTTGTCACGAAATCTGGAAACCTTAACTTCCTGGAACCCTCTGGGCCACTTCAGGCCTGTAATTTAAATAAACATTTAAATTATTTGTATGTATTTCCTGTAACTTCATGTAATGTGCTGCGCTATGTGATGCTTCTAAGAAGTTCATTTCTGTTGCTTGAATTTTACTTGCATTTTCATCAGTCTCAGTCAAAATTTCACGAACGTTTTGTGATTAGCATCGCTGTATAAAACATTTAACCCAGTTTCTTTTCGAAATTATCTTTTTAGCGTTACATTTATCGTCTCGCACAGTCCTTGAAATTTGCGCAATTTTTTTCCCCTCTAATTGGAATAACTATTCTTTTTTCTTTCTGAGGCGTAGATTCAAATTCCTCATTGTGTTCCGAAAAATAATATTTGGGACATTGTCACCCCTTTCCGGCTGTAGATGAGCCTTCCACCTTATGTCTTTAAGATTTGTTATAATACTATATTTCCATCAAAATGTAGATCATTTAAGCGGTCCGGTTGCATTTAGATATATGAATTTCCTTCCTCTCCCTAAGGTTGCCGTTTTCCCCACTCATCCCATCGTCCTTAATTTAATCACCCTGTTAATATTTAGCCAGCAGTAGAGTTCATGAAGTTCCTCATGTTACACTTTACTACAACTTCCTTTTCCTCTCCCCTTCTCAAGCCCAAACATTTGTCTTAACACGCCGTTCTCGATGCAACACCTAGTGTGAGTTACCACGTTTCACACCCATACGGAGGAAATTCTCTTGTATACTTTAAACTTTACGTTTCTTGGAGAAGATGAAAGACAAGATTCTAAACGAAAGGTCGTCAAACATTCCCCAAGTTTATTGTATCTTATATCTTCGTTAATGTAAATATAACTCCTCGGAAGTCAGTGTGGAGCGATTCCTTAAACAAGCTTCTTCAATCACGTTTTATGGATTTTAATCTCGTAGAGAATTTTGTCTCTCAGTTGCATGCAAATATCTTCACTCCGCATGATATCTGTTAGTGTTGTTCCATATACAGTGATACCTCGACTAACGAGTGAACCTGCTAACGAATTTTTCGGCCAACGAAGATTTTTTTCGCTGTTTTTCGGACTGGGCTAACGAATATGGATTCGGCTAACGAATGTTTTAGTGGATGCGCGCGCTAACATAAAGCAGAAAACATGAACGGTCGGGCCATTCCAGGAGCTTATCTTTTCCGTCTATATGTCTGTTTCGACTAACGAAGATTTCGGCTAACGAATGTGATTCCGGAACGAATTATCTTCGTTAGCCGAGGTATCACTGTATTGTCACAGAATTAACAGGTACCTCACCGTAAAGTTTTCACTGTGGATCTCGTTATCTGTGTAGAAAGTGGTGAATTTGTGGCTATGCTTAATTAAACACAATTCCGTATGGGGGATGGAGGTACAGCCGTACAGCCACATTAATTCATTCGCACCTGCAGGTGATTAGTGAGCCTCACGCAACAGTTTCTTTTACTACTGTGAAAGAGAATCCCAAAATGGGATTGAACACGTAAAGGAACAGAGAGATCTCTGTGCTCTGTCGCGATTCCCACAATGATTGTGCTCCCGTCCGGTCTGTAGCTTAGTCACTATACCAACTGAACTATACCCGCTCTTTAGTATCCTTGTGTCAGTTTAAAATTTAAGGGCTGCTTTAGACGTGGTATTGTGCAGGGAGCACTTGTCTTAACGTCAGAATATAATTTATTTTTGTTGTTCTTGGTGTTTATTGTACGATGCTCTGAGAATATCAGATTGTTTATCGCCGAAGGTGAAAGGACGATTTGTGAATTAGAAGTTGTTTTGTAGGATGCGGTCATGGTCCAGTCGAAACATTTGCTTGGAAATATATTAAAAAAAAATCTTGAAATAGGCCAGGCAGACAGAACGACGACCTAGCTGAGATGCAATCTAGCTGTCTGCCAAATATTATCTTAGAGTATCTTCTGTATTTATAGGGCACCACCTACATCTATCACAACTATTCTACCATTTTTAGGACACGCGAGCTTCAAAGCTTATGTTGACGTCATCTTCAGTGTCTTCTGCAGAAGGTAGTTTATGGTTGTCATATGTACGTTCGTTTCATTGTTCTGGATGTTTTTGTTAGTTATACTGCAATGTTGTCTTTTGGCAATATCTGCCATCTCTTTGCAAATGTTCTTCTGCCGTAAGATTTTCGATGTGATATGGTATGCATTTACACTACATGTACACTACATTTACACTACATGTACACTACATTTACACTAAATTTACACTACATGTACACTACATTTACGCTACATTTACACTACATTTACACTACATGTACACTACATGTACACTACATTTACACTACATGTACACTACATTTACACTACATGTACACTACATTTACACTACATTTAAACTACTCTATTTTATGTACATTGTTAGTTGTGTCTGTTTGGTAAACAAGAACTAATTGAATCAGTTTATTATTCTTTTCTTGTGCACTGTTTTCTTCAGTGCTGTCGTATTTCATGTCTTTCTTGGTTTTTTTTTTCCACTCTTATTCCTTCTTCCGTGCCACCCGACAATAAAAACATAGAAAACAATTGTTCTAAAAACGAAACAATTCTGATAGAGGCGGTTGGTATTGTGTCAAATAGTACGGCACTAAACAAGCTACAGGACGTGCACGTGACATAAGCTTAGAGCTTTAGACATACACCTACTTCTTAGGTAACGTAATTTCTGTGTCCTTTGTTAATGCCAAGTAGAGAACTAAATGCCCTCTTGAAAATCTGTTTAGCAAAGACAGGGAAATATATGAGGAACCTTACACGGTGTGTCAGTCGAATCACGAGCCATGCATCTTCTGATTACATGTCCGACCCAGTTACAAAAATTTGGTTCGAGGAGAGAGATCAGTTCGGTAAAGTGAATTGGCATTGTAGATCCGAATTAATCCAGTTATAATTAACCTTTAGACACCTAACATCAACTATAGTTGAAGTACCGCACCGCTAACCTCCAAAGTTGCATTTTGTATATTTATTCAACAAATTTAGGTACCGAATATTTTAAACATGGTATATACTCTCCGTTTTTTTCTCTTCAAAATGCAGTTTGTTTCATAATTCTAACTTGTTTGGTTTCTGTATTATTCACATTTTATATACAGGATGTGCTAAAATTTAAAAAAACAATTCCGGCCTCAAAAGGTTAAAAGTTTTTGATAACTTGTTAACGTGATTGGAATGCGGACATCCCTTTCAACTCTTTGTCGGAAATACCTGAGATAAAAATTGCCTTCGGCTGCTTTTGTGTCTTACTTAATTGGTGTTCTGTGGAGCCAGTGACTTGTCTCTATTAGTCTCCGTGGTAACTCGCGCGGCAAGTTTGCTGTTGCTTCATTAATTTACCATCAGCCCTAACTTAGCTGAACACACGCAGTCTCTCCATATTGATTGCAAGAGCTACCACTTTGTCACAAACAACACAGGATCAACAAGTAATACTCATCTGCAAGCCCAGTCTTATGCAAACCAGCATAATATGGTAGACAATGTACATACAATGTTACGTTTTGTCGCGTTTGCATAACAATTGTTGCTATGGAAAAGCAACAGTGCGTTCCCTCTTATTTTGTTGGCGTAGCTGAGCTGCTAACATTACAAAAGTGTTCAATGTTGGCCACGGGAGAACAAAATTGGGTGCGTTTGCACTCTTCTCGAGCTACAAAATATTTCATGCTGCTGTTAACAGTAATGAGTATTTAATATTATGAACGCGTGGGTGTGTCTTATTCTGTCCTTAGTTAGTCTAGTGTGCATTTTCTGCACCGTATTTTATTGTCATCTGGGAAATGTCCTGCTCTACGATATTTTTCCACATTATCTCATAAAAGGCATGATTTTCGCCAAAAAAAATAGTTACTGAACAAGAAATATGTGTCTTGATTTTCCTTACAAATTTTGCCTCAAACATTTCTCATTATGAGATGAATTAAGGGAGATGTTATAAATTTACATAGTTTTTCATGTAAAATATGGGGCACTCTGTGGCGCAGTTGGTTGAGGCACTGCGCTACAAGCCGGAAGGTCGTGGGTTCGATTCCCGACATTGTTATTGGAATTTTTAATTGACATAATACTTCTGGCCGCACTATGGCCCTGGGGTTGACTCAGCCTCGAACAGAAATGAGCACCAGGAATATTTCCTGGGGGTAAAGGCGGCCGTTGCGTAGGGATGACAACCTTACCACCTTCATGTGCGGATTGTCTTGAAATCTGGGAGCCTGAACCTTCTAGAACCCTCTGGAGCCTGTCCAGACCTGTAATGCGATTGCTTTACCTTTTCATGTAAAATATCTGTTATTCTTTTTAGATTTTGATTAAACTTTAATTTTCTAGAGACTTTCGAAAAATCCATAAATAACAAGTTTAGTGAAAATCCGTCCAGTGCGACCAGAGTTATTCCATGCGTACAGAAGAATGGAAGGACGGACAGATATTTTCACAAGTTTGCGAACACGTCTAAAAACTTACAAAATCCATGTTTTCTACCGCGAACCTCACAGAGAACATCAGAAGATAAGAAGAATGCCATAGTTATATCCTTTACAGCGACGCGCATGTGTCGCGTTTCAAGTCTGCATGCTGTTAGAATCCTCGTATCAAGTCTACTTTTATATGCGCTCGCATGTTCCCCAAAAAGCACCTACTGACATTTTCACGTCATTTCGTTTCGCTGTCTGTCCGTCTGTCCGCATGCATCAGCGCGGCTCTCACTGGACGGATTTCCGTGAAATTTAATTCTGGTGACTTTTACAAAAATCTTTCGGGAAACACCAGATTTGGTTAAAATCAGTCAAATATATCGGGTGTTTAAATAAACACGTGAGTAGATTTTGTTGTTCCCGGCTACATAAATGCGTCATAAGTGCACTGCTGTGCAACACTTTATATTTTATACTGTGTGCACTAACACACAGCTAAAGAGAACACATAGAACGCAGTGTTGCTTTCCCGTTGCTGCAAGATTAATGCGAACGCGCTGCAATTTTTCGTTGCACGTACATTGCCTATCCTGCTAAGTACATGAGTAAATCGTAGATTCAAAGTTCACTGTTATGTATTCTTCACAGTTCAGCTACTGTATTTTGTAATATTAACGTACAGAGCGAAGTAAGAATACCTGTGCGTGAGACATTTTGCACCTGGAACGTGGACAGATTTTTGTATTTTCTTTAGAACCTTCACACAAGTTGTACTTAGTGAAACGTAAATAGTCGAGTGTGATTGTGTTTGACTATAGGCTAGGGCGGCAATGAACACAGAGAGTTAGGATTTCAGTTGGCCTTCAATTCGCCCACACTACGTAAGTTGTCGTCCCCTTCGAGACCTCTTCACTGACATTGAGAAGAAGACAGGGAAAGTGCAGACGGAGCGGAAGGCAGAATGCAGATGTCAGTGTGGTAAAATGGGCAGAAGTATGAAGAGCGAGTGTAGTCGCTGGTTAGTTCGGGTGAAGGACATTCCATTTCCTCTAACCCGCTGAAAGTGCACTGCATCAGAAGCGTGCATGTGACTGCTTCCCTGCCACTGTTGTTGTTATTATTATTATTATTACACGATATGTATGTCTCCTGTCACAGGCATTTCTTCCTGGTACTTCTCTTGAACCAGCGGTGATCCCCACCGCTCAGGCTTCAAGCTTCACATTGCAGTACTTTCCGTATTATGTGTGATGTTC
>Ga0123352_10014818_pt1 | contig 12417 bp, 10 predicted proteins | sample TergutLab28metaG_FD_89700 | JGI IMG/M metagenome (GOLD analysis project Ga0123352, IMG submission 89700) | Labiotermes labralis P1 segment gut microbial communities from Petit-Saut dam, French Guiana - Lab288 P1 | ecosystem: Host-associated > Arthropoda: Insects > Digestive system > Gut ... | reverse complement strand
TTGGGGTCGACTCAGCCTCTAACAGAAATGAGTACCAGGAGCATTTTCTGGGGGTAAAGGCAGCCGGTACCTAAGGCTGACAAACTTACCACCATCCTGTGTCGTTGCCATGTAATCTGGGAACCTCAACTTCCTGGAACCCTCTGGGCCACTCCAGGCCTGTAATGGGACTATTTTACCTTTTACTTTACTTTACTACACTCTGATACGTCATAGTGTCAAAACAGAATGTATATATTTCAAATTAAATTTATTGTATAGCTTGGATTAGGACAATAATAGTATACAAATCGTGATAAGCAAATATCCTAACAGATTCCAAATATTTTATTGTAATACGAGCCCATTATTTAGTTCAGCATACACACAGGCCTACAAGATGACAGACACACTTGTATATCCGTACTTGTACGTCCGGCATTTATCTAATGTTTTCTACGGACTAGACCATATGGAAAACAATCTCCCTATAGTTATTAATTTCATTATTTCTTGCATAAAAGGTAAAGCAGTCCCATTACAGGCCTGGACAGGCCCAGAGGGTTCCACGAAGTTAAGGTTCCCAGATTTCATGACAACGGCACAGGATGGTGGTAAGGTTGTCGGGCTTACGCACCGGCCGCCTTTACCCTCAGGAAACACTCCTGGTACTCATTTCTGTTAGAGGCTGAGTCGGAAGAATTTTATGTCAATGAAAAATCCACTGACACCAGCTGGGATCGAACCAGCGACCTTTCGATTTGTAGTACAGCACCTTAACCACTGTGCTACCGCGGTCCCCATTATTTCTTGTATAGGCTGCATAAAACAGCAAAAGGCTGTAGATGTTTAGCTTCTAACAACAAACAATACACACCTTCATGTATTGAGGTTGACAGTACAGATGGCAACATAAAGACTGCCTAGACGTACTGCGTCCAGTTTCTTTTGTGTCAACTGGCAAATGTACAGGTAGGAAAGGGAGCGTAGCTAACGTACTCGTATAGCGAGAGTATGCAGAGTATATGGGCCCATAAATGCAGGAGGACAACAAGCCCATTGCTACAAATTATTGTTTGTACACTGACTTAAATATATCCATTATTCGGGCGAATTCGAGCGTGTTCGCAAGAAATGAAACAAGAAATAAGGCATAAATAAACAATTTTATTGTTAAAACCAAGTTTTTTTTAAATTTCATAAATATTTACCACATATCTCATGGGTACGAAAGGGCCTATGGGTAATCTTTTGCACAGAGAACAAGAATTGTAGCTACGCCACAGGGAGGGGAAACTGGAACTAACAGGCCACGAAGATCCAAAGGGGGAGTAGAGGTACAGATCTACTCTTTCTTTAACCTCGGCGCTTGATGGGATGGGTGGTCAACCCCACGCTCCGGCCTCTTTAACCCCGGGAAAGACCCGGTACCGTTGTATAGGAGGCTGGGTGGGCCGCAGGGTCGGTCTGGACGGGTGCGGAAAATCTCGCCACCAGCGGGATTCGATCCCCGGACCGTCCAGCCCCTCATCCAGTCGCTATACCGACTGGGCTATCCCGGCCCATACTGTTAAATAATAATAGATTTTAAGCAACGTGAGACAGAAATTTACCGTTTCTGTGTGCTTTAAAATAAACTGAATTTGCGGTAATAAAATGGCGATTTTAATGACTAAAGGAAGACGTCTAAAAGCTGAAAAATTTTTCATTCTCCTACCAGAATACTTGGGTGTAGCTTTCTATGTCCTTAACCCTTTCATCATGTACGATTGCATTTATAGACTTCAGTAAAGTGGAAATTATTAGGCGAATATATTTGGAAATTTGAACTGTTCAACAAATTTTAGTCGAAGTTCTGCTATCAAACAAAAAACTCACTTTCTTAATCGCTGATACAACGGCACAGAGAAGCAGATTTGACAAATCGACAAACAGGGCCTCCATAAATTTGTGTAAGGAACTCCAACGTAACGTTTTGTCAAAATAGATACAGCGGTATTTGAGTTATGATTTGAAGAGGTTCAGCTATGTCTTTCGGGTCAATTACATCTAAACCCATAAAATTTACGGAACAATTTCATTGGACAAATTTTGTATTTTATTTTTCCGTACGAGTTTGCTTGAAACGTCATTTCTACGAACAATTAGAGAGTTGAGGGGAGAAACACACTGGGATTTGTATGTGAAGTTCCTGTGACTTGCGAGCGAATTTATACAAGACTGGATGTTCTTTACAGCTTTTTGTAAAATTGTACCACATTGAACATTTAAAAGACCAGTCCAAATATTTAGTTTCTAATACCATGGCATAGACAGATTATTAGACACGACCTCCACGTAAAACCTACTTCCTGCTTTCTGATAACGCCTAACTAATGTCGAATCAAGTGTGGATATTATTTCACGATGATGGCATAAGAAATTCGTACACATCTTACGGGAGGAAACTACTTGAGGAGACATAGAAGTAGATGAGACGATGATGTTCCAATGGAAATCAAAGGAAATGCAGTGTGGGGTTAGGTGCAGGATTTACATAACTCGGGATACACTTCACTGGGGAAAATTTGTAAATATCTTAATAAAACTTAAGTTATTATAGAAAAGCGAGGGCATTCCTTGACCGATTAAATAAATATTAGCTTTTTAAGAAACGGTCTGATCCATGAAGTTATGGGTTATTTTTAGGGAAGGTAGCCCGAAGTCTGATTAGAATTCTGAATACATAAATCCATCGTGGGGGATTGGGTTTCCTGCGATCTACCTAGGGAGAATGTTATTCATATTTGTATGCAGCAAAATTGAATTCAAACAACAAGGATTTAGGTTAAACTGCTCCTGTTTATAATGCACGCCACGCACTGTAGCTACCAGGTGCATCCTTCTAAGTACGACAGGAAACTGATACAGCTTCGGCTATGCATGTTACAGGCGGTTATTTTAAAACCACATGTTTGGGTCCAGATCACTAAAATTTCCCTTACTGTGTAAACTATTCTGCAAAAAGTGGAAATGTAGGTAGGTGGATCAACTAACTAGCTAACTAGAGAGCTGGCGAACTAAATAACTACATGACTAACTAAGCAACCAACCAACCAACCAACCGACCAACGAAACATGAATATGAGCCTTTCTTGAAAAGCTAACATTTCCTCAGCTGGTCTAGAAATTACCTGCATTTATGGAATTTAATGTCTCGTTACCTTATTCACAACAGTCGACCAGCTGTCCCTATCCTCAGCCAGATCAATCTAATCCAGGCCCTATCCTATTTCTAGGTCTTCTAAATGATCCCTTTCCCTCAATTCTCCCCGAGAAACCCTCCGTGCACACTTTCTCTCTTCCGTAACTTTGATTAACAGCAATATCAATATTATCCTAAGACCTACTGCGCAAGATCAGCAATATGTTATTACAGCCATTTAGTTCAAGACAGCTGTTTCTAAAAATGGTGAGCCAGTTCAGTGCACTTCTCGTTCACATAAATTTCCTTTTCTGGAATAAAATAAATTTAAATTTAGAATCTCCTTCTTGTATATTTCTGCATGTATTACTTCCCTTCCGTACCCAAGCCACAGTTTCAGAAAACGCCATATATTATCAGTGTGACAAAACACGTATGATGTCTGCGTTTGGAGTGTGCTTGTACAGGCTTATTAAACTGCATAATATTTGAACTTCATAGGGTCGTGCATCTTAATATTATTTCTGTAGTAAAACCAACTAGATGCACCAATGTATCAAATTTACTTTATTTTAGGATGACACTCTACGGGTTTCGGACGGTCTTTCCGTGCATCATCAGGAATCTTATGACAAGACTGTACATACAGTAACAGGCATTTGTCAAAAAGATATTGCTGACTGCTTGCTAGCGGGTAGCAAGCAGACAGCAGTATCTGTCCGATAAATGCCTGTTACTTTATGTACAGTTTTGTCATAAAACTCCGGATGATGGACGGAAAGACCGTCCGAATCCCGTAGAGTGTCATCCTAAAATAAAGTAAATTTGATACATTGGTGCATGTAGTTGGTTTTACTACAGAAATAAACTGCCTCACTCGACAGTTCAAATCGTGGATTCAGACATAATTTACAACGGCATGTAGCAATTGAGAGACGGTAGCTCAGTCGGCATAGCGATTCGTTACGGACTGCACGGTCTGGGGATCAAATCTCGGTGGGGTGGCAAGATTTTCCGCTCCCGTCCAGACCGGCCCTAGGGGCCACCCAGCCTCCTAGTCAATAGGTACCGGATCTTTCCCGAGGATAAAGTGGCCGGTGCGTGGCGTTTACCGCCCACCATCTAGCGCTGGGATTAAAGAAAGAGTAGAGTTATACATCTACTCCCCCTTCCGGGTGTTCGTGCACTGTTCTATTGTGAAATTTGTACCTTTTGCCTTTGTAGCAACTGTTTCTGCAAAAAAGAATAAATTTGAAATATTATTAGTCTACTTACTGATGAAATAAAAGGATTATTTATCTTGTACTGTACAATGGCGGTGTATAGTGGAAGAGGCTTATTCGATTAACTTGTTATTGTTCCATTCCAAGACATCTTTTCAACTACAAAAATTACACCCCCAAGAGAAAGATTATCTAGGAATAGTAAATTGAACAGGATTTGTAGGATCTGCTTTCGATACCAGGGCAGTGTATGTGGGATTGTGCTGGACAAAGTGACACTAGGACAGGTTTGTCCGTGTAATTCGAAAATTTCCCCCGCCATTATTATTCCACCACTGCTCAGCACAAATCCTTTCATATATCATGCATGTTATAAATTCTAAGCAACTGACAGCGTCTATAAATAAAGGATTTAAAAGACGATATAGCAGAAACCGGTGTTGTCTCTGTTAAGGTATTATCCATGCCGTTCCCTCTGTTCAGAATACATCCGGATTATATCAAACACAGTACCACCTGAAATTATACACGAGTTACTGCCGCTCTACTACAACGTCTAGGTAAACTTCTTAGGGCACATAACACACAGTATACCTGCTTTTGTAAGAAGTATTACACGGAGTCAAGGAGGAAAGGAATTTCCTACATACAATATAAAGAAAAAAGGTTAACTGCATTGGTCACATCCTAAGTAGGAACTTCATTCTAAAACACTTGATTGAACGAAAGATAGAAGAAAGGATAGACGTGACGGGGAGACGAAGAAGAAGAAGTAGGAAGCTACTGAATGACTTTAAGGAAAAGAAAGTGATCCCGTTACAAGCCCGGTGTGGCCCAGACGGTGGGTAGAGGTATAGCTCTACTCTTCAATGACCGCGGCACTAGAAGGGGGTGAGTAGTCAGCAGCACGCCCCGGCCGCACTTTACCCCTGGGAAAGACACGGTACCCATTTTACAGGAGGCTGGGTGGGCCCCAGGGCCGGTCTGGACGGGCGGAAGATCTCGTCCCCACTGGGATTTGATCCCGGACCGTCCAGCCCTTAGTCAGTAAGGAAAAGAAAAGTTACGGGAAATTGAAAGAGGTAGCACCGTATCGCAGTCTGTGGAAAACTGGCTTTGGAAGAGGCTATGGACCTGTCCTAAGGCAGACTGCGGAATGAATGAATGAATGAATGTAAGGTGTTACTTATCCGACAAAACACAAGCAGTGACCACCCCACCGCAGATACCGGTACAAAATAAAGACACGAATTGTGGGAAGTTAAACGGATGTAATTGGATCAGAAAGGTCACATATGTTATTCCTTTTTTTTTTTAAAGAGGGCATCACGAAGTGCTCTAACGAAATAAATAACAAATTGACTAGTACACGTCAGCACAACAAATATTTATTCCAATAAATATAGGCGTTTTACATGTTTCGACCTGTTAACAGGTCATCATCAGGCCTTCACCAGAATAAGTCTCAGGTGCTGTTTAGATATTGGGATCCCAATATTTTTTACAATTGTGAACGTAAATAAAATCTGATACTGGATAAAATGTGAAACGTATGGTGTCTGGTTAAAACAGGTTAAAACATGAGTAGGTATTTGACACTTTGGACAGGTTTTATCACCCTTAGAGTGCTCACTGAATATGGATATTGCTGTACTTTCACTCGGTGCGGTAGGACTCGTGTGGTACAGCCTCTCATGTTTGTCCGTGTTGTCCAGTGTATTTCTATACACTTCAATAAATGATAGTTGAAGAATAAAAGGCCAACTAGATGTCACTTGTTTTATTTAATTTACTTCTTAGATACTCAACATGTTTCGGGCATTAATATGTCCATCTTCAGGAGTTTGTGACTATGTTGTTGAACTACCACATTGGCTGTACTCTTCTTGAATTGCTGTGTGTTGGAGTTAGGGTGCGGCTCGGCTAGGGTGGTATCCGGGCTGCTGGCAGCCCGGATACCACCCTAGCCGAACCGCACCCTAACTCCAGCAATCCAAGAACAGTACGGCCCATGTGGTAGTTCAACAACATAGTCACAAACTCCTGAAGATGGACATATTAATGCCCGAAACATGTTGAGTATCTAAGAAGTAAAGTAAATATAACAAGTGACATCAAGATGGTTTTTTATTCTTCAACTATCACAATTATGCACAGTCCAATAAACATCAGACTCCAATAAATATTTGTTGTGATGACGTGTACTAGTCAATTTGTTATTTATTCCTTTTTTATGACGGTGACGAAAATTCGAGTTCCACAAAAGCAAGGGACTAAATAATTATCAGCTGCTCGATGAATAATGCGCAGTGAAAAGAGACGTTCAGGCTTTATGCAGTGACTATTACGTAATAGACCGAATAACTAATGTTATGGAGCACGTCCTTGAGAAGCTAACAGCTGGTCGCTAGTATACATATACTTGAGCATTTATGACATCATAAAATTCAGTACAGTGCTGACAACAGCAAGCCACTGGTTTCTATCTTGAGAAACATAAAACCATGCAATATCGTATTACTTCTTTAACATTAATTACAATATCATCCTTCCATCTACGCCTGCGTCTTCCAATTGGTCTAGTATTCCAGTTCCCCGGATTGAAATTCTGAAAATATTCCCTATCTCTTCCGTGCATGCTACATGTCATGTACTGTAAGGAGGTGAGCAATTAACGTCGCATTCTGGACCGCTTTAACACAGGAGAAACAGTTTGTTGTGCCTCTTGTATAGACGGCTGGTGGGCCCCAGAACCTATCGAGACACTCTGGGGAAAATGCGAGCTCACGTACTTGAATTTGACGTTCAGGTGACCGTGCATTGTGATAAATTCTTATAATAAAACCAACTAGATGAACTAATTTTATTTTATTTTTGGAATGAAACTCTGTATGTTTCGGACAGTTCCTCTGCCCTTCATCAGGAGATTTTCACTGTACACACAGCAACGGTATATGTCATACAGGTATGCTGACAGCCTTGCTGGCAGCAAACTTGTATGACATATATCATTGCTGTGTGTACAGTGAAAAACTCCTGATGATGGGCAGAGGAACTGTCCAAAACATGTAGAGTTTCATTCCAAAAATAAATTTGAGAAATTAGTGCATGTAGTTGGTTTTATTATAAGAACTCATTTACGTGCTGTGATACAATAATATCTGCAATGAATTAAAGAGCTTGGAAAATATGTGTATTCGAAAATACAGTCGTATATAAGGTCCATTTTCCGGTTCAGTATTACTGCGAATACATTTTTATGTACATTTTTTTGCGTCGTTATCCCGTGATGTTTGCTAGTCAATATCTGTATTCATCGCCATAGCAAACACAAATTTTAGAACACTACATTCAATTGTCATATGCTACTTGTTTACGCCCGTTTCTGTTCATTATGAGGCATACTTTACAACAACATACTCGGCCTTTCCTGTATGTTGTTGTAAAAACAATCGGATGAGGGTCAAAAAACAGCAGAAACATGTAGTAGAGGACAAATTAATTTATATTGTTCTGGGAGTGGGGGCGATAAATCGAGAAGAATGAGATTGACAGGACATGAGGCGCATATGGGGAAGGGGAGAGATGTGTACAGGGTTTTGGTGGGGAAACCTGGGGAAAAGAGGGCACTGGGGAGACCCAGGCATAGATGGGAGGATAATATTAAGATGGATCTTAAGGAAGTGGGATGTGGAGTTATGGACTAGATCTAGCTGGCTCAAAATAGGGACAGTTGGCGGGCACTTTTGAATGAGGTAATGAACTTTCAGGTTCCATAAAGTGCGGGGAATTTCTTGACTAGCTGCAAACCGGTTAGCTTCTCAAGAAGGACTCTGCTCCATGGAGTAAGTAAGTAAGTAAGTAAGTAATTGTTGTAAAGGTTGTGTACGCTGAGATAAACACAGACACTAACTTCATACGGATTAATCGAAAGCCAGACGGGCTGCTGGAGAAGCGGGCCCATAACTTGTTTTGATTTGGACATAAGGCTGGTCTAAAATTAGACCAAGTAAGTTTATATTTATTCAGTGCTCTTTGACAAGTGTAATGAATTGGCGCCCAAACCCCGATGTTCCCCGACATGTTTACTGTCACACAAATAGCTTGCGCTGGAACTGTTATTAATATCTGTTAGCAAACGGAACAGCTTCCCTTAAACTGGAACAGATGAAAGACTGGCTGTCCAAAAGAGTCAGCAAGGAGAACTGCATAATGTTATACGCACTTCTTATTACTCCGGGTTAAATAGTCGTGCATGCTTCCTGTGCACAAACATACGCTGAATAACAACATCGCGTATGAATCTTCATGTCCCCTTGTTCAACAGATTTCGTTACATTTTACATAACGCAGGGTTTTTGTGTATAATGTAAGGTACCTAGTGTTTTTAAGGTGCTTTCGAATAATTCGTGCTAGTATTCACGTTCTCAAGGGGACCGCGGTGGAACAGTGGTTAAGGTGCTCTGCTACAAACCGGGAGGTCGCTGGTTCGATCCCAGATGTTGTCATTGGAATTTTTCAGTGACATAATTCTTCCGATCGCACTACGTCCCTGGGGTCGACTCAGCCTCTAACAGAAATGAGTACCAGGAGTATTTCCTGGGGGGTAAAAGCGGCCGGTGCGTAAGGCTGACAACCTTACCACCATCCTGTGCCGTTGTCATGAAATTTGGGAACCTTAACTTCCTGGAACCATCTGGGCCACTCCAGGCCTGTAATGGGACTGATTTACCTCTACTCACGTTCTCACGCGTTATGCACTGATTGTTTCTTTCTCTATGTTTAGACTGCTCGTTTAGTGGCTTGAAATAGTCGAACAGCAATGGGCCTTGGGGAGTATCTCTCTATAGTAAAGCCTCTTTCTCGAGCCGCTCGAGTGACGGATAGCGTGCCTAAGGCTGGGACTCATTAAACCGTCCACACAGTACAAAAAAGAGCGCGAGCAGTATGGACGCACCTTTTGGTTGTGTGGTCTGAATGGTAAACTGCAATGCATACGGAAGGTTTGGTTTTGCTTTGCTTATTCTGCTGCTGCTGCTAGTGCTTGTTAATATACACAACTTACATAAATCATCACTTCTTTCAAAAACCTGGAAATAGAAGCGAGAAATAACAAATCTTTTTGAGAGGCTTAAAAAAAAGGTTTTATGGAAACAGATTCGAAAACGGAAGGTTGATGTTGCTGATTCGAAATCTTATCCGGTAGTAGGCTCTGGTTGAGAGGATCGTAGGGTGATAACGACGATTATACAACTGTTTAATTTACTGCGACGCTTCAACCAGATGAAACTACAAGAACTGAAACAAAAGAATTTGAATCAATTGTCACCAATCCTTGGGCCAACACTGGGACAATAATATGCAGCCATTGAAATTAGTATATATATAAAAAGAAACTTCCAATAAAACGAATTGGGGAAGAGTAGCTAATAAAAGGAAAGCAGTTTTTTTCGAAGTATTGCAAATAATGTTCAAAGTAGATTAATAGCAAATGCTGCAGCCTAGACTAGTGTCACAGAAAAAACAAACAATATATCTTTAACTTATTTATTGTAATCTTACAATATTTCTTCAGTCAACACAACAACATTAGAATTAATGTATTATTGCAACATGTTTCGACTCAGAAGAATCATCGTTAGGCTGATTATTTAAGAACCATTAATACATTATACCCTTTACAGTATTATACATGTCATTTTTTGCATTAGGGATTTCATATGCATTACAATTGTGTGAGTAGAAACCTGGTTTTATTACTTGTTCAGATAAGAGTATACAATGCCCAGCTGTGGGTGTGGTTATAGCTGCCGTTGTTCGTCCAACCCGTACTTCTCAGCGGGGAGGTTATATTCCTCTTTTCTGTCTATTCTTCTGCCTTTCTGCTTGTCTTCGGTTTATTGAGCATTGGTGCAGCTCTATATTATTTCCTCTGGTTTTCTCGAGGTTGTGGTAGGGTCCCTCGGAGCGGCGGTGGGTCGGGTTGGGCTCCTGTCCCTTATGTGGTGTACCCTCCTTCGTGCCGGGGTGGATGGTTTCTTTTAGATAAGACAATATATCGCTTATACAAAGCTGCTCGGTAACACTCATTAACGCCAACTTCCTTCTGTAAATGGGTCAAAATTTTCTATACTCAGTAAGGTAATACAAACGTAAGAAAAATTCGTGAACCTCTCTTTTAGAAGGAAGGTGCGCAATTCGTGTCTTTCGCGAGCACAAGGTGGAGAGAGAAAAAAATCTTGGTGAATTGAAAGCACGTACAAATGCAGTCGCCATTGTACATGTATTCGCCAACGAACGTGAAAACAATTTTAGCGCAATGGATAACATTATGACAACAAACTGCAGCCCATTAAACATTCCAACAGTTGCTACTTTGCTTGTCTAAATTTAGTTGGACCACCGATGAACCAGTTGGATCCGACCGAATATGTGAAGTCGCTGCTGGCCAAAGGACGGTGTTCAACAGAGGGACAGCATGTCTAAACTAAAGGCAGGCAAGGACAGTTCTAACACGATATTTTGTAAGTTTTTTTAATTTTCTGTCACAGTACATTCCGCGTTATTCGAATATGAACAAACAGATATATATATATATATATATATATATATATATATATATATAAAGGTAAAGTGATTCCGTTACAGGCCCGGTGTGACCCAGAGGGTGGGTAGCGGTATAGCTCTACTCTTCCATGACCACGGCATTGGAAGGGGGTGAGTGGTCAGCAGTACGCCCCGGACGCACTTTACCCCCGGGAAAGACCCGATACCCATTTATCAGGAGGCTGGGTGGGTCCCAGGACGGGCGAAAAATCTCGTCCCCACCGGAATTCGATCCCGGACCGTCCAGTCCGTAGTCATTCTTTATACCGACTGAGCTACCCGGCTCACAACTTATATGTATACACCATGCAGCAACAGCCCCCCAGTGGGCCATGGCCTCCTCATTGTCGAGGATTCATGATCACAACTCAGAAACACCACACTCGGTAGGACTCCTCAGGACGAGTGATCAGCTCGTCGCAGTGACCTCTATCTGACAACACACAACATTCACAAGAGAGAGACATCCCTGTCCCCGGAGGGTTTCGAACCCACAACCCCAGCAAGCGAGCGGCCACATACTCATTCCTTAGACCGTGCGGCCACAGAGATCGGTCATATATAAATTACATTCCTTAAACATGAATGTGGTCTGACTTGATTAAATTTTGGAAATTATTATTTCCCTTTCAGAGATATTTCATTTTTGTCTATTAATATAAATCCATATTTGCTGGACATACATAAGTTATTACGGAATATAGCCATGTATATGTAAAATAAAATGTATAAAGAAATGCTTAACGTGTTTCATAAAAGAGTTTTTCTTATCTTCCCTGTTGTTACATTTTTTCATTTCTAGCACCGCATATACAGGCCATTACTGTCATCAATGTGAATTTCTTTAAAAATTCAAATTACGCAATTTTCTGCGGCCTCCAGTTGCTGCTTCCCTTGCGTAAAAAATAGTTTTCCCTATCTTGTTTTCAAACAGTCTTTCTCTGTTTTCGCTTTAATGTAACAAATTTTACGCCCATACAGAACATGATAATATTACATTCGCGTGTATCCTAATAATCTTTTCGCTAGAAGATGGAAACAAAACATAAATACACCAAACTGAACAGTAGCAAACATTTCTCAATACTTTTCTCTACAATTACTTGCAAAATATTTTAGTCCTTTGGATTTGTTGGTGCAGTTTTGAGGCATCCAACAAATTTTCAAGATTTATCTGCTACCATTATTTCTAGATCCGCCCTGCATGCTAATCACGAGCTACGAACATGAGTACCCACATGTTTCCCTGTCCATTTTCTCGCACACCAAACTTTCATTGGCGCCTAATAATGTTTCAGAATTTTATGTATATTGGACCGTGCATCATCTTGATAGTTGAATAAAGAGAGACCAACTTGATGTCACTTGCTTTATTATTTCATTATTTACTGCTCAACATGTTTCGGATGTTAATACATCCATCCT
>Ga0123352_10014817_pt1 | contig 12417 bp, 3 predicted proteins | sample TergutLab28metaG_FD_89700 | JGI IMG/M metagenome (GOLD analysis project Ga0123352, IMG submission 89700) | Labiotermes labralis P1 segment gut microbial communities from Petit-Saut dam, French Guiana - Lab288 P1 | ecosystem: Host-associated > Arthropoda: Insects > Digestive system > Gut ... | reverse complement strand
CGAAACGATATATCGTTGTCGGCCATTTTGTTAGGAGTGATACTGGTCACGTGATGCAAGCTATTGACGTCACGAGACACTCAAGGATAACACAACAGCTGGTTCCATCTACACCATACTCTCCTTCGTCTGCTGTTCCCGGTTTGCGTGCAAAAAAATGGTTGCTCATGACTTTCGGTACGACCCTCGTATGATATCGTGTACGTCACCACTAATGAAAGTCATACCAAATGATATGTTTCAACGCTGCGAATTATATTAAACGTTAAGCAAGGGTATTGAACGTGGGCCGGGATAGCTCAGTCGGTATAACGACTGGCTACGGGCTGGACGGTCCGGGGATCGAATCCCGGTGGGGACGAGATTTTCCACACCTGTCCAGACCGGCCCTGGGGCCCACCCAACCTCCTGTACAATGGGTACCGGACCTTTCCCGGGGTGAAGAGCGGCCGTAGTGTGATGCTAACCCCTCACCCCTTCTAGTGCCGTGGTCAAGAAAGAGTAGAGCTATACCTCTACTCCCCCCTACGGGGCGTACGGTCTGTACAGTATCTCAGTGCCTGTAGAAGGGTGCACTTTACCTTTACCTTTATGGGTACTGAACAAGAATAAGAACATTACGGCGAGATGTGTTAGGCCGTTAAGCCATAAGAATCAACTTTACCGAACATCATGTCAGAACATTGCAGACAAAACTTTAAGTTGCGGAGTATCTCAATTAAAACACGTCGATGCATTAGGCACTGTAAGCCCTAAAACCACAAGAAGGGCTGTGATGCGTTGGGTAATGCTGAGGTAGAAATTGATGTCGGCTGGCGAATGGCTTTCACGTAAAATGTAATCCGGATTGTAGTGGACTATTGCGACATTCACTTTACAGACTTCAGTCTACGCGTACTGCAGTATACGTAGAGTAACATTGCCAGATTCATTCGAACATGAATGAATAGTTTTTTTTTTAAGATGAGGTCTGTCATGTTCTGTGCATTGTGTATTAAATTAATCGACTTTGTGTGTAGAAAATTTAGTACGAAGTGAAAATTGTAGGCCAACACCAAGAAATAATTAGAGCACTAAAAATTGGCGTCCCTCGGGATATGTCGTTGTTTATACTGGTAGGCGTGTAGGACTATCGACGTTTAGAAGAAACGTGCTGTTTTGATTTTTAGGGTACAAGATGACAGTGGTTTCTTCCGAAACTTTGGAAGCTGTACGCTATGCGTGATTTCAGGCTAGCGCCGTTGTGAGATCTGCGCTCTTCTCTGATATTACGCAGCGTGGAGTGGTAATTGAGTATCGGCGTTTCGGGTCTTCTTGACCCCTAAAGTTGGAACTGATAGGTTGTCCCGAAACGTCGGTACTAAATTAACGCTCTACGCTGTGTAATATACCAGAAGAGCGCAGATCTCACCTGTGTACTAATTTTACAACGTCACATCTCAGGACATCATAATTCTGACATTCACCCTCATGAGAATCTGAAAGCTCTTATTTGAATTAGTCCATCTTTTATTGCGTATGAAGAATCGTTCTCTTGCCACCTTAAATTTATCTTACCTGATTCACGTGCTTTACACTGCGTAGCAAGCACCTGAGTCTTCTGATGTTTCTGGTGCCTAGAGGTATTTTAAGTTTAAACGACCTGTGGGTTAACTTCGTACCAAACTCAGAAGTAACAGAAAATTACATCCATTCCTTCTTATGTAGGAACAAACGATATAATGATGTGGCTAAAAGGAGCATTAACAAAAGCTATAGCTTTCTGCGAAACGAGATCCCAGTCATGAGGAAGGGTATGACGTAAACACGTGTGCTGAACTTCAAGTGTAAGCCTACCCACGTAGATTGCAGTTATCTGTCGTAAGCTTTTGCCTCTCGCTTGTATGATATCATACTCCGGCTGCTGTAATGTCACTGTCACTGATATATGGAAGTGAAGTGTTATTTTTGCCCTAGCCTTTCAACATTCAGAGGATTGAGCGCGCATTTCAGGAAAGTTTGTTTCCTGCTATAGGCTTCTGTACCCTTGTGCAGAATTTTATGAAACCAGACGTGAGATGGAGGTTATATGATAGTAAACCCGTTTATGCTGAATTGTAAGTGGAATTAGTGTTTTAATTGAACTGGAATTGCAAGACAAAATCGACTTTATTGTGGTTGGACTCTTTGTTACACTAAGCAGATGAATTTCATGGTGGTTCCCCTAATGAAGTACGGACTGGGATATTTACTCAGAACAAGGTTTTCAGTTTCTGCCCTTGCCCACCACACCGTTACCACGCTATGTGACAGCGGTGCGAATTGGTACTTTGATATACAAATTAAGAAACCAACAAAATGCAGTGTTTTAGGGAGACGCCCCGATCTGTGTTTCGGTCCAGCTGGATCGTTATGAAGGCGTTTGCAACAGGTAAACGAGAAATACACAAAGTTAACGGTGCATAAAACAGCAAAACAGTTAGATGTGTAAAAATGCTTTTGATTTTTTAAAAATGTATCAGTTATCTCTTACCTAGAACACCGCATTATGTTGTTTCTGTAACATGTGTTCTTTAGAAGGAGAATACACGGCAATATTCGGCCCTGTAAGATAGATACATGGACAGTCGAAAGCTCAAATACTGTAGCTGACTTCTGGCCAAGTCTGAGTTAGTGTTACCTTGACGAATTTGACATTTAGATGACCGTGCATCGTGATATATTCTTATAATTAAACCAACGAGATGCACTGATTTCTCAAATTTACTCTTGGAATAGAACTCTACATGTTTCGGGCAGGTTTTCTGTCCATCATCAGGAGTCTGGCACTGTACACACAGAACAGGTATATGTCATACAGGTTATGCTGACTGCTTGCTAGCGTATCAGGATGGAACGCAGTTCCATCCTGATACCCCTAGCAAGTAGTCACTGTGTGTACAGTGCTAGACTCATGATGATGGACAGAAAACCTGTCTGAAACATGTAGAGTTTTATTCCAAAAATAAGTTTGAGAAATTAGTGCATCTCTTTGTTTTTATTAAAAGAATTAGCGTTACCTTTTTGTTATCTGTAATAACTTGTCATGCACAAGTATTGTCTACCAAGTTCTGTAAATGTGGCTGTTATTTTGGATACGGTCCAGTACGTTGCGCTTTTCAACACAATCGTTCATAAAATTGATCATTCCAAAACGTTGTTTCCGCCCTCCATCTCCCCCTCCAAAAATACTTAAAATGACACATAACGACCAAATTTATAGTGCGAACACTAAAACGATGTATAATGTCTCAACCTGTCGGTCATGCTTATGATAACACACCACAGTGACTAAACAGTGCAGCTTAGCTCAATATAAATTTATTCTGTCACTTCGCATATCATTGATTCCGGTTTATGAGACGTGCACCTTATTCCCACCTCGTACTGTACAAAGCTGACTGCTGAAACGTAGTCTCCCGTAACAGAGCATGACCCAGTGTCCTGCTTGACTTGACGTTGATCTGTTGTCGCCGTCGAGTGGTTGTTCGAGTGTTGTGTTTCGTAGGTCCGGAGTTGAGATCTCGGACCCAAGGCTGACTCTCCTGACAGAGGCCCTCCTGGTTTTCCTATCATGTACATGCGAAGGTACATCATGTTGAGCCACTGCGGCGCATGTTCATACCTTTTGCAATTTAGTGTTGTTAAATATACCACAAACAAATAAACAAAAAAGTACGGGGACTAAATTTCACTTATATTCTCATTTGTTATTTGGCAGTGCATGTTGAGTGGAGTCGTGCAGCGTTTTTAAATATCCTATCAAAACACGTTTCTTTGTATGTGCTTTGTTGCCAGTGCCTGTTCAGATTTGCCCGCATTACATGAACAGCGATGCCAATTGAATATGCTGTTTTTGATAATGTTTATATTGTTTGACTTATAGCTGAGATTTCATATCAGAGTTCGTTTTCATTCACATATACATGGTATAATATCTCCTGTTCAGTAAGTGACTACATTATAATGACGCGTTTTAAATTGTGTGTGAAGTTGAAATGGAAGTTGTAAATATTCTGAAACACGTCATCTTGGTGAAAACCTGAAAAATCGGCATAAAACACATTTTTTAATTTAAATTTGAAGCCGTCATTTTGGAAACCGTTTAGATGAGATGAACGTCTAAGACATTTTGTTCCACGGAAATATTTCTGTTCTTATAGAAGTAACACCCAGGTATTACGGCTTAGTATACTAAGTTATGGTATCCCCAGTGTAGCATGTTATGACATTCAAAAGCTGTTTAATCCCCTAAAGCTAGAGGACATCGCAGTATGTGCGGCTGAACCTGTGACGAGTATCATGCAGTGCGGCTCTATATCTGTGTACAGTTTGTGCAAGAGAGAGTGCTAACATTTCGAGGATCCACTGAGAAAGAAGGCTACTTGCAATTTACATTACTGATTGTTCAGGACAATTTCTGCTACACAGAGCGTAATACACTTCTGTATTGAAGTCTTTTAACACGGAAACAATTTTTTCAAAGCCTGGAGCCATGAAAATGATGGATATTTTTGTAGTTCTTTGTGTTGGAATATCCAGTGCTACGCTTTCTTTTATCTATACAACGACTTTGTGCCCGTTGATTTGGTCTAGTTAGTACTCGAGTATGTAAATGCATGCAAAGGGAGTCATTACATTGTTTTACAGGCTTGTTCTTTACTATGCCACCCTTCTCAGGAATACCCTGTTAGGTCTACATCACGTTCTACTAACATTGTTAAAGTTTTTCACGTACTTAATTTAGGGCTATAAAAAGAGAGCGAGAGATTGCATGCTTCCTTGTCTTCCCATTGTCTCGTGGAAGTAATTTTCTCTCGCAGGCTCGTCTTTCTGCTGCTCCCTCTCTGAGCAAAATATAGCAGCTAGCTATACTGTCATAAAACTGGCTGGCTGCGTTGAAGCCACGGACCAATAAAGCCCACGCCACGAGGTATCTAAATTCAAATGAGGCTTGTCGGAAAGGAAACAGGAAAATTGGAAAAGGTTTTGGTTCAAAAACTGGAATGAAAGAGACGTGAAGGATAATGGGGGATCTAGATTTATTCAGGCGGATGGTTTAAAAGATGTGGTGCTGGAAGTTCTGTGGTTGACAATGAAAGGATTCATGTTGATGCTGGGGGTATTTAAGTGCCAGAACAGTGTTTAAAGCTGTGCAATGGAATGTTTCTCCATCGTCAGAAAGAATAAGCGCAGTGTTCCAGCTTATGTTCGCGAATTCTGGGCTTATTCCAGGGTGAAAATAGAATTAAAGAAACTTTTATGTTGCATTTCGAAAAGTGAGTATTTTTTGGTGACTTAAGTAATGTAAACCCCAAATGGGCCGTCGCAGAGAAAGTAAAGCGTGTTAGAGCTTGCGTTTCGTTTATGGTAGGACCGACTGCCTCGAAATACGTCTTGTCGGGCTGACAAATACCGCGAAAGTTTGCCGTGACTCCTGAATGTTTTAAGCAGACGTCTACACGTTATTCAGAAACGAACGCGCCACCTAAAACTGCTAGACATCAGAAGACCGACAACAGCCGTACTGAGGACACACAAACAGTAGGTGCCACCAAGCAAAATGTTTAGTTCGGGCCGTCTGGCGCCCGGGATTTGTGCACTCCTGGCTTTAGGAACAGCGGGAGTCACGTTGTATACTGTCTCATACATGAATGACTGTCTGAGTGTTAAACATACATAATTGATTTGAGTGGCAGTATAGATAGCGTGTCCTGATCATGCATTATACAGAGGACCACGATACGAGGTTTGGCGAGGTACTGAAGCCCTCGAAGGGTGTGGGAGTTAGTTGATGCGTGTGTTTGTCTCCTCTAGATGCTGGAATATGACTCAATGAAAATTAAAAAATCTGTAGCAGAATGTGTCTTTATTAAACGTTTGAAGGAGTAAATGAACATAAACGGCATTTTAAAGTTCATTTTTGTCTCCGTACAAGACACACTGAATTTCCGTTACAAAAAAAATAAGTTAGTGAGGTTTAAAAAAGTGTAATTGCCATTTTTCGTCAATCATACAAGACACATAAATATATTGTGTGGACTAAAGGAAAGGGCTTTTTAAATGTAAAGGGCCCCATACACTGTAAGTTAAACCGTGCAGTTTAACTGTGTAAAACAACTGCACGAAAAACTGAACTGAATATGCGTGGGTTTCCCTGATTGAACTGCGCAGTTGTCTGTGTGAAAGACGGCTGGAAAGGACAGTTCTGAGGCCTGGGCTAATGCCTGTCAAAACTGCGCAGTTTACTCAGTTTTTCCGTCAGGTATGACGTCACACAGTAAAATCGCTCAGTTTAACTGAGTGTGTATAGCGCCCTTAAGGTAAGTGTCACAGTTTTATAATTGTGGTTTAAAAGAGTCGGTGAATTCGGAGACGCCTCAGGAAAATGTATATTTTTAGTGAGTTTCTGGATTTTTCCTTTGCATTAGTAAATGGCGTAGTGCGCATGGCGCCTAGGCTACGGCTTGGATATTCTGATTTTATTTCTCGGGAAATGAATGATATTTTCCTCTATTTCAAAACCTTGGGACTTAATCTGGGGCTCACCCAAACTTCTGTTCAGCAGGCACCTGGCGTTCCATCCGTGGGGTGATTAAGTGGCTGGGGCGTGAATCTGACCACTCACCTCAATTTAATTCGAAGCTTACGACAGGTTGAAGACGTACTCACATTTGTATCTGCATGACGTAGAGAGGAACTGCTGTACCTTTACCTTTATTTCCTTACGATATTCATAACTCTTGGTTAGGAAGTGCGTGCACGCCATTTATTGCCAGATGAAACAAGAGAACCTGGAACAGAAGAACAGAAACTCTTATAGGGCAATGTGAACTTATCACACATTTGTCACGTACACATGTATTTTGTTCGAATACAACAACTCTGTGACTCAGTTCCTTAAAATAGTGACATTCATTTACGTGTCTGTTTTTACCCCGTAGGTATGAACCAAGTACAGTGTAGTCTGGCTGTCAATCAGTGTAACTTAATACTGAATGGAAAGTAGACGAGTATATTCGGAGGTGGAATATGCTGATGCGAGGTCTAATTATGGGTTATTTTTATACACTGCTTACTTAGAAGGAAAAGAAAAACCTTCCTGTTGTTTTGTAAGAATCTCATCAAAACCAAAGAAGGTAATGAAGGAAGTGTTATTACTGCAAATATTATGTAGTGTCGAACGAGTCAGTCGAAGGATATGATGATATGAACTCGAGGCTTAATTAACAACGAAAACACTCATCTAGTGTTTATTGTGGTTAGAAGAACCGCATCTAGTTGAAACTGCTGATCTTTTTGTCCAGTAAAATTCCACAAGCTAATACCCACTGTCCATATATGTGGGAAATGTATTTTAAAGAAAGGACAAATTATTTCAGAACTATTCAATGTTTCCGTGTGACAGATGAATGAATTATTTTCAATGTTTGCAGCCGTTAATAGGATTTTTGTTCGGAATGTAATTAGAGCGTGAATATGAGTGTGGTGGTTTGATGCACGCAGTGACGCCTGTAATTTATGGTGCCATCAGGACCGAGGCAGACAGACAGACAGACAGCACGAGTTTTAATGTTTGTCCCAGTTCCTACTGGACGGCATAACGCACGCAGCAAGAAGCAGTACACCACGAAGTTTTCACTAGACTCTTAACACGCCGACCACATTCAGGATAATTTGCAATAATAATACTATAGTAATATATAGTTATAGATGTATATTAATATAGGTGTGTGTGCGTGTGTGTTAAAAGGAAAAGTTTAAGGTTTCCTTCTTCACTTCATGAAGGCATACAGGGGGAGTACAGGTATAGCTCTAGTCGTTTTTAACCTCGGCATTAGATGGATGAAAGCATAACTTCAGGCCTCGGTTGTTTTACCCGCACAGAAGAGCTCCATTGTTCATTCAGTAGCAGGCTGGGTGGATCTTAGAGCCGGCCTGGACATTTTGGAGAAGGGAAAAATCTCTTGCCCTTATCGGGATTCCATCCAGCCCGTAGCCTAGTCGCTCTACGGACTACGCTGCTGTACCTCATATATATATATGTGTATATATATATATATATATATATATGTGTGTGTGTGTGTGTGTTTGTGTGTGTGTGTGTGTGTGTATCAAGTATAGAACTCTCAACTTCAACTAAGGTAGAGAGAAGTGCATCATTAGGAGCTTCGTAAATATACTGTTGTTTTACACAACTGTCAGTATGACCTTAGTAATTAACCAACTTAATGCACAAATTCTTGTTTTATAATAAGTTCATTATATGCCTCTACATGTTTCGAGCACTCTTGTGCTGGAAACACGTAGAGGCATATAATGAACTTATTATAAAACAAGAATTTGTGCATTAAGTTAATTAATTTCTAAGATTATACTGAGATGCACGGTCAGCAAAATGTCATTATGACATTATGCGGTAGAATGATTGGTGAGTGATCAGGTCGAGGCACTATTCTTGAATTCGCCTGGAGTAACCGAACAAAACAAGAAGTAACCTAGGATGCCCAATGTTGCGGCTGAGATTTGGACAAATATCTTACGAATATGACTAGGGCGTTTCCGCAACACCAAAAGCAAGGTTGTTTTGGTCAAGGAAAGTTGAGAGGCTGGAACATATATTGCACACAGGGAGCATGAGAATTGTCTACAAAGTGTGCCAGAAAACGTGTAAGGATGAGAGCACATGGAGACATGGGAATAGGCAGTGAGTCCTAAGTAAATAGTATGAAGATATGGACTGGGTCTAACTCAGGATACTTTTGAAGACGGGTCTTATAACTAGGGAATGAACGGTAAATCCCGTAAGATGTGGTCAGTTTACTGACCAGTCGAGCGACTGTAAGCCTGTCTGTAAGGATTCTGTTCTGTGGAGGTAATTAGTTGATTATCCATAAATTCAGAATTGTTCTGAGGTTTACTCCCTTCGACAAGCCTAACAGGAGCTTTTCCAAACGGTGAAGCATGCCGTTTTATTAAGATTATTATCCTTATCCAGTTTCGAGCAAAGAATTTGTGGAGGCTTACTGCAGTTTCAGCTACACATTATAATGAGATACTTGTTCATCTCACGTCCAAGTACGTACTTACCTAAAAACACATTGTAATTCTGATGGAAAATTTTTGTCGAAAGAGAGAAAAATTTTCTACTGTGACCGATAAATTTGGTTTCTAGGCGCATTTGGAAATGTGTTGCTTCTCAGTTTGTGATTTTAATTTAACTTTTATTTCAGAGACAGACCTTCTTTTCTAGAAAAGACGAAATTCTTTGAATTAGCTGTCTTACGCAGAGTAACCCGGTATTTCTAAAGTTAGGAAGTAATTACTTCCAGCCGTACGAACGTTTTATCGCACAGATTAGCGTCATTCCATTGTAAATATTGGGATCACTTAACCACGGGTAGAGTACGTTACCGCTCACGGGGCAAACCTTGAGGGCATTCCATTCTTTTGTAGCCCGAACGTTTCCTACAAAGGAGCTGGAATCGTTGGAATCTTGTCTCTGGGCTAGTGTTGTTAATGGCCTAGTTAAAAAAGGTGGGTGGTGAAGGAAAGAAGAAGAATTTATAAAGGTTGTTGGATACTCCGAATTGAACTGCCTTTATCCTGGGACAGGATTATTTGTGGTCGTGATACATAAACAGCGGGATGTAAGAAGAGATACCAACTCCTAAGTTTTAAACTTCATCATGTGACCTGAAAACAATGACAGAATTTTACTTGGAGGCACAAACCCATAAAAACATAAGCAGCGAGGTAGGTAAGGAGGACAACATGGAAAACAAATTCCGAGAAGTATGTCCTAAAACTACTTATGCTTCACTTCCGGTTAGTTGTGCGTGGTAATAGGGGGAGTAATAAAATGCAATGGAATAAGATAGAAATCTTCCTCAGAGAAGAAAGCAGGGCCACCACGGAACTGAAGTAATCTGCATTCAACGGAAAAGCACGTGACACGAGCAAAGCAAGTCATGAGCTCCATATGGCTGCCCTTATCACGACACAGGAAATGACCGGATACGTAACATGATTTTATGAACTACTTTCTCGAAATCGTTGTTTCTTTTTGTGACCCTCCTTGTTATTTTTTTTTCTGTTTCGTTTGTTTTGGTTCTTAACTACAGCAGCATCGTTGTTTGGAGGCCATGGGAAGTGTGTCACATTTTTATCTCCCTCTGTTGATATTCAACATAAACCACTTATTTACCCCGAATATTCCTATTACGAGGAAAGGGAGGAAGTGTCTTGATGACTGTTGCTTTTGTGGTGAGCGTCATAAGCCTGCATGAGGACTACACGCCTAGACGGATCGGTGACTGACCGACCGACTTTCAGCTGGCTGAAGAAGAAATACATGTTCCGCTTATGTATATGAGTAGCGACAAGAATGAGCATGGTATATTGTTCTGGGGAAAGAGACGGTATAGCAAGGCAAAAGATGGGATATTAGTAGCTGTAGGTAGCAGCTAGGTCAAAGTAAAACTCTCCCTGTACAGGAATGGACATACCCTTAAGTTTCCAAGAGGCTGAGGCTCCCAGAATTTCTGGACAACCGGCACATGAAGATGACAAGTTTGTCAGCCATACACAAAGGCCGCCTTTACCCCCAGAAGACATCCCTGGTACTCATTTCTATTAGGGTCTGAGTCGAACAGGGCCATATTGAGACCTGAAGTATTACGTCAATGAAACGAATCGATCCCGCGACCTTCTGCCTTGTAGCGCAATGCCTCATCTACCTGCGTCACCGCGTAACCAAACTATTTAAGCAGTTGTAAAATGTCAAATTCTTGTTGTAGTTGTTGGTGGTGGTGGTGACGGTGGTGGTTGTGGAGGTAGTGGTGGTGGTGGTGGTGGTGGTGGTGCGAGTTGTCGCAGCAGCGTCAGATTTTGAAATAAATACTCTCAATGAGGGTACTGGCTCCAGAGTATGTAGCGAACCGAAGAGCCCAGCAGTCTGATCACTGTCATTGTTCCGGTTGGTGGAAAATGTGTAACTTACAAGTAGTCTGAACATTATTCGGATCCTGTCTTCGATCCTGTCATGTGTGAGAGCTGAATTAATAAAACATCATTCAGGTTCTCACGTGGGGGTTAAGATCTTAGAAAAAAAAAGACAGTAAAATCTATCGAGTTTCGATGTCAGACACACACCCTTTTGGTAATGCACCTGGGCTTTTTACAGTGAACATCTACAGCGTACGGTGAGTGACGATGTGAAGTAAGGAGTGAAACTGAAAGGAAGTCAGCGTGATTGGTCCAGAAGATTACAGTCGTGTAAAAAATGGGATTGGAAATGACGAAAAAATGGTTGAATGGAGACCAGAAGACTGATTGCTAGAGAAAATGATCCAGGATATAAGTGAGACAGCCATCATAGTCGTGTCAGGATTCAATGGCTGCGCTGCATTAGGCACAAGGGCACAAAGAAATATCTTAGACTAAGGATACGGATTTGTTCTTTGTAAGTGCATCAGCCGAAGACGGTAATGCAATTAATAAATCCGTAATTATTGGTAGGTCTTATTAACAGAATGTTTTGTAATTTACCGTAAATATAATGCAGCTGCACGTAATAACAAACACTTTCTGTTTATAGTGGGCTGATATTTATAGGTGTGAAGAAGTCTGCGTCCTTTGTGTTGTCAACAACGTGCGAAACTGAAGCACCGTTCACTTACCGCTATACGGCTATGCAAACAGCGCTGTTGCTGCTGTGAACAGGGGAATGCCTTTTGGTATCTTGGGATAATTGCATCACTGATTCTGCCTTGCTGTAATCCTGTTCGAAAGTTTATTTACAGGGTAAATTTATTCTAAATAATGATGAACAATTAAGATAATGGTATCTTGTATTCTCCGTTAATTGCAGCTTGATACGCTCTACCGACTTTGTTAAAACTGTCTGCGTTACGATAAAGTTTGCGAACAAATTTGCATTCTATTTGCAGTCCGAGGGCAAAGATTATTTACATTTACCTGGTTTATATATGGCAGCCTAAACTGTTTTGAGTAATTAATATTCATAATAATTCGATGCAGAACCTTTTGTCTTCCAGGTTGCTATCCAAAAATGTAAAGATCAAGATATATAGAAATATAATTTTTCCTGTTGTTTTGTATGGGTGTGAAGCTTGGTCGCTGACATTGCGGGAGGAAAGGAAGCTCAGGGTGTTTGAGAACATGGTGTTGAGGAGAATATTTGGACCTAGGAGGGAGGAGGTGACGGGGGAATGGAGGAGATTGCATAACGAGGAGCGAAATGATTTTTACTGCTCACCCAATATTGTGCGGGTGATAAAATCGAGAAGAATGAGATGGGCTGGGCATGTGGCGCGTATGGGTGAGGAGAGGGGGGTGTATAGGGTCTTGCTGGGGAAACCGGAAGGAAAGAGCCAT
>Ga0123352_10014814_pt1 | contig 12418 bp, 7 predicted proteins | sample TergutLab28metaG_FD_89700 | JGI IMG/M metagenome (GOLD analysis project Ga0123352, IMG submission 89700) | Labiotermes labralis P1 segment gut microbial communities from Petit-Saut dam, French Guiana - Lab288 P1 | ecosystem: Host-associated > Arthropoda: Insects > Digestive system > Gut ... | reverse complement strand
AGCAATATATAGTCGCCACTACAAACTTACTGCCTGTGTACAAACAGCCTCATAGAAAAAATGGATACATGTGGTTTTCTCTCAACCAGTAGATCAGTCGGAGCATGAAGCTGGAAAAACATCAAGTGTGGTGCTAAAAATGAGTGAAATCTCACTAAATATATTGAGAGCGAATTATTTAAACGGCTGAGGCTGTGGCTGTCCTAGAGGGTAGGACGCTCGTACCATGAGGGAGCGCGGAGGTATTTAAATGCCGTCCTAAACGGTAGGACGCGCGAGCTCTAAAGGTTAAGTCTACTCATTCACTCACAAAAAAATCAGTCCCGGAATGAAATGATCAGCCCACATATGTTCTGTGTATACAGTATACCTACATTTCTATACAGTGTATTCTTTTTATTTATTTATAATGCAGTAAAAATGTAAGAGACTCACAACCATAGTTTTTGGTACCTTTCATTCGGATGGGACTGTGGTAGTCATGCTACACATCCACGTCAGATCCTGACATAGCACATTCTGTAATTCTGTCAGCATTATCATAAATTGTGTGTGTGCTACTATGAGCAAGTCTAACAGTATGGCTTATGTCAACAGTTCATTCACCATTTCAAGTTGGCTTATTACGTCTAATTTCTCTGCAGTACTGATTGTCTTTTGCCAGTTTTTCACTTGGATTGCAGTAGGTGATGTAGATGTATGTTTCTCACTCATGATCGTAAGAAAAGCCAATACTGTAGGAGAGGAAACTAGATGAGCCATGTGATTATATCACTAGCTTAATCAATCCATGCACATGACTGATGGCGTGACAGTGTTGTCACTCTCTGCCAGCCTCCAACACAAGACAGACATGACCACCAATCGTATATGACAGATCACGTTCAACTGAACATTATCACGGAAATTCTAAAGGTGGTGTAAATTTCAAGTCGCATTACATTGAAATCGGGCAAAAAGAAATTGCATAAAGAGAGACCTGCCTGTACATTGTATTTCGTTATTGGAATGACATCAGCTCGTTCTTGAATTGAGAAGTTACCAAAGTTGAAATGTTCTAACAAAGTCGTGGATGACTGCATTGTAAGGGAAGGTACACCAGCACCTACAGTACCAAAATCATTGTGTTGCAGTTATAATGCCAATTTTAAATCAGTGGTAAGCAAGCATGCAGGAGAATCCAGCAACAGTGCCACAGCATGGGAATTCCCTGTTTTGGACTAGAATGTATGATGCTGGAGAAAACAATGACTGTTATTTATGCAGGAAATTCATCCCATAATGTAATTTGTTGGTCTAACCAGGGGAATTGCAATGCCTGACAAAAAATTCCTGGAGTTTGTGCTACAGAAACATAAAAATGGTCTTCCCATTCCCAGTGAGACAATATTAATGCAGGCTTTTGAAGTGTTGCCATATATTGTTTTCCACAGCGACTTTCCAAGCCACAAATGTTTGGGCTGTAAGATGTATGCATCATGAAAGGTTACTTCTTCATTGCAGGACTACATTAGCACAAAAGCTTCTTACACAGTACCTTGAGAAGTCAGCAGCATACGAATTTCACATAATTAATCCATGCTGAAAACAAGGCTGTATCTTAGGACAAATGGGTAATGCAGAAAAACCAACACTGTAGTTTCTGCAAGAGGATCAAAGTCATTTCTTGTGAAAAGAAGAGAACATAAAAAACAGAATAACTGTGATGCTTTAAGTTCTGGCTGATGGGAAGAAATTGACTCCACATGTTATTTTGAAGAGAGAGGATGTTCTGGAAAAAAAAAAATTCCCACTGTTAAATGTATTTAAATGTTATGAGAAAGGTCAGGTGACAGAAGGGCTAATGGTCAAATAGCAAAGTCAAGTCTGGAACAGAAGACAGGTGCTCTTTGAAAGAAAAGAGGAATGCTGGTTTTAGATGCTTTCAAGGGTCACTGAACAGAAAAAATAAAAAATCTGAATTTCTAAACCAAACACAAATCTGGTAATCATACGAGGTGGCATGACCTCTCACTTGTTGGTTCTTTGTGTGATAGCTAATGAACTATTCAGTGATTGTGTCATCTCTATGAGGAATGGCTAGTATCTGGGAACTGCCCACTAACACCAGCAGGAGACATAGAGGAATTCTGAAGCATTGGACAGTGGATGAAAACTGCTTGGAATGACATTTCACCAGATTCTGTTGTGAAGCCATATACAGACTGCAGGTTCTGTCTGTCAGATGACATGATTTTAACAGATGATGATGATGCTGTCTGGCAAGAAGATGATGAAAACTCTTCTTCTAGTGTTTGGTAGTGCCTAGTTCATTGGCTGGTGTGTTTGTAATGTTCTACTAAAATAATACTCTGATATTGCAACTTTGATGATTATTTAGTTCATCCTATGAGACCATATTCTCTTCTCTAAAATGTACAGGTGAATGGCATGGCATGCCATATGCTGGTCTGTATGTTTACTTGGTAGCAATTTAAATGCCCATGCTAAGCCAGAAAAACTCAGACCATCACACAATACAAATGACATTTAAGCCTGCATCTTAAAGTTTAAGCATGAAAGTATTAAGTTAGATGAAAATATGGGTAATGCTTTCTGAAAGTTTAAGATTATGTATTGGGGGTCTTCTTATGCAGGGTTATGTTACATAGGGATGAAATACATTATTTTGTGTATATGTTTTCTCAGCCATTTCTTTTGACTACCTCTTCATCTAGTTTAACTTCTCCAGATTTTTATGTTTTTATCATTGTTAGTCAGCCATATATACTTCTGATGTAAAATGGAAATGGGAATGTTTCAGTGCCACAAGCTCTGTCGATGGCAGCAGCCAATCCATTCACTGGTGTGGCACAATCACCAACACCGCCCAACCGCTTTCAGCAACAGCAGCAACATGTTCGGCCAAGCATCAATCAAATCAGACAACAACCATTTGTAGGAAGTGTTGCACAAGCTCAGGGGACCACAGAAAGTGCTTGGGGTCCTGCACCTACTCATCACCTAGCTCTACCAACTCCTTTGGTCCCTTCAGCTCAACCTAATCCATTTCTGTCATAACAAATAAAGATTTAGGTTTTTGTGAATCCCATAGAAAGGGCCAGTGATCTTGCTAGCGGTGAGCTGCTTGTAAGCCAGCATCCCACACAGCCCACATTTATCTTTCAGAGTCCTGAAATTAGAGTCCTCATGTTCAGGCATTTGTTTGTGTGACAGTTTCTTTATTCAGAATGGGAAATAACTGAATTAGTATGTGGTGTTTGATGTGATATTAAACATGGTAAAGATAAAGGTAAAGCAATCCCTGTACATGCCTGGACAGGCCGTGAAGGTTCCAGGAGATTAAGGCTCCCAGATTGCAAGACAGTTGGCACTTGAAGGTGGTAAGGTTGTCGGCCCGACACACCAGCTGCCTTTACTCCACAGAAAATATTCCCGGTCCTCATTCCTTTTAGAGGATGAGTCGACCCCAGGGCCATAGTGTGGCCGGAAGGATTATGTCAAGGAAAAATTCCAATGACTGCACCAGGTATTGAACCTGTAACCTTCTGGCTTGTAGTGCAGTGCCTCAACCAACTGCATCACTGCATGCCCCTGATATTAAACATGTCAAATTTTTTTTTTTAAAGCAAAGTTTCTTAATGAGTTTCACTTTTAAACTGGGTTGTGCTGGATCAAACTTACGGCTGAAAATTTTTTACAATGTTAATTACATTTAATTTTTACTAATTGTGTACTAAAATATGTAGTGTATTTTAGTAATGTAAAATAAAGTCGCTGTGCATACTAGGAAGGCATGTAAGGGAGCGAAGGTAGAGTCCACTCATTCTTTGGCATTGTATGGATGTCAGTGGTCAGCTTCACACTTTGGCCACATTACCACCAGGGAAGAGCACTTAATACTGATTGAACAGGAGGCTAGTGGGCCCTGGAACTGCACTGAACAGTGAAATGACAAAAGTGTCCTACCCCTGCCAGGAATTAAACCATGATTTTCTCAGTCATCCATCTAGCCCACAGCATAGTTACTATACGGAGAACACTGTTGTGACTATGTCATAATTTATTGGTCCCTTAAGCCTTAAATGAGTGTGTTGGTATTTAAATTTTAATGCATCATTTATGAAAAAGTAAGCATCCTTGAACAGAAGAAAGATGAAATTATGAAATAAACAGCATTTCATGGGAAATGACACAGAGTTTATGCAGAATGTCTTAAAAATGCAGTGATTTTATGTGCATATGTGAACTTGCTTCTAGGACTTACGTATGCATGTGGATACATTATTATATAATTTTAAATCCTCGCTTCTGCTATATCATTGTCCACTGTATCCATCTTGGTATCATTACTTACAAAAGGATCTTTGACCTTGAGAGCTCTACCTATATTAAACACAACAAAAAATAACAAGATGGTGAATGGTGTCCTCATTGGCAGGGTACACAGACTCTGTGAATGTGCTGGTCACTTCCTGGGTATCATACAATTGCGTACACTACGTATAAATGTAAATTATGTTCTCTGGGCCATCAGTACACACATATATAACCAAGGCATTCTTTACTTTCTGAATGTCATATGATTTATACACATAAATATAATTTTGTTCATGCTTGTAAGAAAAGTAGGGCTTTTGCTGTCCCATTTTTTGTGAAATTCACTGATGCTCAACAGCATTGTGTGTGAATGTCTTATACTGGATTTCACCCATCAGACAATAAATGTGGAAACTTTGGATAGAAATTCATTTATTCCCCTAAGTAAAGTAGGCTTTTCTGGTGGGGATTTTCATAATACTGGCTGTCACTCATTAAATTTCTGTAGATATGTCCTCCTGCTTGTTTTCCAGGTCATGTCAGAATGTATAAAATGTATGCAAGCATTCATTTATGCCCTTCCAGTAAGGTGTGGCCATCACTATTCCAAATTTCACCCAAGTTGGTTAACTGGGAAAGTATGGGTAGAAACTTGTCTATGCTGAAAAGTAAATATGATGGTCACTAAGCCAGTTTTCTTGACAGTCAAACTTGCCATTTAGTTGGTGATACTGGGTGGGTGGAAATGAATCGTGTAATATTTCAAGGTCTGATGCTGTTCTAATGTTATGTTATACACTTGAATACTTTAGCAGTAAAAACCTGGTGTAATTGCATAGCTGGGGATAAATTGCCAAAGTTAAATTTGCAACTTGCACAGAGTGCCAGTATTGAGAATGTGTAGAATATCGAAATAAACCACTGTTTCCTCTCACTTTGTATGGTGTAGGGCTTCATGATGCACTGGAACATTTCATTAAAATTCAAATCTTTCACATAAGGACATACTACACAGAACCAGAAGTGATGAACATGACCTTGACTTTGCATAAGTAATGTAATTTATATAGAAATTTTCCACATTCATAGTCACAAAATATACCATACCTTAAAGGATTTCTGTGAGCAGTAACCACAAGGGATCACTGCAAATCCACAAACTGACATACCTGAATGGCTATGAATCAATAAATTGTTAATATAAAAATAATAGTTAAAAAACCATAGCTCTTGGGCATTAGAAAAGGTGTTAGAGGTGTGAAATTGTGCTGTAAGAAATACTGTCAGCGTACATATCAAAGAATGTGTTTCTTTGTCAAAGATCCAACATGTTTCAGCAGGCCACCGAGGATCCCATCAAGAAGTATGGATAGATCTGTCCCTACGTTTTCATGTATTCCCTGATGGTGGTGGTCTGCAAAAACATTTAGGATCTTTAATTAATAAGTAATGTTTGTTTATACTTTACTCTGCAGGTATTTCTTGTAGTATTACACTTTCATGTACAGTCACAATGTGTAACAAAAGTATGGTCTCATATCTGATGCATATTACACCATTCTAAATGTTCCATCTAAGGTAAGCAGTATTCCCAAAAAAAGACATATTCTTGATACATTTACGTCATTTTTTTGTTTGGTTTTAAAAATGTACAACAAACCTATGTTTTTAATAAAAAGACAGAATTTGGCTTGTAGTTGGGTCAGTAGGATACTGAATGCAATTGATTATGGTTTCTGTTGACATGGGAGTCACAGTAGCTCATCACTGAAGTAAAATTTGGCTCTCCTTGTTAGGATTTTTGGCAGAGTTTTTGGGATTTTTCTGTTCCGTTGTTCTGTTCAGTAGAGATCTAGAGCTCTTTTTATGGGAATTTGGTAACGAAAATGTGATACTGACCCTTTATTCTGTAATTCAAGAATACATGGAACATTGTCTTCATATCACCAGTACCTCTGTATGACATAGAGCTTTGGTACAGGAATAGCTTCTTATTTATCCTATCTGTTTACATATTTATTACAAATATAGATATTGAAGAGGTAGGATGTCTTGATTTGCCATGGTGGAAAGTCGTATGTATGCAAACATTGGGTAGGACTGTCATCAGGTCCAGTTGGTTGAAGGACACTATAATCATTTTTTCACATGATGATGATGATGATGATGATGAGATCATTAAGTTCCCTGTTGTAGTTTGTATGTTAAATATCTACTATCTTCTGGTGTATGGTTGCCATTACATTGGTATATTTTGTTGTTTTTTGTTGTTGATATTAGTGTGCAGCAGTTGGATCAAACCCAAAAGCATTTTAGTGTTGTGCTCGCTTTGCAGCAACTAATCCAGTGGCTGACAGTCACTTTACCTCCCATAGACATACCAGAGCTTCACTGTTACCTGTGTCTTGTATGATACTGGAGAGAGAGCCAGCTCCTGCTAAAGTAAAATTATTTATGTCACAGTGTTTGATAGTTACAAAAAGACTTTGATATGGTGTTCATGTTGACACTTTGACACTGACAAGGAAGATTATATTGTAATGACATTTTTCAGATTTTTAATATGGAAAGTGCTGTAGTTTGGACACTGGCTCTGTTTACTTTTTCAGATGGGCAGAAGAGCAGAGATCTGTTGGGCCCCAAAATAAAGCTTCTTGTGGCTGAACAGGATAGGAATTTATTTTTATCCCTTCTGCCAGCTAATGAAAACAGGGCCAGTTTCTGGAACAATGTGTTTTTTTTTTAATAAAATAAGTGAAATAGTGGTCAAGTGGTGAAGGGTTATTTTTGAACCCTGTGTTGCATCACTGGCAAAAGTCTTCAGATTTGGTTGAAGATATTTATGTTTTGAATCTCACCGCTAGCAAGGCATTCGAAGCAAGCAGGGTGCTGGGAGATAATCCGCCCATTTGGTGTTATTTGTTTCCTTGGGCCATATATGCTCAGATACTTTAAAAAGAGTTCAGTTTGTCCATAAAAGTGAATCAGTACTCTGGAGGAAACTCAAGAAATATTGTGATTTTTTTTGCAGTAGTTTCTTAGTTTCTGTACTATAAATAAAAACAGGCAAAAAGGAAACACAGTGTCATAGATATTATATGTATATATATATATTGCTGTTTTTGCCAGCTTGGCAAGTTTTTCTACATCAAAGTATCTGAAAGTCAATCCGTATCTGTGTGATGGGACATAATTGTGCATTCACCATTATTTTGCTAGCTCAAGACTGTATCACATATTAACGTATTCACATTTCAGATGGACATTGACCATTTTAACACCAGGTGAACATAATTGTAATTTTTCTTGTCCTAACGAAGAACAGAACTTTTTATGTGGATGTGTTGAGCCAATATATCTTTTGATACATATTAAGATGAGGGAAACTTACCTTTTCCTATTAGGCATTGAGTATGTAGTCATAGCTCCCTCTGCCTAATGCACTTGAAGAGTTAGGTTGAAAGAAGAAAATTAATTTCTTCACCACTGCAGTATTTATGCAGAGTTTATATTATTCTTTTATTTTTAAATTTTGAAAGTCTATGTGATTGATGATTTCATTTTGCTAGGAAGATTTTGATGATTTCATTTTGCTAGGAAGATTTTATTCAGCCTTTGATTTAATGTTTGGCATTTTAAACGTAATGTAGTGGTGTACGAACACTTAAAGTGTAGGTGGGGTAGTTGTGGTACAGAGTGATGATCTTCAAGTTGGTTCATCGTGAGGGTTTTCTTAATGTTCTGTACACATAATGACTACCAGACAACCAACATGTGACATACAGTGCTCAGGCTGTTGTTAGAGAAATATGGTATATAGCAGTGGGTCAAGGCCCATTCATTCTAGGTTTTAGTGCTGTTTTCATTGCTTCTTACAGAACAATTACTGAATACATTAAGACTTTCAGTATTTGTAACTTGTGTTGCGATCAAAAGCAGTAACTAATATTTAAATGGAACCTGCTGTGTTTGATTTTGTTGAGGAAATCATTCAGCAGTATGTTGGGTTGCTGTTAAATTTAAATTAAATATAACACTATAAACTGCAAAGGCTCATTTTGGATTAAAGATGTGGAAGAAGGATGAAAATCTCCAGAGAAAAAGTGCATCCACTAGCACTGGAATATGTGTGGTCACAGGCATCGCTCCACTGTATATAGACAGTTCATGTAGGTAGAAGATACGTATTAAAAAATGCTGTAAGCAGGGCTTTCTTCTGTCAGGGCACAAAGTTTACAAGGAAACTTGGAAATATGTTACTGAAAATAACCTAACAGAAATTTAAGTAAGAATATATTTGTTATTTGACTAAAGAGGTTTTGTATCAAAAAATGAAAATGTGTGTCCCCCCTTCCCTCCCCCCTTCCCGTGAAGAACTAGCCGTAAGAAATGTCAGCATGAAACCCTGATCTATGGAAAGTGTCTGAAGTTTGTGAATTACTTGAAATGGTAGAGTATTATTGTACACGCTATATTCTCTTAAGGCTGAATTAATATTCTGAGTTTGTTGATTAGCAACTAAGGGATAAGTTAGTAGCATTACTGTAAGAAAGATAATATTCTTTTGTTCATGATGAATATGTTATACAAAATTTAAGCTGCTGCTGTACCCTAAGCTGTTACTAAATAGTGTGCATTATAGGTCCTTTCCCTTTTTTCTTTCTTACTGACCGACTTTCTTACTTGGTCTTTCTTCTCTTCTTTCTGTTTTTTTCCACTAGAGTGCACTGCTTTTATTTTGGTGACAGCCAATTTAATTGTTTCCTGTTTGTGACAGGACTGTCTCTTCTAATACTGTTTACACAGATTGCTCACTAAATTATGTGGATAGAAATTATAGTATTCGGACTGCTCTCCTTTTAATTTTGGTTCAGTACTCTCTGTTTTTATTTTAAATTAGTTTTCTCTCGTGAAGTATAAGTTTACATTTTATTCCATTCCATTTTGTATTTTTGGAACCAGAGACATTTTTCAATCCAGGCAGATTACCTGTCAGTGCAGGTGCTTTAGATGTTTTGCTATGTTCATGTTGTAGGTTACCTTTCACATTAATATGCTTTCTGCTTTTAACTAAACTATTTTAATACAGTTCACACAGCACACATTTAGTACAAGTTGCTTTTCATTGATTAAAAATTGTTCTAATACTCGTAGAAAGATTCCTTTAATCTCTACTTTTACAGTAGGAACAGGTGATGCATGATACGAGGGTTGGGCAAGTATGAATTATAATTTGTAAGTAGAACAAAAACATTGATTTGTTCTCTGAAATTGAAAGTGTTACTTTTGAACACAATCTGCCTGGTTTGCAATACACTTGCGCTAGCGGTCCGGAAGCTTGCGGATGCTGCTCAGGAAGTAGTCTTTTGGTTGCCAGTGTAGCCACTCCTGAACATCGTGTATCTTGCAAAACCTTTTTCCGCCCAGACGCTCCTTTAAGGGACCGAAGAGGTTTGAGGGAGCAAGGTCCGGACTATATGGAGGATGTGGTAGAATGTTCCATTTTAGTTTCTGGATGGTATCCATGGTGCGAGCAGCCATGTGTGGACGGGCGTTATCCTGGAGAAATAACACTGATGTTTGCACCCTTTTTCTGTTGTTACTGATAGCTGTCTTTACTCGGCCTTCGAGAAGTGCCGAGTAATATTCAGCGTTTATTGTGCGACACTCTGTGAGGAACTCCACGTACAGTACACCTTTAGAGTCCCAGAAGATTGTGGCCATAACCTTCCCAGCAGAGAACGTGGTTTTCGCTTTTTTGGGTTTCGGAGACCCTGGGTGGCGCCACTGTACTGAAGAACGTTTGCTCTCGGACGTGAAATAATGCACCCACATCTCGTTCGTTGTCACGATAGAATCCAAAAAAAAAGGCCGGCAACAATGATTGCGCCAATTGCAGCCGTGTACTCTTGTGTTCGTCCGTCAATGAACGCGTGATCCATCAGGCGCACACTTTCGAGTATTGAAATTGTTACTTTATTATTGTTTTCACACTACCATCACTGATGTTCAGTATTCCAGACAACTCGCGGACAGTTATTCGCCTTTTCTCCCGAATGAGCATCAACACGGTCTCTGTTCTCGCCTGGTATGGAAGTCCTCGGCTGGCGCTCATGAGGTTCATTCTCCACCATTTCCCTTCCTTTTTTAAATGCACTGCTCCACTTATAGACACTGACATTTGACAGTGTCTTCTCACCATACTGCCTCTTCATTCCCGAACAGATTTCCGACGGTTTACAACCTTATTTCGTCAGAAATTTGATTATAATGCGCTGTTCCACGCTAACATGTACCTTCGCTCCGCTCATCTCCCTCACAACTTACAAAACTACGCAGTAGCAAACACCGGGTCAGTGAATGACCTTGGAACAGTGCTTCCACCTTCCACATATTACTGCTTTCAACGGACCGCGCTGCATTTTTGAACTACGAACAAATTATAATTGATATTTGCCTCATATTTTCTTTGATGAGAGGATCAAAAGTGCCATCTAACCACCTACAAAAGTTGGGTTCTGTGACATAATTTAGGCTTAGGACATAAACCCCTAACCACTTCATACTTACTCTTATTAAGGTTTCTTCCTTGTTAAAATTGTTCATCTTCTTAGTTGCATTACAGGCTGAAATGTGGAAAGTATTTTAAATTGACTGATTACAAAGCTGATTTATTGGTTTGTGGTGTGCCAAGTTTCACTTCAGCACATAGCAACTCTACATTTTGATATTATGAGTCTGAAAACTATTGTCTGTCTGAGAAGAGATTCCTGCCTATCTTAAGCTTTAATGCCTTGCTGAATGCCATCGTAAAATTATTGTTCCGTACTAGTAACATTTACGTTGGTAGAACACTGTACCACCTATGATTGCAATCTTGTCGGATGTGTTGCTGCTTCACAAGTTCCAGATGTTTCAGAAGAACATGTTGCCTCATTTTCAGTGGCTCCAGGTTCACAAAGTCATTTGTCATGGACACTGAATCCTTAAAGTTGATGTGCCACATTCCTTGGAAACATCAAGAACTATTCCCAAACACCCTAGTCCTCAACTAAACCTCTGTGGAAACCTTAAAGCTTGGAATACTATGGGCATATCATCATCCTTAATCAGAAGTGATTGTTCTACCTACCTGTAGTTTGTTCCTTTGTCACAGTAAATCACTCTGCAGAATAACTTTGCTGTGGATTACTTGTACTCATCAGTGAACACCCTTTTGTTGGCTGGCGATTGTCAGTACACCTTGAAAGAAGGCTTGAGAAATGATACAGCACTGCTAAGTGAGAACAAACAAGAGAACTGAGAGTTGTTTATGTGTTCTGTATGCATCCCCTGTTAGGAATGCTCTGTTCATTGAGGTTAGGTAATTTCTGTTTTCAGACAGACCGTACTACTAATGCCATTTCTGAACCACTTGGGATTATTGGTATAATAATATATTGTAATATAGAATGCAAGGCAACATTATGTTAACTGCATCTTAGTATGTGGGTGTCTTTTTTTGTTATTTATTTCTATATTACAAATGTAGTGTGTTACAAGGCAGAATTTACAAGAGAAAATCAAAAACGAAAAGAAGTTAATTGCATTATTGCAATTAAAGGAAGCTACGAGGGTTGTTCAATAATTTATCTACCTGAGTAAGAAAGAAACAACTTATCACAAAAAAAATATTTATATTTTATTTTTCAATACACTTCGCCCACTTTTGTTGCAACAACTTTATCCCCCTGGAAAAAAAATCTTTTGACTGCTCTTCAAACCAGGTCGTGACTGCCTCCTTGACTTCTTCATCACTTGAAAATCGTTAACCCCAAAGAAATTTTTTCATAGCTCGGAATAGAAAATAATCCGAGGGAGCTAGGTCTGGACTGTAGGATGGGTGATTTAGCTGTTGGAACTCACATTGCCGAATGGCAGCCTGAGATTTTGCAGACATGTGCACTGGCGCGTTGTCATGAAGGAGCAGCACGCCTGCTGAGAGCTTTCCTCGCCTTTTCTCTTTGATGGCCTCTCACAAAGCGGTAATTGTGTTAGCATAGGTCTGTCCAGTTATGGTAGTCTTCTGTGGCATGAATTCTAAAAGCAGAATTCCTTT
>Ga0123352_10014813_pt1 | contig 12419 bp, 4 predicted proteins | sample TergutLab28metaG_FD_89700 | JGI IMG/M metagenome (GOLD analysis project Ga0123352, IMG submission 89700) | Labiotermes labralis P1 segment gut microbial communities from Petit-Saut dam, French Guiana - Lab288 P1 | ecosystem: Host-associated > Arthropoda: Insects > Digestive system > Gut ... | reverse complement strand
GAAGAAGACGTAGGAAGCTACTGGGTGACCTTAAGGAAAGGAGAGGATACAAAAAATTTTTAAAAAGTCAGAATAGTATGGTTTATAAGCCGATCACATTGGCCGCGCAGTCTAAGGCGTGAGTCTGCGGCCGCCCTGTTGCTGGGATTGCGGGTCCGAATCCCGCCGGGTGAATGGATTTATTTTTCTTGCGTGTGTTGCTTGTGTTGTCAGGTAGAGGCCTCTGCGACGAGCCTATCACTCGTCCAGAGGAGTCCTACCGAATGTAGTGTCTAATTATTGAGTGTGATCCCGAAACCTCAGCAGTGAAGAGGCCTAGAACAACTAGAGCTGTCAAGCCATCAAAAAAATTTTTATGAAGCACAGATAAATGGGGCGAGTGATTGTGCTGTTTTCAGTTAAACGTAAAATTATGTGTTCCCCCTCTAACTCCGTGACATTGTGGCTCCGCTCGTAAATAAATTTGCCAATCCCTGGTACAGACCTGTACATAACGTTGTTGACGTATTTGCGCGACGTACCCAGTTTGATTCCCTGACTGGCTACTTACTGTAATGACCGGGGGTTTTTTCATGGTTTACTGCAGTCCCTCAAAATGACCGTAGTGACCATGGGGTACTTCGTGACCAAATAGTGACTCACCACCCCCCACACAACATAACCTATAATTATGAAGCTCCGTCTTTAACTGACACAAGATGCAGTCGCCGTCACACGTGTATATTCTTGCTGAGCCCAATGAGATCGCTCGAGTTGCTCGCCTGTAAACACAACAGTGACCCGTCGACCCGGACATAAGTAGCTGCAATCCGCTTAGACCGGGGCTTCAGTGCACTTGTGCAGCTTCATGTGCCGCTTAGGTTATCTTCACTTCTCTGCTTTATTTACCAACACCAAATGGTATAGATCTTTCAAATCAATCATCAGGACGAAACGTTTTTTTTACGAAGTGTTTTTCTGAATATGAAGTAAAGGAGATGATATATAAAGACAGTAATTCTATTTTTCGTCTTCTGCCCTTTGCTTGTTTATTATATTTTCCTCGTTTTTCTCCTTTACCATTTTCCACGCAATTCTCGCAATTCCAAACTTTTTCCAATTTCCTACATATACTTTTCTTATTCCTCATTTTATATTTCCGTCTTTCTACTGCTCTTATTCCTCTTTCTTGTGCTGTTCCATTTTTTTACACTTGCATTGTCTTTTTATTTTCTTATTCCTCCTCCTTGTTGTTCCCCTTCATCGTCTTGACCAATTTTAATGTTACGGTACCAACAAGCATCTACAGAAGCTGATAGGCGCGTATTTAATCAGTAAATTCGTCTGTTTTTGGTAACCTGAAGGTTTATTGGCATGTGCACAACAGCCCACCACTGGATTCTGATTTGAGCCACTTCATTTTAGCCCCCACGTTTACATTCCGTTTTCTTACGATATGTTAATGTTTTTTAATATTAATATTAATATTAATATTATGTTTCCGTCTGTTCTTATCTCTCAAGTGCTGTTTCCCCTTCAGGCTGCCTAGTTCAAATACTGTATGGACAGATCATCTATCCCGTGGTTGCAGGTTCCATACAGTTTTTCTTCTGGATGTGATCACCCTAATTGTATTTGGTAAAATATAATTAGGCGTATGTGGGAGGATAATATTAAAATGTATCTTCAAATGTTGCATGGGGCACGTGGACTGGTTTGGTCTGGCTTTGGACGGAGACTGGTTGCGGGCTATTGTGAATGGGGTAATGAATCTCCGGGTTCCATAAAATGCGGGTAATTTCTTGACTATTTCAGGACCTATTAAAATACTCTGTTCCAGTGAGTTCATTAGTAGTCCCTGTAATTAATTCGCTCTGAAGACATGTGGAAGAGTGGAGGTAGAGCGTTCATACCATTGGCGTTAGATGGAAGTGGGTTCTAAGCACGACACGTCGGCCTCTTCAGTGCAGGGGATTGATTCATTGGCGCTTACCGAATAGGAGGTTAAGCGGCCTCAAAAGCCGGCCTGAACATCGTGGAGCTTCTTCAGTTTTCTTCAACCCCAGATAAATTTCAAATGAGTTATACGGACTAGGCTGCCTGCTTGGCAACCAAGATTTCAAACAGGGATAAAAGATCTTCATCTGCTTGAAAGAATCCAGATCGGTCCTGGGGTCCACCCAGCCCCATATTCAATGGGGGGGGGAGGGGGGCTCTTTCTCTGGGGTAAAGCGGTCGAGACGCGAAGCTTACCACTCACCTCCATTTAGCTCTGGGATTAAGAAAGGGTAGCGCTATATCTCCACTGGAACCATTAACTTTCATGGCGTGGAAAGTGGCGTTTTTAACTTACCTGTTAGAACGTAATGCGACTTTGAAATAATTATACATTGTCTAATCAAGCACGCTGTTAAATTTATTATTGTAGCTTTATCATTTCACAGGTCGCGAAAATTTAACGTCGCGAATATTAAAGCCCGCTGATGAATGCAACCAAGAATCAGCTCTGTCAGTTGTCTCATCCACCGCTTTTTTTAAAAAAATTATATAACTTTAATGGCCACAATTTCTCATTCAAATAATTACTGTTGCTAAGTTTGGAAACAATTTTGTGAGCGTATAGCGAGAAATTTTTGGTGTGATGAAGGAAATATCACCGCATTGTTGGAAGTGTCGGAGACAGCCACTGTGATGAGGCACGCTGACAGTCAACTGCTTTCCTGTGCTGACATTGTACCCTGCTGTAAGCTGTAAAGTCGAACCATCTCATCGCAATCGATAGAACACAATCGCCAAGAACTGACTCGCGATAGTTTGCGTAATCTCCCCTCTTCCCCTCTTCATCTCCCTCTCCTTAGGGAAAGCATGAAATTATCTCCGTAGGGGGGAAAACATCATGCCCTTGACCTTGTAAAGTTCCGTGGAATATTTTGTCGAGGCAAGGTTACTCCAAACTTATCTTATTTCATCCCCATAAAGCAGAAAGCAGAATGTTCCACGACGTAACAGCAACTTTGTTGCTATTTGAAACAGCGGTTCATCGAGAGAGGTTTATATGGGTGCCAGCGTGACAGCGTGGAATTACAAGATTACCGTCGAGGTTAATTAAGACGGGAAATGAGATAGGCCAGTCTTCTTCACTAAAAGTCCCTTTCTTTTTTCTGGTTTTCTCCACATTTTCGTCTCTTATGTGGTTACTAGGCGGCCGTACTCATTTTATAACACATAAAAGCGACCTATGTCTGCCCTTTTGTCGTTGATTGTCAAACTCTTAGTGCATGACGTGATCACTATGAGGCGCCACCGCAGCATGTAGTATAAAACTGGTCAAAGTTGATTTATTCTAAATTCCTAAGACAGTTACAGTAAATAAGCAAGTTTTTTTATTATTTCAGTGCACTTTTTTTTCGGAAAAGAATGGAAGAATAGACACTTTACTAGTATGAACATTTCATTCTCTATATTGTATTTTGTTGACCGTGCATCTTGGTATGATCCTTGCAAATAACCAACTTGACGCACAGTTTTTCATGTATGTTCATTTCTATTCTCTACATGTTTCGGGCAGCCATGTGCCCATCATCAGGAGAATTATTGTATCAATGCGACACCTGGTTTATGTCACTCTTTGTAGATGACTCTCTGGTATGAGTCACTCTGTGTAGATAACCGTCTGGTATGCATACCAAACGGTCATCTACGCAGAACGTTTGGAGGCCTGTTGTCAGATGCAGGCTACGTAAGCAGCTCACTGGAAGCTAACAATACATGGAGAATCGAATTTTCCCTGTGCTTAAATTTACCTACCAGTCTCCCTTATGACCCCATTTTTTGCTCTCATTGCCTTTCTGAAAATGTCTAGATTTGCTGTCGTAAAAGGCCATCTTTTAAATTGTCAGTGTTGAATGTACAGTTGCCATAGCCTCTACCGGGTTCGCTGTATATGCCGACTCCTTTGACGGCATCTGTGACCATGATGATGGTTGTGTGGGTGGTGATGTTGATAATCAGGGGTGCACAAATGAACTGGTGCTACTAAATTTTGTACGGTGTCTCCTAATATTTATGAGTTCGCAATATGGCCCCTGTTTAATGCCACTATTCTGGCTCTTAGAATTTTGAGGTCGACCCTAAATATTTGGAGGTTTCGCACACCCCTGGTGATGATGATGATAATGATGATGATTATTGTGGTTTTAATTATACGGATTAGTGTTACGTTGATGACTGTTCTCACTGGTTGTGGTGGTAATGTGGTATGTGACTGGTGATCGTGTTTTTGGTGTTTGTGATAAGTTCAGTGGATTTGCTGGTTGTTGTGACCGTGCATGTTAATTTATATGTCGTAATTTTTCACCTTTATTGCTCCTGTCAGCAGCCAAGTTTATGTGTTGTGAATAAGACTGTGGCGGTAGGCAGTACTCTCGAGTGATACGTAGATAAAGCCCGTTTGCTTCCCAGATTGTCATATTATTGCGTATTCCGAAATTTGCGTGGATAAGCCGAGGAAAGCCACGAAACTATCAATAGAACCAAAAACCTGGCCGAGATTCGATACGCGTGTCTCTCGGATGCAACTCTAGAGAGACACCAACCAGCTTGGTCCTGAATGAGAAGCAAGAGGACGAACACGTGACAATGAAAACTGGAAAGGGTATGTAGTCAAACACAACTATGTCAGTTAAGGTGTATTTAATGGCTATACTAGACAACTACATGTTTCGGCCTTTACTGGCCATCTTCAGGTTGTCTTCAAGAGAACTTAAGGTGCTACTATATGCATTGTGCGCGCACGTGGTGCAGAGATCTCTACATACGGGCCTTATTGCGTAATGTAATTTCTATGTGTGGTGGTGTGCTCTGACTAGAGGCACGATAGGGTCTGGTGGCTAGTGTCGAGTTTTGAAGGTTCTTGTTGCACTGGTATTATGAAGAGGCCCGTATGTAGAGATCTCTGCACCACGTGCGCGCACAATGTATATAGCAGGACCTTAAGTTCTCTTAAAGACAACCTGAAGATGGCCAGTAAAGGCCGAAACATGTAGTTGTCTAGCATAGCCATTAAATACACCTTAATTGAGACAGTTGTGTTTGTCTACATACCCTTTCCAATTTTCACACACACAACGGGGATGACACACTTCCTAGACGTGACAATGAGCTATTCGTGGATTCGAACTCGGAGCTCACAGCTCGACAACTCGAACCCATTTGTCCCTCACGTTGAGTCACGCCGCCCTCTGTGATCGAAGGCCGCGATATTGGGAACTAAAAATCAGCGCGTTTTGCCCTTGAACACGTGCGGGAGATAGCACACACGAGTCCCGTCCTACAGTCTGTGAATTGCCAAGTGGTCCCTGAATCTTGAAGTGCACACCCCGGTAAACAAACACACCATATATGAAGACTTTGTAATGTATGTGAGAGAATTGATGAAAAATGTAACACATGTGCCGTATATGCGTGGAAGAGCGTCACATGTCACAAGCTGGACATGCTGTCGTTAGGCCTTCGTATCGCCCTTAAAAATAGCCTGTACGTCTATCGAGCTAGTGATCGCTCTTCTTCTTCCTTTACCCTTTCTGCTTCGAATATACCTGTGGTTTCTTTCCCTCCTTCCGACATTTTTCTCCAGATTTTATTTTCTTGCTCTATTTATTTCACGATTGGGTGCTCTTCATTTTTTCGTTTTTTCGTGCTTCATGTAGAAGCTTAATTTAATTTTGGTTTGCTTATTACGCAGTATGTTTCTTTCAAATTTTGTTTTCCGTTACATTACAATTCCTCCCATTGTTTGCTTCTATTTGTTCTGCTTTTCTGTCTGTTTTCTTCAGATTTATTTTACCTTCAGTTGGTTGATTTATTACGTAACTCGTTTTCTGTCCTTTTACCCAGGATTTGGTTTATCTATAGGCTGTAACTTTATATGTGTGTATCAGTGGACATTACTAATTGTGTAACTTACATACCGTTCAGATTGCAAGATCAGCCAATAGCGTAATTTAATAGTTTATTTATCTGGAACTTCGCCTTGAAGAATTAAGTAGAATAATTAATACCTTATGCATGCAATCGGATTCCGCTTCAAGACCCTAATATGAAGCGGGAATTTCCATCTTTATGTAGAAACCTTCGCACATATTCCATTCAGCCGCATAGAAAAGCATGGCTAATCTAACATTTATTTCAGATAGGAATAAGGATATTTTTCGAAATGAGCGATGGTGTAACATGAAATCGAATGTTCGACTACAGATGCAGAGTATGAAATAAATAAATATCAGTAGAAATCTCTCTTGACGTTTTAATTTCAAAGTAGTTTAATTGTGATGGCATTTGGTGTTGTAAATATGCATTAAAATTTGCGGAAGAAACTTACAAATGATTTATATTACTCTTACAAAATACCCGTCTTGATACAAATATTAAGTTTTCCTGAAACAGAACACAGCCGAAAACACCCGCATCTTCTTAAACTCATGTTAGTAGTTCTCTTACAACTGTCTTGCGAGAATAATCGTCCGGGAACGGGATTTATATTTTTTACTTACCGAACGATGCTTTTTAATATACAGGGTTATTCAAAATTATTGTTGGGGTTTTAACAACTTGTCATACACAATAGACTTGAGATAGGAGTATATGTATTTTTTTTGTGTTTAATAGAACAACACTCCAAGTTTTTGTTACATACCTTACAGGTGCTTGTTGAGAATTTCTAGATCTATCGGTTCAACTACATACTCCTATCTCAAGTGTATTGTGTATGATAAACTTGAGATAGATGTATGTAATTGCACCGATGGATCTAGAAATTCTCAAAGAGCTCCTGTAAGGTATGTAACAAAAACTTGGAGTGTTGTTCTACTAAATAAAAAAATACCTATACTTCCATCTCAAGTGTGTTGTGTATGACAAGTTGTTGAAACCTCTACAATCATTTTGAATAACCCTGTATACACGTTATATATAAACGTGAAGGTAAAGTGATCCCGTTACAGGGCCTCTACTCTTCCATGACCGCAGCACTAGAAGGGGTGAGTGGTCAGCAGCACGCCCCGGCCGCACTATACCCCCGGGAAAGACCCGGTACCCATTTTACAGGAGGCTGGGTGGGCCCCAGGGCCGGTCTGGGTGGGCGGAAAATCTCGTCCCCACCGGGATTCCGTCCCGGACCGTCCAGCCCGTAGTCAGTCTCTATACCGACTGAGCTAACCAGCCCACACACACACACACACACACACACACACACACAAACATATATATATATATATATATATGTGTGTGTGTGTGTGTGTGTGTGTGTGTGTGTGTACTATTCTGTGGCGTTGTGAGTGCATCTGATTAAATGGGAACGATATGGAAGGATACGGTAATGGTTGTTTTTAAATACAGCCCCAGATTTGGACTAGAGGGTTGGAAAAAACCACGAGAATTTTGTGGAAAGGCGAACTTGGAACGCAGATTCTAACGTGGAACATACTTAAAATGTAGCAGTATGTCGAAGTTCAATTTATTGTAATAATCACACAGAGTAATGCATACTTGGCATTGAGAAATGAATACTGCAACTTGTGCGCTTCTTGCAGGTTTTGTAATTGTTACATTGGCACAGTCTCGGACGAATTGTGGTACAATGTTGCAAGTTATGATCCTGCGGTTGGGGGTCACTACACATGATTTGAGCTGCATCAAGATAACAGTTGCAACTCGCTGTGGCCTGCTGCGCGTGGACTGAGGGAGCTCTGTGCTGCCTGCTGCATTAAGGATATGCAAGGCCGAAATTACTTCTATATTCCCCTCCGCCCCGAAGAAAAATCAACTCAAAATTTACATTTCTTGTACCAAGCTTTTAACATTTACATCAGTGGCGTAGATAAACCCTCGTCTCACCCTCCACGACTAGACAATCACATGCCCCCAATGGCTATTAGTGAAGTTACCCAGAGATTTTATAACAGCGATCTAGAAATAATTTAATCTAAAATATGCCAGAACGGAATCCAGTCCGAACCAACCCATAAGAGATTTTAGTGTTCTGTAAGTTTGCCGCCCCCTCCTCCCCATTTCGGAGCCACGGGGCCCGCCAGCGCCGCGGGGTCCCTGCTTGCTTATGTACACCCCTGATTTATATCGAATGAAACAATTTATAATAGTGACTGAGCTGAGAACATCAGCATGGCGGCCTTGCCTTCAGAAAATACCGGGTTTGAGTTTTGTCTGGGGCAAGACTATCGCATAGGAGTTTAGCGTGCTTGTATCAGTTCGAAATAATGAAGGCGATCGCCATTTATTACCCAGTTATTTGCACTTCGGACTGAATACGAATTACTCCATTTCGTTCCACGACTATAATAACCCTGTAAAATTGAGTGGTTGCTCTATGTACTGCCAAGTTTAACATTTAAAGTTTCAACCCCGTGCCCGCAGAGCGCCTTTGTACTTTTTTATTTGTATCGCTCTTAGAACAAGTAGAGATTATTTCTCCACGCCAATATTAACTTGCTGATTTTTATAGTGGAGGCGGGCCTTGTTTGCTGCGGGGTGACAACGGGCTCTAAAATATGTGTCGATTCACCTGCATGTTGCTCTTACCATAAGGACAATGGGGGTGAAGTCTGGAAACCTTAAAAAAACCGGTGCTGTTAAGTAGGACACGACCACTTCATCCACCTTCTTTTAATTTTCGCTGAACACGATCGTCTTCCCTTATCTTTCGGCGCCAAATAACATCTGCATTTGATAATACGTCTTTAAATAACATATGATCCATCAATTTAAATATTACTTCGCCACGTACAACTAGTAAGTTAGTTTGTTAGGTATCTAATTTACTAAGTCGGTAATTAATTACTTTATCTCGCTGTATTTTTCGCGAATGCTTCCGCTGTTAACTTTTGTGCGAAACGTCGTCTTGAACTACGTCCTGTCACACAGTATACCGCTTATGATATCACCGTGCTCTCTGGGTGTCTCAATGTTGAAGAGTGTGACAACTTTTCACTAATTTTCGCGCGAACACTGTGCTATTGAAGGATAACCAAATTTCATTCATTTTAATTTCCTGTACTCGGTAGTAACAACATGGCCAACTGGCGAAACAAGAGTGGCACTTGAGGCCCCTAAAATCATATATACTTTGAGGTCTGGGGAAAGTGTGAAATCTTTGTTAGGGTAATATTTTTGTCAAACATAGAATAACATTAACATATTTTGGGCTTTCGGTCGTGTGGCGGTAGGTAATGAACCATACTAGCAAGGTATCTGATAGCTCATGAACATAGTACTCCGTAGATCATTGAGATACTTACACGTCTAAGAAATACAATTACAAACTTGACGACGACGCCTAACTTTGAGGTTAGAGTATATCCGACAAATTACTGTAATTGCTGTAGAATTTGTTCAATGATATATAATTAATAAAAAACCAACAAATGCAGTTGGATGTGTGAATGTAATCTTATGTTTATTGGACCGTGCATCAGTTTGATAGTAGAAGAATAAAATACCAACTTGATGTCACTTGCTATTTTATTTCACTTCTTATGTGCTCAACATGTTTCGGACATTAATATATCCACCATCAGGACCTTGCGACTATTCTGTTGAATTACCACATTGGCCGTATTGTTCTTGGTTCGATGTGTGTTGGAGTTTCGGTGTGGTTGGGTTGGAGTGGTATCCGTGTTGCAGGCTACACCGAAACTCCAACACACATCGAATCAAGAACAATACGACCAATGTGGTAATTCAACAGAATAGTCGCAAGGTCCTGATGGTGGATATATTAATGTCCGAAACATATTAAGCACATAAGAAGTGAAATAAAATAGCGAGTGACATCAAGTTGGCCTTTTATTCTTCAAGTATGAATGTAATGTTAATGCATAGCAATCACCGATATGTTTCAGCCACTCATTTACAATCCTCATGTTGGTGAGAAGAAGAATACAAATATAATTATTATGTGACGCAATCACTCCAAAGTTAAAAATCTACAACTATGTAATTACTATGTAATAAAATTACATTCATACATTCACGTGGGGACCGCCGTAGCTCAGTGGTCAAGGTGCTGTGCTACAAATCGGAAGATCGCTGGTTCGATTCCCGATGGTGTCATTGGAATTTTTTTATTGACATGATCCTTCCGATCGCATTATGGCCCTGGGGTAGACTCAGCCGCTAACAGAAATGAGTACCAGGAATATTTTTTGGGGGTAAAAGCGACCAGTGCGTAAGGCTGACAATCTACCACAATCCTGTGCCATTGTCACGAAATCTTGGAACCTTAAATTCCTGGAACCCTCTGGGCCTGTCCAGGCCTGTAACGGGACGGCTTTGCCTTTACATTCAAGTGCATTCGTTATTTTAAAAAAATTATAAATCTGATTAATACACGGAACATGGAACATATCAAGTTGTGTTTAATGAGTTTTTTTCAGAAGCAAAACGACAAAAGTACTACTAATTGGCAATGTGGAAGTGTAAATAAATGCAATAGGAACATTAAGTTCTGTGAGTTATGCACGGAAATTATGTTTTAAATTACTATCGTAACTTGCAACAGTATGGCCTCCAAAAAATAAATATAACTTAATATTTTACAGCATGATAAAATTGTAGAATGTACAATGAAATGCTTTAACAGGGGAAACGTTTCCTGATTGGTCTTGGGTCGTTGAACTTACACGCGTGTAATGTGGTGGCGAATGTAGCACAACCCGGCAGTTCACGTCAGGTATCCCAGGCATGTAAATTCCTGGATATCAGGCACACGTTTCTCTTTCACTGGTCTTCAGATTAAATACGAGTACTGAAATACTGTCATGTGGGCCTCTTAGTTAATTGAAACTTTCTCACAAGTGAATCGTCTCAATTAACTCAATGATCAGGCTTCTTGTTGACAGGCTAACGGTTCCACAGCTAGTCAAGTAATCCTCCACAATTTATGGTATCCGAAGTTTCATTACCGTGTCTATAAAATTCCGCCACCTGTCCCTGTCCTTAGCCGGATAGATCCACTCCATGTCCCACATCATATTTCTTGATAATTCACTTTAATATTATGTTCCCATCCACGCCTCTGTCTAACAAGCGGTCTCATTCCCCCCGGGTTTCCCCACCATACGTGCCACATACCCAACCCTTCTAATCTGTTTTTCTTTGATCACCCTGATAAAATCTGGTGGGAAGTGAAAACCGTAAAGCTCCTCACTGTGAAGTTTTCTCCATTTTCCTCCTACTTCCTTCCCCTTATGCCCAAATATCTTCCGCAGTTCCATGTTCACGAAAACATCCTATGCTCGTCACTTAATGTCACAGACCGCAAGTTTCGCTGCCATATAAAAAACAGCAATAAATTTATGAATCTTTCAGATTGAATGTTCACCTTTTTGATAGCTGCAGTGATCAAACTGACCAATGTCACCATTATGAAGTGATGTCCATGTACAGGGACAGTTTTATCTTCATCAGATGTCAAGGTCTCCTATTTTGGATTTCACCGGTCATCGGTTACGACGAGGAACTGGCAGCCCTGACTGAGGGTATTTTGTTTTAAGAGGACCGGCCAAAAAATGTTAGTGTATCGATTTTGGGTCTTTTTTTCAATTGTAAAAGAGGAGTTCATATTTATTTAATTAGCACACCAACTAATGCACACACATAAAAGTTTTTTACATTAAAACATTTAAAATCGCTCCATGTTTCGATCCTCAAATCATCTTCAGGGAGCTACACTGTTCCTTGCTAAAATTACGTTTTTTAAAAAACACTTACTGATATTAGCTTGGTACTGTGGCAGCATGTCGTATTGTGTAAGTCGTACGCCGCTGAGAACAGTTTAGCTCCCTGAAGATGATTTTAGGATCGAAATATGTTGGAGCGATTTTAAGCGTTTTAATGTAAAAAAGTTTTATATATGTGCAGTAGTTGGTGTGCTGATTGAATGACTCTACGAAATGCACGGTGCAACGAAAAAGGTAGTTCATATCTAATTGCAGTGGTTGTACTGCTATTGCACTACTGTTCCACCCAGTCGTGCCACAGTTCAACATTCGTCGTAACTTGAGACCACCTTCCTTGTTCCTCGTTTATTGCGCAGTTCCCTGTTCAGTGTTATCTATCGGCCTTCGTGTCGGAACGTTTGCCACCTCTCGATCGTCTTTAAAATTTGTGATCGCCAAGAGTTTACGTCAATCCTGCAAACGGACGATAATCTCTCGGCGGCGTATTCCCCTGACATAATTACAATCAGCGTAGGTTACTGACTTACCAAATTATACGCCATGTAAAATTAATTTCTATTCGACCTTCTTATCAATAAAAACTGCTAGTGCTACTTCATGCTTTCCTCATTTTGTCTTACGACAGGGCCATAGCTTCTTATCAATAAAAACTGCTAGTGCTACTTCATGCTTTCCTCATTTTGTCTT
>Ga0123352_10014812_pt1 | contig 12419 bp, 12 predicted proteins | sample TergutLab28metaG_FD_89700 | JGI IMG/M metagenome (GOLD analysis project Ga0123352, IMG submission 89700) | Labiotermes labralis P1 segment gut microbial communities from Petit-Saut dam, French Guiana - Lab288 P1 | ecosystem: Host-associated > Arthropoda: Insects > Digestive system > Gut ... | reverse complement strand
GCCTTATAAGTCGAAGTTCTGCCAGACTCACCCCAGTTTTCTTGTACTGAGCCAGCTTCTCCTCCATATTCAGTAGGAAGAACTTCCTTCGGAACTTGCTCATGAAATGATGTCCAGTCACTGCCATGAGTATGGAACTGAAACAACCACACAGTTCGGCTGTAAATATTCCTTTGTTCGATTATAGATAATCGGAATTTTGTCTAATTCCTTCCCACATGTTGTGTTTACAAATAATCACACCTTTAGGGTATATTATTACTTTTCTCAACCGTACTTTTCATATATAATGTTGTAATGGTGTTGACATCAAAACTGTGGCACTCGTGGGTATGACGTCATAGACACCACTTGTTAGTTACAACCAGTGTCATTGCCAACAAGAGGGGCAGTGTAGGAATAAACGTAATATGGAGGGGCTTTCGCAAAACCATTGTTGCAATGGAAAACCCGTAAGTATTACATAATAAGAGTATACGTTTTTAGCCTAGGTAATTGGCGTAAAATGAGATTGCGCAGTATTTTCATCTGTGGCCTTTGTGGCAGGTTTTTGGAAAAAAACATTTACCTATAAAACATATGTTTTTATTTTCCCACAATTTTTGTCAGAAATATAGGTCTTTTTAAGAAAATTTGAGCGATTTATGGTAAATGTACTTTGGTCTTCAGTGGGCCCTGTAGCTCAGTCGGTATTGTGGCTGACTACGGGATGGACGGTCTGGGATTGAGTCCCGGCGAGGACGAGATTTTCCGCCTGTCTAGACCGACCCTGGGGCCCACTCAGCGTCCTGCAAAATGGGTACCGTGTCTTTCCCGGGGATAAATTTCGGCCGGGGCGTGCTGCTGACCAGTCACCCCCTTCTAGTGCCGCGGTCGTGGAAGAGTAGAGCTATACCTCTACCCACCCTCTGGGCCACACAGGGCTTGTAACGAGGCCACTTAGTTTTTACTTTGGTCTTCATGTAATGTACCAGTTACTCTTTTCAGATACTAATGAAACTTGAATTTTTCTCGATATATTTTAAAAAATTACTCAAATATCAATTTTCACAGCAATCAGTCCAATGGTAGCCGAGTTTTTCCATAACGATGAACGAATAAACAGACTGACAGAGATAAAGACAGAGATAAACGGACTGTAAGACAGGCATGACGAAGCTGATAACCGCTTTTAGCAATTCTTCGAAAGCGCGCGTAATTTAAAAATAGCTTCTTTTTTATCGTGTTTGTCACAAGCAGATAAATGTTTTTCCAGTATAATGGTAAGGAGAATCAGACCAATTGGTAACAGAGATTATAACAGTCATTTAATTTCCATCTAAATGGATAAAATGGTGGTTGCATTTACACATTTTAGACTGTTATCCATGACAAATTTGAAGGCTGGTTGATAGGAATAAATGGAGGATTATGATATATGATATGATATATTTGTTAAACTGCAATTGGGTTGCCACCCGGTGCCAGTAGTACAGTACACATTTACACACATACAATAAGCAGAATGACACAAAACAAACAATACATAAAACAACACAAAACAAACAATTCATAGAACAACACAAAACAAATAATAAACAGAACGATACAAAACAAAGAGTACGTAAACAACACAGAACAAACAATACGCAGAACGACACAATACAGCAATACATAGAACAACACAAAACAAACTACACATAGAATAGCACAAAACAAAAAATAAGCAGAACGTCACAAAACAATCAATGCATAGAACAACACAAAACAAACAATACGCAGAACGACACAAAACAGCAATACATAGAACAACACAAAATAAACTACACAGAACAGCACAAAACAAACAACGCATAGAACAACACAAAACAAAAAATAAGCAGAACAACACAAAAGAATCAATGCATAGAACAACACAAAGCAATCAATACACAGAACGACACAAAACAAATAGTACATAAAACACCACAAAACAAACTATACATAGAACAAAAAGAGACAAAAAAACATAGAACAGCACAAAACAAACAATAAGCAGAACAACACAAGGCAATCAATACATAGAACTACACAAAACAAACAATAAGCAGAACGATACAAAACAACAGTACGTAAAACATCAGAAAAGAAACAACACGCAGAATGACACAAATAAAAAAATATATAGAATAACAGAAAACAAACAATATACAGAACGACACAAAACAAATAGTATATAAAACAACACAAAACAAACAATACATAGAACGACACAAAACACACAATACATGTAACAACACAAAACGTTTTGAACAACACAAAAGTGTATGTGAAATATGCAAGAAAATACAAGATTTGTACGTACCCTTTTTGTGAACTTGGACTTCATCGTGGATTTGAACATGGTTATTAATATGTCAGCAAACGATGGGGCGTTCAAAAAGTGTATCTCTTTAATGCGGACGTTGTATCCACTCTGCAGGAAGGGAAACAGATACAACTATAAAAACATATAAATTTTTGCATATTTTACATTTTTTAAAATGTTCCCTCTCTTTAACTGGAAATTCTACTCTGTTAACAATTTCCATGCTCTACCGCTTAGCACATCTACTCTATATCGAGTAGGTCCCGAATACATCACATATATCCCACGTATTTTGGCTCAATATCCGCGTAAACTGACGGAAAGTTTTCTTGGTTTTACTTCGTGACATTCTGGGCAAATGCAGAATTACTTTCAGCGACCGGTCACGTACAATATTGTGGTTAATATTCACCTTATCGCTGCACCCCACATATGAAGTGTGGCTATTAAATAATTAAAATGTTTTCAAAAGCAATTATTGTTGAAATTATTGTATCTGCATGTTATCCACTTCATAGAAATTCACAAAGGGAAACGATAACAGTTCAAACACTGACGCCACCAGACAGCAGCACCAGACCATTCTGTGTGTCAGACCGACCGTTTGGAAACAAGAAGCTTCCATTTCTTTTAGCGCTGTAACTGTGACGTAACATGAGCAACAAATTACACAGAAAAATTTACAAATACTTCCAACTGTTTGGATTCCACCGGTAATTTTATGTACCACTTACTATAAGACCTATAATCTCTGCTGGTTACCATCACGATACTGAGAGTCGGACTTTCTGGTAGAGATTTTGTTCAGCATCTTCGGATAGAATTTAAGGATAAAGGTAAAGTTCACTTCGCGGGCAGAACATACATCTAGTGAGAAAAAGGGAAATTTCTTATCCTGCGTTTTTGAAAGCTTGAATGCAGACGTATGAAATGCTTAATAAGAATATTTATTGCAACACTTACAATTGCACACATTTCATATTTCTTCAGAAGTGGAAGTGTAAACTTTGAGACATGCCCCACACTGAAGGAAGCGAAATCATATATCTGTATATCCGAGCGGCAATAGTCTTCAGATATCCTAACTTCCATTACCATTTGGACAATCTTCAAGAAGTTTATCAGATCGAAGTGTGTGGTGTTCGGAGTTAGCAGTCTAAACACCATAACCCTATCGTAGTCTGCTGTCAGCTGAGGCATAGGAAGAACTGATCTGTAATGACACGAAAAGACACGACGGAGAGTCAAATGGAAACCTTAAAAGTGCGATAAAAATTCCAAACACAGCTCGATTGTCTTGTAAGTTGACAACAATAATACTCATGATTTGAAGAGTGGCGGATAGAGGGTAGTACGATGCAGGAATGCAACAGTAATGTAATGGACGGCGGCCTCGCTTGCAACCCCCAATGTAATGTTTTCATGTGACTCACCGCCGTATATTTGTTACCTGTAATTGGGTTGACAACCGGTGGCAGTAGTGCAGTACACATTTACACACAAACAATACATAGTACAACAAAATGAAACAGAATACCCAGGACGGAACTTATATAGCAAAAATAATACATACTTACTTATTATTTACTGGTTTGCAGCTAGTCAAGAAATTCCGCGCATTTCACGGAACCCGAAGGTTCATTACCGCACTCACAAGCGTCCGCCACCTGTCTCTATCCTGGGCCAGCGCAATCCAGTCCATATACCCACATCCCAACTCCTGGAGATTCATCCGATTATTATACACCCATCTACGCATAGGTCTCCCCAGTGTTTCCTTCCCTCCGGTTTCCCCAGCAAGACCCTATACACCCCCTTCTCCTCACCCATACGTGCCACGTGCCCAGCCCATCTCATTAATAAAAATATATAATTCACAAAATTAAACAGAAACATAAAAACAATCATATACACAATGGTGAGAGAGACAAGTTTGAGGGATAGTATTATCAGGACAGCTAATGTACGTAACACTGGGGAGAGTTCATGCAGCCACTGGTATGGTGGAAAAGCGAAGAATATTACATATTGTGAGTAGAGGGAATATCATCTTTGTTTTGTTGTGAAATGTTTTAGATCTTCCCACTTGTTGTATTTGAGGCATGACAGTACTGCAAATTTCCACATGAGAGAGTGCTAGTTTTTGGAGAGGTATGTCTGGTGGTAGCGGGCCGGGTAGCTCTGTCGGTATAGCTGCTGACTACGGGCTGGACGGTCTGGGGAACGAATCGCGGTGGGGGCGCTACATTTTCCGCACCTGTCCAGACCGGCCCTGGGGCCCACCCATCTTCCTGCACAATGGGTACCGTGGCTTCCCAGGGGTAACGAGCAGTCTGGGCGTGACGCTAACCCCTCACCCCCTTCTAGCGCCGTGGTTAAGTAAGAGTAAAACTATACTTCTCTTCCCCCTATGGGCCGTACGACCTGTAGAGAGTCTCAGTGCCTGTACAAGGGTGAACTTTTTTTATGTCTGGTGGTAGGCTTCTTACTTTTCGCCTCCAGACTGGCTAGCTATAATCAGGAATTTTCCTCCATATCAGATCAAGGGTTATACCTCTTTGTTTCTGTCCTCCGAGGCTATTCTGTAAGAGCAGGTTGCACGTTGGACAAAATACACATGGCGAGGTAACGGAACGAATGAAGATGTTATATAGGAGCTTAAAATTTACCCAGTTGTAAATAAAATTCAGAGGTACAGAAAGTAATGAATATAACATGTCCGGAGAATGGACAGAGACAGAATGACACAATTATAAAATACCAGCCACGTTGGAAACGAAGCCAAGGACGGCCAGTCGAAAGACTTCTAGAATGTTAGTGGGAAAGGAATAGGTCATGGAGTCTAAACGCCTGCAATCTGTATGATAATGGCCATGATGATGACGTTGATAATGACGACATTCTACGTGTGTGTATGTGTCTTCAGCAATAGTTATCCAGCACACAATGCGCAAGCACCACATTTTTATCTGTGGCCTGTCTGGGGTCTACCGTAATTTTCCATAATATTTCATTTTTAGGAAGTAAATTACTGAACTCACAGTGCTTGATTTGATTTTCTCTACAAATTTCCTTCGAAACACTTCTCATTCTGAAACGAATGTAGTAAGGTGTCATAAATGTACTTAGGTCTTCATGGGACACACCCGTTATTATTTTCAGATTTTAATGGAACTTGAATTTTCTCGACAGATTTTCGACAAATCTTCAAATATCAAATTTCTGGAAAATCCTTTAAGTGGGAGCCGAGTTGTTCCATGCGGACTAACTTAGAGACGGACAGATTTAATAGACAGACAAGACGAAGCTAACAGTCACTTTTCGAAATAGTATAAACGCGCTTAAGCATGACACACACACACACACACACACACACACAGACACACATACACACACACACACACATATATATATCACTAGCCCCTTACGTCTGTCAGATTATTGTGACACCCAAAGTTAAGGATGCAGACTGATTGCTCGATTGATTGTATTTTACGCAAATTATTTTATTAAATGTATACAACAAAGGAGGTGGAAATAACATAATGCAGGACATTTCAATTGAATATTGCTAATAAGAGCTTTTGAAATTGTGGCAAGTCTCAGATATTCTGCAATGGTACTGCCGTATCAAGGTGGGTCGGGTAGCATAGTCGGTATAACGACTGGCTATGGGCTATACGGTCCGGGGAACGAATCGCGGTGAGGGCGAGATTTTCTGCACCTTTCCAGACCGGCTCTGGGACCACCCAACCTCCTATACAATGGGTACCGCGCCTTTACCCCGGGGTAAAGAGCGGCCGGGGCGTGACGCTGACCCCTCACGCCCTTTTATTGCCGTGGTCAAGAAAGAGTAGAGCTATATCTCTACTTCCCGTGTGGGCCGTACGGCCTGAACAGAGCCTCAGTGCTTGTACAAGGGTGTAATTTATCCTTACCTACAGGTGCAAATTCCATCTACCTACTAGTTGTATGGAATACCCAAGAATATTAGAAACATGGGAAGCTTTCTCACTCCGAAAATCTTACCTCGAACTTACAAAATGTAGTACAAAATTCATTATTTATTCATTAGTATTCAGCCCTAGAGTCCGGTCCGGCAAGAACCAGAGTCCGGTTATGGAACCGATGTGGCTCTTGGTACTGCATCCTAGGCATATTCTTGGGGATAGTTTGCCATTGCTTTTCCCCGCCTTTAGAGGTTCCCACTTTCACCACCACGTGCCTCTGCGTCCTCAGCGACGCGAGATATCCTAGTAGCGAAAGGTGGAACTGTGGGCGAGAAAATTTCCGGTAGTAATTTTGCCTAAATTCCGACTTCCACTGAAATTTAGGGATCTTTTACATGCCGCAAATCTACGACATGTGACCGACGGCTGTACTTCCCCTCCGAAGGAAGGCGTGCTTAGGGTTTTTTCGCGCTAAAAATCCGACGGCTTCGGCCGGGTTTCAACCCGCGAACTTGGGTACCAAATGTCAGCACGCTAACTCTAGACCACCGAAGCCGATTTATCCCTATACCTGCTAACTTGGAGAATATAGTGAGCTCCTAATAATGCCAGGATATGGCAGATGGGAATTAACTTGCCGTTTAAAGGGTTAAATCGTTCCTGGACAGTCATGTTGTGAGATGCTCGCACTTTTATATGAAAAAGAGTTACTTACATCACATTCGATATTTCTTTGAACCAGTCTGCCTTCGTATCCCAGCCAGACATTATTTCCGGTACGTTTGTCCGCAGTGTATAATACAGTTCCAGTGTCTTCTTAGCCTTTTCAGTGCTGTTTTTACACCGTATCAACCAGCGCTCCAGTCTGCCATCGTCTGCAATTTACATCATATCATAGTACAGAGGCCAAATATAATTATTTTTATTAACCTACTGTTTAAAAAATTCTTAATCTTTAGTAATTTCATGAAAAACCTGAAAATTTATGCAGAAGCTTGTAATATCTTTTAATGATCAGAAGATAATGGAACAATCCGGAGATGTGGGCTTTGACGTTGTTGAAGTCTGGAACGACAAGTCCATTAATGAAAGAGTTGAAGTCGATATTAGAAGCACTTATAACTATGTTACACGTGTAAGGTCTGATGAATTAATGAATATGTCTAGGGACAGCGAAACCTCCATGTCAGTCCCGATGTATTTAAGAAAGGATGGATGCGTGGAGGACTCTATAAATGTTGCAAAGAACCAGTTTAAATGTCACTTAAACTTGGGTGTGTTTTTGCACTGAAATCTGAATTCGTATAAGAAATTTTGATTGGATAATGGATGTACATTTAAAAAGACAGATGCTGGATACTCTACAGGATAACCCTTCGTAACGTTGTGTTCAAGACGCCCTCAGTTTGGTAGATGATCCTCTTCCGGGAAGCAGGTGTGGTTCACCGAATCACATATATTTTTAATTATTTCTTTTTTAACTTTATTTTTATTTACTCAATTTATTGTTGATATAAAATAACGGAGCGCTATATCCAGTAAAACAAACAAGATCATTTCTAGGAAACGAACACCGTCACTTCTCTGTACTCCCACTTACACCACACTCGTACGCGACTGAATTCGCACTGGATTGCTATAGTCCGTTGTCCGCTGCTAACGTTTTCTCATTTAATCCTTCCCCTCCTACCTATCACCAAAGCTCCTGAATATACGTTGAAGTATTAACTTACAACGCATGCCACGAACCGTCCGTAACTGACGCCAGCAATCATAAGAAACAGCTATACTAAAAATGACAGGCTACAAAACGGAAATGAACTTAAGGAAGAACTGTTGATGAAAGGAGGGTTTAAAATGACGTACCTGTTGCAAGACGGATGAACTGAAGGTTAGATAAATGGGAAGAAATGTAAAACATTTTGTAAGTTAAATGATACAGGGATGGGTGAATTTCAGGACTGATTGGAGGATGGAAGCTTCGAAAGTCCGGTTGAATTAGGTGAGTTTTGTCTGCATGTGTTGTGAGAAGAAGTGGAGAATGAATGGGAGATTGGATTCGGGGAGGGGTGGATTGTGTTATGAAAAGGTTAATTTGATGCTCCTTGCATTTATGGCAGGATGGATGGAAGAGCGGATGAATTCACCAATGGAACTGTCACATTCGAGAACGCTTTACATCCTTCAATGTTTTCTAAGACAGCTATTGAGAGTGATAAGCATGGGAATTATTGTTAAAAGCGGTTAATTCAACTGGCAATTAAAAAAACCGATGTAAATTCGAAAATTCGTGATTTTAAGTTTCCGCCGAGGTCTAAATAAGATATTCGCTTTTTCTGATATAGTACGAAACGTATATTGGTAGATTCGGAATGACCTATCGGCTCCAACTTTAATGGTCAAAGAATAGGAGGACCGATAGTTTGTCCCGAAACGTCGGGAACAAAATACGCCGCGTAATATCCTAAAAGATATAAATTCCGGCACTTTATCTTGCGCGCCGTATTGTATGTCTACTGTAATGAACAGCGTGGTGCTGTTAACAGTCTTAGCCAAAACGTACCAATTTCTTTGGGCAGATGTGGCTGCAGTTGTATCCAGTCCTTCAGGTGTTCCACAGCATCTCTCACTCGCTGTTCGTTCAGACCAAACTCACCTCTCACTTTATCCAGCAACTCCTTACTGGGAGGACTTATCACGTCCGTCGGCATCTCATATCTGTCGACAAGAGAAATGTGTGGTGCTGAATGCTATATATGGTGTTCCGTTAGATTCCTCTACAGTAGTCCTACTGTACTGTATCAATACTTACGAACCAGTTGCACCTCCAGTAAACACCTCTTCCGCCTATGACAAACCATACCCCCCTCCCCACGACCCAATGCGCTTTGCGATATTTGTAAACAGGACACTCTCAGAATCACTAGTGTAATTTTTTTACACCAAATGCGAATGTTTCCTTAAAGATTTACAATAACATTGAAACAGAACAGGCAATGTAGGATGTACGTGTAACGTAACATTTATTGCGTTCGAGGAAATATTGTTGCAGTGGAAAGGCAGTCAGTATTACATATTCTGTGTGTGTGTTTTTAGTCTAAGTTATCCCTTCACGCAAAGCGCATGCGCCATATTGTCCTCTATGACCTGCCCCACTCTACAATATTTTTCCACGTTATCTCCTAAAAAGCACGATTTTCCGAAAACGTTATTGGAAACAAGATGTGTATTTTGAATTTATCTGTAAGGTTTGTCTGCAACATTTCTCATTCCAAGAAGAGCTGAGATAGATATGACGACCAATTTATATTGGTCTGCAAATGAAGCATCCTTTAATCTTGTGTGACTTTTATTAATACTGAATTTCTTGATAGATTTTCGAAAAATACACAAAATTCCCCAGTACATGTCCTTAAGTTAAAATGTCTGTCACGGTGTAACGTTTGCAATATCGGGCAGAGGGTGACGTACTAATATTTATGTACTCTAAATGACGCATGTAATAATATCCAGAAATTTGTCACAAGTTTAGCGTCACTTGCTGTTCAATTTACTACCGTAACTTCTAAATCTGCTCCGCCCCCAACACAATGAATATTGTATTTCTTCGAGACCATTATAGGAGGATGCGTTTGTATAGTCTGAATGGATTTGTATGACGAACACTCTTACACTCTCAGTTTATATCCCTGACAATAACTTTGTAATAAGAACCAATAAAACGCACACTTTTAATCATACTTTGTTATGCAATTACAGTTTCGTCGAGATGTTTCGAACATCCACGTATTCTTTTTATGTGTATGGTTCCGTGCATCTCCGATCTGTATGAATAACTGTCCAACGAGGTGCAACACGAATCAATCTATTTATTATTCTGGAAGTTCACTCTACATGTTTAGGGTGTCAAACACACCCATCATGAGGAGTACACAAAACTGTAACTACAGCCCCCGGTACTGTGCAGCTACCTCCATCCAACGTGAACAAGCTTGGCCACGTTGGAGGGAGGTAGCTGCACAAAAAATATGACCAGTACCGGAGGCTGAATTTAATATTTTTGTATCCTTATTGATGGGTGTGTTTGACAAAGGAAACTTGTAGAGTGAACTTGCAGAATAATAACTAGTCTGCTTTGTGTTGCATCTCGTTGGACAGTTATTCATATATATCCATGTGTTCGTTCTCAGGAAGACTTGTACCTGCTATTTTATGGTATTTGTTCAATGCTAAAATCATAACAAAAGTCTATATGGAATGTCTAATTTGAAAAATATTAATCCATAAAATATTAATGAATGTTTACAATGGTTTTGATTTTTGGTAACGTGTTTTGTTGTGAAGTGTTACAGTTGTTATGCCATGTAGAAGCACATTCTAAGTGGATCTTATATAGTCGTTCGCTAAATATTTGTTTCTTGATATTGATATAAAGAAATTTGAGTTATTGGTTCAAACGATGGTGTGTAGCTGGTCATATCGTTCTGCAAGGGACAAAAAACGTAAAATCCCTGATAATGGCTGTAGAAATTCAAGAAACCCCATCCCTTAAAATTTGCCTTCCGTTAAGTGAAAATGAGGGGCTATTTTTCAATAACAAACTTGTGTAGTGACATTCGACATGCATGAATTTGTGAGGGGGTAAACTGCTAGTGTCCATGTCGGTTCTCCTTGTAATAGTGCCTTCTATTAAATGAACAAAGTTGTTAATTTTTTAATTAAACATCCTTCATATTCATGTGGCTAAAGCATTACTTTTACTTACTACGTAGCCCCTTAACATGCAACAAACAATTTTTTATAAAATTGTCGTCTATTTATTGAATTGAATTTTTCCCAGCGATGATCAAGAGCGCTACTGACTTCTGGGATTTGGCGTCCTGAATTTCGCTAATTATGTACTCCGGCGAAATTTCTTGCTTCAGCCACAGGCTTTGCCTCCTGGAAACGCAGGTAGCAGTTTCTGTCGAAACAATGTCACTTGTTCAAGAAGTCACACTACTTCATATCCCACAGAACAGAAAAATTCCTTCCTCTTGCTTACCACAAACACCCACAGTTGCGTGACTGGACCAGTGAACTGCTTTGATTTCTGCACAGCTCTCCTCAACACAACGATTCTTATAGAAGGAAAAGGGTATTTATATAATGGACATTTATAGAGATGTTGACCTTCGTATTAGTAGCTATACATTTAAGTACAAATACAACTTTCATTGGGAAATGTGTCTTATAATGCCACACATTTGTGTGCTGATTTGACGTATATTCCCGTCTTCCTTTATACCTGTCAGTATATGAAGTATATGCTGAATGAAATTAACAGGACAGTTTATATTTATAAATCTGTATCAACTCTATTCAATGGTTTCTGAGTCATTAACCCTTTAAACGCCGAGTTAAATCCCATCTGCCGTTTGTTGGCTTTATTAGGAACTCACCATATTCTCGATGTTATCAGGATAAGGGTTAAAAATAAAGAAATATCCTATATAAGACTTAGGTAACCGGGCATTTTTTCGTGGCATAAATCGTCAGTGGCGTGAGGGGGAACATTTATTTGAGTTTCGTGCAGAGTTTAGAAACGAGTGGAGTTATATCTGCACTGACGTGTAAAGCGAGACATTTAGCTTAATATTCCTGTCAGATTATAACATCAGGGGATGTTTCGAGGACTGTAATTGACATATGCAGACGTGTGCAATTTCCTACGAACATAAATCCGAAGGGATTAAACGAATAATATATATATTTAACTTCAATAACCAAATACTTCTACACATTCTTCCAATTATTAGCCACATTACGTAGGATATGCTTGTCTCATTCAGCGCTGTGACTTGCTTCCCTTTGTGGCCGGACACAAGCTGCCAAACCTACATTGCACAACGAAAGTAGCATAAAACAAAAATGAAGAGCCCTTAAGAAACCTTACTTACTTACTTACTTACTTACTTACTTACTCCATGGTGCAGAGTCTTTCTTGAGCAGCTAACTGGATTGTAGCTAGTCAAGAAATTCCCCTAATTTCACGGAACCCGAAGGTTCATTACCGCACTCACAAGCGTCCGCCACCTGTCCCTATCCTGGGCCAGCCCAATCCAGTCCATATACCCACATTCCACCTCCTGGAGATCCATCCT
>Ga0123352_10014811_pt1 | contig 12419 bp, 13 predicted proteins | sample TergutLab28metaG_FD_89700 | JGI IMG/M metagenome (GOLD analysis project Ga0123352, IMG submission 89700) | Labiotermes labralis P1 segment gut microbial communities from Petit-Saut dam, French Guiana - Lab288 P1 | ecosystem: Host-associated > Arthropoda: Insects > Digestive system > Gut ... | reverse complement strand
TGAGGAAATTGAGATATTCCTGCCCCATGACGGTGAGACGGGATGCGGAGATTGTTCAGCGTAAGCTATTTACGGACATGGTTCAAATACAGGATAAGTCGCACTTTTCAACAGAGGAAACTCTCATAATCGGAGACGTGGTTCTCTTTCTTTATAATGCACTTTATGCGGTACGCGGGAACCAGTTCCGTTTCTCCGGCGATAAAATCTTCGCATACACTGTACCTTTCACCGTCCAATTCCGTTATCCAATAGTCAACGAAAGGTATTCTCAGGCGTTCGCATATCCGTGACGCTAAAACCTCGTTCGCGACCTCCTGATTGCCTGGCATTGTACCTCCCTTTACCAGACATCGTTTTCCGTCTATGATCTTCCACTTCTTTTTCAGTACGCCGTCGGAAGTGTTATCGGGAGACGTCATATCTATGGAGTCGGCATTTTTGAGACGCGGTCTGAACAGAAGATTACCGATGTCCTCTGAGAATTCGTTATGAAAGAAGTTGACCTTCTTCCATTGGAGATCTGCGCCGTGCGGGCATATCCAATACTGATCGGAAAGGCTGAGGCCGAGACTCTTGTCCAAAAGTTCCTTGGGCGAGAACATCCCGAGGGTTTCCAAGAAGTCCCGAAGTCCGTCGCGGCTTGCCGGTATGGAACGTCCGTCCCACCATTCTTTTATTGCTTTAGTGTCGATATGTCCGTCCCGGACCGTGCCGACCGGGAGGTGCGCCTCTTCGAATATCGTACCGAGTGATGATACTGAGCCTCTTTCGTCAAGCCCTACCTCCATTACATCAATGTCTTTATGTTTCAATATGAAACTCCTTTTCGCTCCGTCGAATTGCCCGATCCATTTGACGAATGTTTCAGTGTGCGCCGACCGTATATGTCTGGCCAATTCGATTGTGTCCTTCACATTCAATACGTCCGTGTTATACGATTTGCCGTCAGCAGAAAGCATTTTCAGTTGTCCGATTTTTGCGGACAACTGACCTTCCTTCAGCCGTCTTTTGATATCGTTCCAATATTTGCGCGGATTCGCAGGCTCGGCCAATGCCGCAATCACATCCACAGCGGAGAACAGCCATTCTTTGCTTTCAAGGCTGTAGCTGGATCTGATCGATCTTCCGTTGAATGTATTCTTAGGTTCCGTCATTGGCACTCATCTTGAACATCTACCATGATTTAAATTATGACATTTTCCGTGCAGTATACTGCGTTGAACAAATCGAGAATCTTTTGGATCGACAATTAATTCATAGGATGCAGAAGACGCATTCACAATATTTTGTCCTGAAATGACGGGGAAATGCTGAGAAAGATCGAATCGTAGTAGGAAAGTACACAATCCATTACCAAGGCCAGAGGCCATAAACGATTGTTCAACGCCGTTCTTTTCATTAAAAGATATTAAATATAACAAAAAGTAATGCACAATGTTCAAAAGAGTGATAGAAAAATGAAACTAGCAGAAGCATTGTTACTTCGTTCTGAATATCAGAAAAAGATAGAGAACCTGCAGAGCAGGATACACGCGAACATAAAGGTCCAGGAGAACGACAGTCCGCACGAGGACCCGCAGGGTCTGATCGATGAAACATTCGATTTAACCGAACGGATGTGCACGCTGATCAAAAAGATCAACGCATGCAACAACACAGCAACACTGCCGAACGGCCTCACAATATCGGAAGCGATCGTCGAAAGGGATATGCTGATGAAGAAACGGAGCATCCTGTCGTCCGTCACCATGACGGCACAGAACCGGGATTATCGGCTGACCCGCTCGGAAGTGAAGATGAACGTTATCGTCTCCGTCGAGGAGATGCAGAAAGAGATCGATGCGATATCGCAGAAGTTCAGGGAACTGGACACACAGATACAGGGGGCCAACTGGACAACGGACCTGGAATGAAGGACATAGTGAAGAACCGACAGGAGTAGTCCGAGGGTAGAAGCGGGCAATAAAAAACTTCAATGTGGATTGACAGAGGCGAGGGACAGCTTCGAAAATTTAAGAATGACGTCCGACACAACTGACATCCGTATGAGTTAAAAATTACAGCTTACGACCATTTGCCGATCTGCCGAGGGCGAGGGAGGGTATGCGGGAACCGGTTCTTTCAAAGAATGCTATCCGTTATATTGCGGATCGGGAGCGTGATTTATGACTTTGCATTTTCGACACGAATAATTTGGATGCTCATGGCCTTCGCGGCGGTCGAATATTTGAGATTTATTACTGCACGGATCCTCTCCTGCTGCGTTCCGTGCATTAACGCCTATTGCTTGTTTTAACCTGCCGGATCAGGACATCGAAACATTGTTGCGTTTTTTTGTCTCGAACGATTTACCTTTGAGGGATCTGAGATCTATCGGATATTTGAACGCAAGAATGCTCCTATCCCTAAGAGCGAAGACCGCGAGATCGTTGCCGAGTTCGGCATCACGTTCCGTTCCGTGTCCGAGCGCTTTCCTTACTCCCATTATGAACATGACATCCGGACGGTCATGCGCCAGTGAAGCAAGCATATCCGTCGCTCTGACGTGATCTAATGAGTCCTCGCGAAGATCGTATATGGATGCAAGGATCACAGAAGCATCCTTTACGCCGCCATGCAGTGCTATTCTGGCAAAACGCTCGGCCGTTGCGGCATCCGCTCTCCAGAGGTGGAATATGGACAAAGGAAGCAAAGTGGCGGCAGGATACGAAGGTTCGGCGGATATTGAGACGATCGTATCGACAATATCATCTTCAACGTCCTCCGACGCCCTTATATCAAACTTTTTCAACGCACCCGCGGTGATGGAATCATTGAGTATCTCATCTATGACATAATCGTAGAGATCTTGAAGATCTATGGTCAATACCTTCCCGTGGTCCATGATAATGCTGGCCGCCATAACGCGGAGATGGTCGTTCTTTGACGGCCTGGCGCGCCCCGTTTGATATGTTCCGTAAGGAATACCTCTTTTGGTTGCGGCCCTTTCATTCTTTCCTTTCTTCCGTGTCGCCATTTCGATCACTCAGTCTTCAACATGATATCTGTCCCTGTATTCCTCTTCACTTATCTTATATGATTCGGGCATGGGCTTTCCTGGAACATAACCGAAGCTGTCAAACTCCCCTCTATATCCGCATATTCCCATCCGCGGAGAATTCGCGAACGGAGCATATTTGCCCCTATATCCTCGGCTTTTGAACGGCCTTCCGCAGTCTTTACAGAGTGCGGAATAATCACTTTCGTCAATTCCGTCCCAAAGTACAAGGTCCGCATCCACGCCGCATTTCTCACACCGCGGACGGACGGGACAGTTCCTGGACAGAAGACGTATTGAACCTTTACATTTCTCCCTCGAAAAAGTGCCGATGACCTTTATCTCCGCTGCCGATGTGCTACCGAAATCATAGATGTACATCAATTCAGAATCCTCGGGGAACGATGATATCGCCTTGAAGATGTTGAATTCGGTCTCTCTCCAAGGATTATTGCTTTTCGGAACGAACATACTGCAGTGACCGCAGCACTCCATCCATACATCCCTTAGAAAGACATCGAGATCTGCCAGTTTGGCGTCTTCGGCAGCTTCGATGACCATCCAGAAACTTTTCGAATAGGAACTTATCTCCAATATTGTACATTTCTCATCGTTCCCGAACTCCGCTCGTTCTTTCCGCACATGATTCAGCATTGCCCTCCTTCCCAGTTCGGCGCCGCATTTGAAACAGTGTCCGCGGGATGATATGCCTTTTATCCTGTCCTCATAATCCGAATTGTCATATTTCTTCACCGACGTGTCCCTCATGAGACCTGTAGGAGTGAAATGATAAACAATACTTTCCCTTCAAATTTTCCGTTGTTTCGTTAAGTGGTCCTTTTCACAGCAACAACACGAACCTTTCTGAAGACGGGCCGAAGGCGAGCATGAAGAACGGTTCGTGAGAAAAACTGTAAGAATGGGGGTTTCCTTGCGGAAAGTGATCAAACATGCCGAGGAAACCAGATAAAAGAGAACAAAAACGAATAGATAAACGTAACCGTGAGGAAGAATCGCGAAGATCGAGGGCAATCATGGTACCTGACGGAAGATCATTCAGATATGCCTGCACTTGACCGCAGTCAGTTGTCAATTTCAGCATGCTGCATCTCAAACATCCGTATACCTCCGCACAGAGAGAACAAGACCTCGGCACATGTCCTCATCTTTAAAACCTTAACTCCGTAAAATAGGGAATATGTTCAATCTCAGTTTCTTATCCAGTTCTTCCAGCTTCTTCGGGATCTCATAATCCACTACTCCTGTTTCCCTCTCGACCGCGTAAGCTTTCGAATACTCGATCATCACGTCCTCGGGAGAATATTTTGAAAGCAGTCCCGCGTTCCTTATACGGTCTTCCAGATGTGCGATCATGTACATTGATAAGAACGTAACAAAAACATGACCGAATACGGACACATTATCACGAAGCCAGCAGGCATCCGCTTCCAATGTCGTTCTGAATGTACTGAAACGTTTTTCCACCGAATCACGGCGTTTATACATCAGATATGCTTCCTCCGCCGTCATGTCGATGTTCGATACCATTAACATCTGACCCATGCGTTCTTTCTTCTCCTCCGCGTTCTCTTTCGTAAGTTTTCCTTCCTTGTACTTCATGAACACCGTACGTTCTTCTCCCGCTCTCATGGATTCGTCCCTGAATCGGTACAGCCAATATCCGTCGTGATATATCTTCCCGAAACGTATCAGACGTTCACGGTATTCGAAGAAGTCATATTCGTTCACATTTGTCACGTTATAGAGAGAACTGTTCCGTTTCACCGGTATGATGAACTTCATCCCGTTCTCTTCGAGTACCTTGAGATTCTCCTCCGAATAGAATCCCCTGTCTCCTACCATGATTATGTCCCTTCGTCCCATTTCCTTCACGGTGGAACAGATAGTTTTGACATCACGGACGCTTCCCGGCATCATTCGTATCATGACGGGAATGCCGGAATCCTGTGTGCATATCATCATGATGTTTATCTGCGGTGAATCATCACGGTCGGCGTTATATACCTTCTCTGCGAAGGAAACCCCGTCACTTGCGGAAAAGAACTCCGAGAGATCGATCGCCACTTCACGGCAGTCCGTTCCGATATCATTGAAAACGAGGTCCTGGGCATATCTTTCAAGACCGACATCCTCAAGCATCTGACTGAGGGATTTCGGTGACATTGCGGGACGGAGATGTCTGATGTTATCGAACTTCTCCCAATAGGATGATGCACGTTTCAATGGAGTGGGATTCATACATCTCATAAGTGCGAGAGCATAGAGCTGATCATAATTTTCCGGGAACCTTCGTTTCAATGAATGAATAAGTTCTCCTGCACACGCATCCAGAAGACGTACCGTACCGGTCTCCCGTATGGAGACGGTACGTTCCCGTCTCCTTGCATCCTTCTCCTTGGGTACAAAACCTTTTTCCGGATCAAGAGAGCCCAGATACTCCGACACTTTTTTCGGACCCTTTGTATCCGGATCGTATTTACTCGTCGATCTGTAAACATAATGGTTACCGTTGGAGACCTTGATCTCAAGACATTTTGTTCCCTCTTTGCGCTGTTCCTTTAACCATTCCTTTGCCCACGGCTCCACTGTGAATCCCATAGTAATCCATATAGGGATTATAGTATTTATATATTATCATGAGTGGACAACCGCACGGCCAGACATACGAAAAAATATGAAAAATTCGACTTCACGAAAATCTGTATTCCCTACTTTACCGAGTTAAGGTTTAAAAATGAGAGCGAGTATACTTTAAACAGCCTGCTAATGTACATAATAATACATTGATGTACACAATATTAATATATTAATTGTTTAATCGCACACTCATGGCAGCAGAAGAACGATGTTCGTACGACCTTGTCATCGAACGTTGTGCTGAGAAAATAGGTTGAGAATATCATGAAAATTAAAATATGCGGACTGACGACATTGGAGGACGTTGAATACGTCAATCGATCGGGTGTTGATTTTGCCGGTTTCGTTTTAACGCCGCATAGGTTAGCGATAGACCTTGAAACCGCGAAACGTCTGAAAGCCGCTCTTGATCCGAATATCAAAGCGGTCGGCGTGTTCATAAATGAGTCAGAAGAAGCCATAAGGAAATTTGTGGATGCCGGTATCATAGATATGGTTCAGTTTCACGGCGATGTTGAATACAATATGCCGTGTCCGGCGATACGTGCGTTCAGAATGCGAACGGCGGACGATATCAAACCGACGGATTGTGATTTCGTTTTGTTCGATTCATTCAGAGCGGGCGAGCACGGTTCTACCGGAGATACCTTTGACTGGAGCCTTCTGGACGGATACAGAACATCCGAAGAACAAAAACCGTTCTTCCTCGCCGGCGGCATCAATATTGGCAACATAAGGGAAGCGTTGAAATTGGATCCGTATTGCATAGACATATCAAGCGGTGTTGAAGAGAACGGTAAAAAATCATTTAAAAAGATCATGGAGGCAGTAAATGAATGTAAAAAAAGGAAAGTTTAACGGGTTCGGCGGACAATATGTTCCCGAAACCCTGATGAATGCCCTGATAGAACTGGAAAGGGCATACGAATTCCACAGACAGGACAACTCGTTCAATGAAGAGCTGACCGCACTTCTGAAGAACTATGCGGGACGCCCCTCACTGCTTTACTTTGCAGAGAATATGACGAAGGATCTGTGCGGAGCTAAGATCTACTTGAAACGCGAAGATATGAATCATACCGGTTCCCATAAGATCAACAATGTTCTTGGTCAGGCTTTGCTGGCAAAGAGAATGGGTAAAACGCGCCTTATAGCCGAAACGGGTGCCGGACAGCACGGCGTCGCCACCGCAACTGCAGCGTCACTCCTTAAAATGGAGTGCGAGGTCTTCATGGGCGAGGAGGACATAAGCCGTCAGGCGCTCAATGTCTACCGTATGAAGCTTTTGGGCGCAAAGGTCCATACCGTCACGTCCGGTACAAGAACACTGAAGGATGCGGTCAACGAGACCCTGCGTGAATGGACACGCCGCGTACATGATACGCATTATCTGCTTGGTTCGGCGGTAGGTCCGCATCCGTTCCCGACCATGGTCCGCGATTTCCAAAGCGTGATAAGCGAAGAGGCACGCGAACAGATCCTTGCGGAAACCGGTGAATTACCGAAGGCTGTGATCGCCTGTGTCGGCGGCGGAAGCAACGCGATCGGCGCATTCCGTCATTTCATTGATGACAAGGATGTGGAACTAATCGGATGTGAAGCCGGAGGTAAAGGGATCGATACGGAGCAGCATGCGTCAACCGTTACCACCGGCACGGTAGGCGTATTCCACGGAATGAAGACCCTGTTCTGTCAGGACGAGTACGGACAGATCGCGCCCGTCCATTCGATCTCCGCCGGACTGGATTATCCAGGGGTCGGTCCTGAACACGCCGCTTTGCATGCATCCGGACGCGCCAAATATGTTCCGGTAACCGATGATGAGGCGGTCGCGGCATTTGAATACCTTTCAAGAATGGAGGGCATCATTCCGGCCATCGAATCCGCTCATGCCGTTGCCTATGCCATGAAATATGCGAAAGATTACAAAGGTGCGATCATCGTCTGCCTATCCGGACGCGGCGATAAGGATGTATCAAGCATCGCCAGACACAAGGGGGAAACGATCTATGAATAAACAGTTCGTAAGCTTCGTGACCGCGGGCGACCCGTCGATGGAGAAAACAAAGGAGTTCATAGACGTGCTGGCCGAGTACAGTGACATCATTGAGATAGGGATCCCTTTCTCCGACCCGGTGGCCGAAGGCCCGGTGATAGAGATGGCCAATGTGCGCGCCCTGTCCGCCGGCGTCACGACCGACGACGTGTTCAGTATGCTGGAAGAGGTGTCGTTTCCTAAGATGGTCATTCTGACGTATTTCAACCCCGTGTTCGTTTACGGTCTCGACAGGTTCTTCGCGGAATGTAAACGAACGAAAGTGTACGCGGTGATAATCCCCGATGTTCCGTATGAGGAGCGCGATGAGGTCCTGGTCCATTCCAAAAGATATGGTGTGCATTTCATAACCATGATAGCGCCTACATCGGCGGAACGTGTGAAAATGCTTGCTAAAGACGCTGCCGGATTCATCTATCTGGTATCGTCGATGGGAGTTACCGGTATACGTTCGGAACTGTCCGTCGATCTGACCAAGATCGTTGAACAAATACGCGAGGTCACCGATACGCCGATAATGATAGGATTCGGTATATCCGACCGTAAGCAGGCCGATATGATGAGAGGGATCGCCGACGGCGTGATAGTAGGCAGCGCGATAGTCGGGATCATAGCTGAACACGGCAACGACAGTGCGCCGAAGATAAGACAATTCCTGAAGGAAATAAACTGAGAGGTAACGAACTATGTACAAAGAAGTTCTGTCAAAGGTGACATCAAGAGAAGAAATGAACGAACAAGAGGTTGGCGAACTGATCGCCGCAATCAACAAAGGCGAAGTATCGGACGTACAGATCGCGGGATTCCAGGTCGCATTACTGATGAAAGGCGCAAGCCGGCAGGAGATCGCCTATATCGCAAAAGCAATGCGTGACAATTGCGTACCTCTCAGGCCGAAGGTCAGCGAGGATCTCATGGACACCTGCGGAACGGGCGGCGGATTATCGACATTCAACATCTCAACGGCGACCGCGATCGTTGCCGCCGCTGCGGGGATCAGGGTAGCAAAACACGGAAGCCGCTCACTTGCCAGTCTGTCCGGAAGCGCCGATGTTCTTGAGGCGCTCGGAGTCAATATCAACCTGACTCCGGAACAAGCTGAGAAGATGATCGAAGACATAGGGATCGCATTCCTGTACGCGCCGCTGTTCCATCCGGTCATGTGCAAGGTCCTTCCGGCGGAAGCAGACCTTGGTATAAAGACGATCTTCTATACGATCATCGGACCTCTGATCAATCCCGCGTTTGCGCCCAGACATCTTCTGGGCGTATACAGACCGGAGCTGCTTGATACGGTCACATATGTTGCAAAGGAGATGGGTTACACCAACGCGATGTTCGTGCACGGTCTTGACGGACTGGATGAGATCTCCTTGCTCGGAAAGACGCGTATCAAACATCTTAAGGACGGCGACATCAGAACGTTTGAGATCGAACCCGAGGATTTCGGATTGGAGCGGTGTAACCTGGAAGACATAAAGTCCAGACTGCCGGCGGACAATGCGGATACAATTCAGAGAGTATTCAACGGAACAATGACCGGGCCGAAGAAGGATGCCGTCATAATCAACTCGGCCGGAGCGCTGGTGGTCGGCGGCAAAGCAAAGGACTTCGCGGAGGGCGTTGTACTTGCCCGTGAACTCATAGAGAACGGTTCGGCGTTGGAAAAACTGGATCAATTGAGGAAGAGATCGAATGGTTTCCAAAGATAAGGTCATAATCGACTTCAAACCGGTCTCGCCGAAGGACGGCGACCTTTTCAGAGGGAGAGATCCGATCGAGGTCGCCCGCCGGCTGGAAAGGATCGGTATCCTCGGACTTTCGGTTGTCACTGAGAGTGATAACTTCGGAGGTTCGCTCAAATTGCTGCGCGACATTTGCAGTGAGGTCGAACTTCCTGTACTGCGCAAGGATTTCATAAAAACTGAAGCCGACCTCAGTGAGACCATTGAGGCAGGCGCAAAGGGTGTACTGCTTATTGTCGCCGCCGCGCCGAACATCTCCGAACTGTATAAGAGATCGACCGAGCTCGGACTTTCTCCGGTCGTGGAGGTTCATACAGCCAAAGAAATGGAAATTGCCAAAAACATGGGTGCAAAGATCATCAGCATAAACAACAAAAACATAATCGATCTGGAACGCGACAACGGTACGATCGCAACGACGGCCGATCTGATAAGACTCGCGCCTAAGGACGCATTCATAATAAGCGCAAGCGGAATTGCGGATCACGATGACGCACAGAAAGCGCTGAACAGCGGTGCGGACGCGGTACTGGTGGGAACGGCATTCTGGAAAGGAGGTTTTGAGATCATCTGAGAAATTGCAGGCCGGGGTTCGAATCCCTCTTCGCTTCGCTCGGAGGAACTGAAAAGAACGTATGGCGCCTCACTTGGCCGCACTCGTCATTCGAGGGAAGTAGGTGTAAGTTCACAAGCAGCGTAACAGTTTGTCACGGGCCGAGGCAATCCATGGGAACGACGGCAACGCCGTCCTTTCTCATATATGCGGCACCGCCTGTTGCACACAACACCATAAGGAATGACGGTGCTATCGTTTCAGCAGCGAGTTTATTCTTCAAGCGCAACAGATTCGCGGCAGCTTTATCCGCCTCTTTGTATCCCATCTTGACCTCGACGGCACCCCATCTCCCGTCTCCGTATTCCACTATGGAATCAACCTCAAGGTCACTGTCGTCGCAGTAGTAGCTCACACGGCCGCCGAAGGCCGACGAATAGACAGAAAGGTCTCTGTAGCACATGGATTCAAACAGGAATCCCGCTGTGTTCGGATCGTTCAGTATCATTGCCGAACCGGCTTCCAGACAGGCGACGGCCAGAGAAGGATCCGAAAAATGCCGTTTCGGAGATGTGCGCACACGCTTCTTGGAACGCAGTGACGGCACCCATGCTGTTTGTTCTTCAATCGCAAAGATACGTTTGAGAGCATCCATGTAGCTGTTGACGGTCTGTTCAGATACGGCGGCATCCCTTGACATATCGGCGGCCAGTACCGGTATCTTAGCAGTGGTCGCATTGTTCCTGGCCAATGATCTCAACAGATTCCTTACGGTGACGGGATTCCTCTTTACGCCGTCCACGCGTGACATATCGGAATTTATGAGGGATTCGGAGTAAAGTCGCGGTATCTCCAATGCGTCATTCCGATCCATATCCATTCCGGCAGGCCAGCCGCCTCTGCATATCAGATCCACGGCCGTTTCGTAATTCATTTCAGATAACGACGACACCGATGCGGTACCGTCAAAAAGACCTGATAGGGATACGGATCCGTTACTGTCGCCCGATTCAAATAATGACATGGGGCGCATCATGATCGCAGCGAATCTCCCCGTTCCGGTATGTGATGTGGAGTCCTCCGGCGGAACGGAGGAACCGGCGAATATGTACATTCCTTTACGTGTACTGAAATCAATGTTCATGCGTGCGACATCCCATAGGTTAGGGACATCCTGCCATTCGTCTATCAGACGCGGTTCCTTCCCTCTGAGAACGAGCTCCGGGTCCATCTCCGCTATTCGACGACCGCTTTCCGTTCCGATGAATGCAGATGATTTCGAGTGATAGACTCCCGTCCAAGATTTTCCGCACCATTTGCATCCGGTTATCTGAACTCCGCCGGATATACGGAGAAGCCGTGATACTCGGGAGTCGACGACCCTCGGACGATACAGTTTGCGAATCTCCTCGTCCGGAATCTCTCTTACATCCTTCATGTTGCATGATGTCAGTAATACTTAATATAACTTTTGGGAGTGGTTTTATATAACTTTTAGTAATAGTTTGATATTATATTTATGAATGATTTGATATAGGATTTGATACAATTCTCTACTTTGACCAACCTTTACTGTGTGATTTGTGGAAGTTTTACTGTGTGATTTATGGAGTCTTGGTGAGGACAAGATAAGAAAATCTTTAGACCCTTATTAACCTAATGGACCTGATTGAACCTAATCGACCTAATGGAATATTCATCATCACTTATCAGAGATATGTGTGAGCCTATAACACTGTTAATAGACCAGATTGAGCAGATAAATGAGCTAATAAAAGTGACTTTTCATATGCTAGAACGGCTCCCAAACAAGATTGCGGACATAATACATTCGGATGTCGTAAACAGTGCAATGCGAGGAGAGAACGAGTGAGATAATTAGGAAACACAGTTCCTTCAACGGTTAATATATAAGGATAATCGTTGTTAGTTTGAGAAAATGAGGGCAGAAATATGATAAAAAAAATCGTAGTTTTGTTTATGGATAGTGGTATTTCTGGTCATTACCATTGCCATTATCTTGTTTATGCTCGTTGACCACGTGAGAGATAACATGAGTATGTTCGTTATCCTGACAGATTAGGGCAGAGCAAACGCTCTGCCCTCGGAACACTGCCGAAGGCTGTGTTCCTCGGAATATCATGAAAAGCGCATCGGTCGCCTCCGAAGGCGACCGATGCGTTATCATCAAAATAACCCTCGCATACATTTTTCGGAGATGTTGCACATTAGGTCAAAATACAATCTGAAATTCTCGGGTAAAATACTGGTATATGCAGTCTGACGCAGTCCGTATATAAAAGCATTTATAAAGTCTATAAACGGAAAGGCTTAAATCGTCATACCCATATCTGGGTATATGCCCGA
>Ga0123352_10014809_pt1 | contig 12420 bp, 7 predicted proteins | sample TergutLab28metaG_FD_89700 | JGI IMG/M metagenome (GOLD analysis project Ga0123352, IMG submission 89700) | Labiotermes labralis P1 segment gut microbial communities from Petit-Saut dam, French Guiana - Lab288 P1 | ecosystem: Host-associated > Arthropoda: Insects > Digestive system > Gut ... | reverse complement strand
TACTTATTGGTAATGGGTGTTTTGGAGAGCTCTCCCTATTACTGCGTGTTACCATGGTATGTGTATTTTTTTTTTATTTTATATATATTAATACTTCTACAGGGATTAATTGCCCCTGGTGTTTCCTGTAAGTATAACACTTATCATGTGTTACTTAACATATATGTACAATTATTCTATTTGTTAGTATTTTGGTCTGGTTGATTGTAATAATCTCCTATGCACTTTTTCGGTTGTGTATTGTCATTTTTGTATTTGTTGATCGGCTTTTTGTCCTTGGGGTTGGCGTGCTGTATAGTGTGGTCCAGTGGTATTTCTTCGGTGAGTCCTGTTATTGAGCTTTCTTATTTCCTCTTCTACCTGCTTCTTTGTAGGTGTAGGTGTCTATTTTTTCTTATCCCATGGTGCAATGTATGTTCCATATATCCTTGGTATTTCGGTGTATTGGTGTATGTCACTTGTGGTTCACTATATATAATAATTTCCACTGTATTAGAATGTCGATAGTTCACTGCACTTTTTATACTGCACCAGTTGTTGATGGTTCACTGCACTTTTTGGTTCACTGATGGCTGTCTAGTTGTAGCTTAATATTGCGTGGAGGTGTCCTTTGTGGCTTTCGTGTAATTGTTATGCCTTTTTTCTGTGTACAGAACTTTATCTATGTGTGTGTGCCTCCTGTTTTCTTCGTAGTTGAGAACTGGTAATAGGGAGAGCTCTCCAAAACACCCATTACCAATAAGTAGCATGTAATATAGCTTACTTTAGGTTCGTGATGCAACCTGATGATGGCCCAGGAATAGGGCCGAAATATGTAGTTGTAAACCATCCAATAATTAACCGATAAAAATAGTTGTGTTTGACGGTAAGTGCCATGCACATATATTGCCATACTAATTGTATATCACATAATAGGGATGACGCACATAAAGATTATGTCATAGCATTTTAAGGGTTCTGCAATATTCCATGTTCCACTCTGAATTACTATTAACAGGATGTGAAATGTAGGACATCTAAGGAGTTGATATGAATTATTTTCAGATTTTCCTATATTTAATATTACAGTATATTTAATTTTTCTCATTATAACAAGTTTCTTGTTACCAGCCCCATATACAGTTAGTAACTTTACTATTTTACACATCTTCCAAAGTGACATGAGTGCCTTTTTAATTGTACTTTTGTGTTTAAATAACAGGTATTTTTGCTATCATACTTTTTAAGTTGTGGTTAGAAAAAAGGAAGTTTCTAACTCACGATTATTTCAAAGTGACCTAGCATCTCACATAACCTTAGAAAGAAAGCTATTTGTTGAGACCTTTACACTATTACCTTGGTAACAGTTCTACAGTTTACATACAAAACCCAGTTGCACAAACTATGCAAAATATATGCATAGAATTACAGTAATTCTGCCTACTGAGATTTTTTTAACGTGTATATTTGATATGGTGCTTGCCATAGGACATAAACAGAATTCTCTGTATTTTTATGAAAAATGCTTGTGGACTGGATGATGCAGCTTTAACATAACATGACATGAAGTGTGGAGTGTCTGGGACATAATTTATTACCTGGGATTCAAATGTCTTCACAGGCCAGATTAGAGTGTGACAGGCCAGATATGGTCTATGGACCATAGTGTGGACAGCTCTGTTCTATAGTAACCATTCAGATACTTAAAACTTTTATCATCGCAAGAGACCACATACTGGTCTCTAAAATTTACTGGCAAATGACCAAATGTGCCATATGCTGGTCACTGTGTGTTTCCTTGGCAGCAATTTAAATGTCCATGCTAACCCAGAAAAACTCAGGCCCCCAAGAGAAAAAGCTGGTTTCTAAGTCCATCTCCTAAAGGTTAAGTGGAATCTGCTGTCAGCACGTGCATAAGAATCACTAATATTTTAATCTGAAGCATTTAATATGTAGAGAGATATACTTATTCCACACACTTACATTGTCATGAAGCGGAGCACCAGCAAATTGATACTGGCAGCAACAACTGCCAGTCCAAAGAGAATGAACACAAGGCTGAGTGCCACATAGCCTGGCTTTTTTGTTAGTGCCTGATCATTCTGTAATGAGAGATTATTTAAACACTTAACTTCAGATTTAAAATATCCCGTATCATAATGGCAGCCATTTTGAAACCTGTACTGAGTATGACGAACAATATGAAGTTTGAGTACAGTTAAGGGTAACATCCAATGTGGTTGAGTTGTGTGTACTGGAAAGGATTTACATGACTTATGAAGGTTAATGTGACATATTAAAGTTCCAATTTCTTCTGCTTGAGGTTCTGGAATAAATTGTAACCAAACAATATCCACCGAACGAACATGGACACTCACGTTGGATACCACTTACGATACCATTTGCTTAAGACACGACCGCACCCCTGTTTACGAGTGGTAAACCGCACCCTTCAGACGACACTGTAATATGCCCACGACTCAGCATGCTGTATCGTCTAGCGCTGTCACACACATTTTATGACCTATGTCACAGATAGCGGTAGAATCAAGACACTGACAGTGCTGTAATCATGTAAGCATATCGAGGAAGCCTGAAGCTTGTTGACGAACCCTCCATTTTGTGTGCCTGGAAAGATCGTGATTATTGAAGCAAGGACAAAACTGATCTAATGCTGGAAAAATCAGGAAAGGATTAAACGAACCAGGTAAGATAAGTTATTAATAAATATACTGTAATTGACTTAACAACGTAATGTAGGCTGAGTTTCATAGATACTCAAAATATTATGTGTTACAAGTATAGGATGTTTGTACGGATGTAATGCACATCATCTGAGTGGATTGTCTCCAGCTTCCGAGACCCATATTGTGTCGCCTACATCATTTGTAGCCGTACTGAAGTCGCGTGCTGTTTGAGAGCGCCGTAAGTAGTCTCGTATGCAAGGAAGTTGACAATGGCGACTGTCAGTCAAATCGCACACCGCCATTCCCATTGGGTGGGTTTATGTGAATTTTTTTTACTTGTGATTTTACTGCAATTTGTCGACACATTCCGTTTGTGGTTAAAATCTGACAGTAATAACACACATCATGGAAGATCAACGTATATTATGATAACATTTCGCAGTGTGTGGCCTTTATAATTTAGCCAGACTGTTTTCTATGTGGGATTCAAGCTGAGGCGAAAAAAAATTCGCGATACAAACGTAACAGTTGGGCGCTACAGATTGTAAATTTCGATTTTTTTAATGGATTGTGAATCTGTCGCTGAGATACTAGGAAAGCTTATAGGAGTGTTGTATACACTTTGGAAAGGCACGTCTCAAATGTTCGCGTTTTAAGTGATGTTCCTGAAAGTAGTTACGAATTTAAAATCCAGCTACAACATAGCGAGTACGTCATAAGCGTTAAGCTCTGTGGATATTGCCTAGTTTGTTTTAATTTTAAGATGTCTGGGGTTGTATGAACTCAGACCAGCACTGGATTGGACATTGATTTTCTTCAATGTCTGATCAAGTCCAACACAGATTCTTATATGTATGAGGGAGGAACGTAACTTGGGGGTGTCTGAGAACAGGATGTTATGAGGAATATTTGGGTCTAACAGGTAGAAGTAAGAGGAGGCTATAGAAGATTTCATAAAGAGGGGTGTCATACTATTCAGTCGTCACTAAACACTTTTTAAGATTATCAAGTAAGGAAGATAACATAGCTGCTGTGTGGGGCACGCATGAGGAAGCTTACAAATGCATACAAAATACTTGTCAACAAATCTGAAGGAATGAGGCCATTTTGGAGTCGTAGGCATACATTTGAAAATAATAGAATGGATGGTTAAAGAAGGGATTTGAGGGCGTGGATTAGATTTGTCTGGCTCAGATGTGGGATGAGTGAATACAGTAATTAACTTTCAGGTTCCATAAAAGTTTCTGGATTTCGCGAACAGCTGCGCGACTATTGGTTTCTCATTTCTGGTAGATACTGAAAATATTTCATTTGATGCTAGGTTCATAATTCATGAGACCGATCAAAGGAAGAAAAAAGCCCTCTTTTCGAAACGAGCGAACTGCTCTAATATCATTGCCAATAAACTTAAAATTATGATGTAACGTTTTCCTTTAATTTTGTTATCATTTAGAAATTTTAAATTGGAAGTGTTCAGAATCATATCGCACCCCTAGACGAACAGTGTCACAACACAAAATCTGTGATTTTTCAGGAGAAGCTTTTAAGAGTTTTGAAGTGCTATAATTTTCTATGAGTGCAACGACGACACAACTGCTCTCCAGCGGCAAGTTTTTGCAAACTGCGTTTTGACACTCTACCTGTTAAAAGTGCATCTGCAGACTTTTCTTTCTATACCAGTAACTGAAAAATACCAAATTTCGAGTTGTAACAGCATTCTTCTAGGGGTGATATGTAGTATAGTTTAATATACTGTAACTTCAGTGCCTGTAGACCAGCATACCTGCAGGGCCACGTAATCACCGAAACCAATGGTAGTGAGAGTGACAAAACAATAATAGAAACTGTCGAAATAACTCCACCCCTCATATTTGGAGAAGACAGCGGCACCGGTAGTGATGATCGCTGAAGACAGCATCCCTGTCGCCAACATAAGGTTCATTTCGGTAGCTTCTGTGCGTTTACACCGCATGTAGCGTTTTGCGCGGCAGATCAGCACCGATGCGAACTTATTGAGGCGCTCACCAATACTTTGAAACATAACAAGTCCTAGCGGGATGCCGACCATCGCATATGCCATGCAGAAAGCCTTTCCTCCTATTGTTACAGGTGTCGAATGTCCATATCCTGCCAAACAGAGAACATAACCTCACATTTTTTCGCCATTCATGCGGAAATTTGAAGAGAGATCAAATCACTTTACAGCAATCCCTTGCCAGCCGCGAGGAACACGTTCTTTGAAGACACTGAGGTTGGCAAAACGAAGGCCTTATGTTTGGGTTGGGGATCAGAAGTACTACGACTGGGAGACCTAGGCGCAGATGGGGAGGATAGTTTTAAAATAATGTCGTAGAGTTGGTGTGAGAACGTGGATTGGATTCATAAGTCCATTATAGTTTTTTCGTCAATAAATTTGGATCTGTTAGTGTAGAAGCCACCCAGTTATTTCCATGCGCACAGATAACTTAAAGCCAAGTACCGAGGTTGGGGAAGTTGGATAGGTAAAAATGGAAAACTTGCGATTGGCGAAGGATTGCTGTGTCGCGGAGATAGACGAGTTTCTCTCTTATGGGCCCTTATGTGTTGGCAGCTTTAAAGTCTATTTACCTATCATAGCTAGAACCACTGTTGCGAAGTAGAAGGCACCTGCGAACTTCCATTGTGGTCCGGCCTTGTGCGGCTTATTTTCAATTATGACAACCTCAATCATTTTGTAGTCTTCATGAGAGATGTTATACTTCTTGAGCAAATCCTCCTTCATCTCTGGAAATTTAATAAAACCAAATGTATTTTAGGTTGAATTATTGTAAATTTTGGGGCACCGGTGACTGTATAGTTTTTCTAATACTGTAATGTTTATGGCTAATTTTATTGGTTCGGATGTAAGGACATAATTGAGTTAGATCTTAAAGAAAAGTTTATGAAGAGTTTCAACGTATTTTCCAGTGGTGAGGTTTCATAATTACTTGGCTGAACTTCCTGATATCATAGAAACTAAAAATTGTATTTGCACTGTTCTGATTTCGGGCGGCATTGTTGGTTGAGGCACTGCGTTACAAGCTGAAAGGTCGCGGGTTCGATTCCCCATGGACTCATTGGTGATTTTCAGTAACTTAATCCTTCCGACTGCACCATGGTCCTGGGGTCGACTAATCCTTTGACAGAAATGAGTATCAGGGTTATTTCCTGCGGGTAAAGGCGGTAGGTGCGTGGATCTGACAACCTTGCCAAATTCAGGCTAGAAATTCGGAAGCCTCGACCTCCTGGAACCCTAAGAGCCTGTCCAGGCCTATATACGGTTTGCTTTACCTTACCTTTACTATTCTGATTTCAATATAACTGTGCGTATCAACTGAAAGAAATTATGAAGAATCAGGCAAAGAAAATTTGATAGTGGCTAGTTTAAATTCGACGGAAATACATGAGAATGAATTCCAGAATTTTTCTGTATTTCCATCTAATTTTGTTGCTTTAAAAAGAAAAACAACCTAACGTCTCAGGTCACTATGCTGTTTGGAGGATACATGTCGCTTCACTTCAGGTTGTGAAGTAATTTAATGATTTCCACGAAACTGTCAATATTATGCCGCCGAACGCGAACCGATATACTCTATTTAACTTCCTGCAAACGGTGTTAAAAGAGTGACTTCCGAACTTGTAAGGCGTCATCGACACCATCTCCACTTACTTCAGGGTCAAGATATATTGTATGCTAATTGATCTTGGAACATATGTACTAATATTTTTGTTTAACGGAAGATACATTCCCTCTCGCATTTGTTTTATTGGCGATAGTTGATGAAACGTTGGAGCTAGACATGTAAAATTTGGTGCCAACATAAATCATAATATAATTGCGCAATTTTTGTGTATAGACCTATTGTTTTTAGGTCAATAGTTACGAATTTGGTGAAGATGCAAAACTTTGGTCTTATTTACAACAAATTCATCGCATACAGAATCTGTACTTAAGTAAAAAAGGTCTTCACAAAAATTAAAGGAAACTACAGTACTAATACAAACACGTCTGTGGAACTGAGTGTTTATGCAGTAAGAAGTAGGCTTTGTGAATTTCCCCCAGAAATCCTTTCTTGTCATATGTAAGTTCATTTTAGAAGCGAGAAAATGTGTTTTAAAAAAATTACATAAAATCAACTGTGACTAAAATTAAGAACTCAGACTTTGATTTTGTGTACGTGAAAAGAGGGTACGAATTTGTCTCCTATTCAACTGAACAATTCTTTATCATTGGCATAGGACCAAATGGGGAAGTCGGGATAGCGTAATCGGTATAGCGACTCGCTACGGCCTGGACGGTCCGGGGATCGAATCCCGGTGGGAGCGAGATTTTCCGCACCTGTCCAGACCGGCTCTGAGGCCCACCCAACCTCCTATACAATAGGTTGCGGGGTTTTCCCGGGGGTAAAGCGGCCGGGCCGTGGCGCTGACCACCCACCCCATCTAGCGCCGAGGTTAAAGAAAGAGTAGAGGTACACCTCTACTCCCCTTCTGGGCCTTCGTGGCCTGTTCTAGGGTGAACTTTACCTTTACCTTTATAGGACCAAATGGGAGGGTAAACGTTTGTACTTTTATATTTATTCCAATTCACCTTCGCGGTTGCTCGTGATTTAAAACGAGGAGTTTTCTGGTACAGCTGTTGACCATTCTATCAGGGGTATCGAAGGCTTTGGAGCAGACTTCCGCAGAGAATCACTTTATATTATTTGTAAGGTGCAGAAGCCCCATTAGATTCTATATCCCGACCAAGGCTTGTGGTTGTCTAGTCTGTGTAGGCACTGAAATCTCTAACAAATATGAAAGGGGAGGTAGCATTACAATCCGTACTGAATGGATCGTTCAGTTACTCGCTATGTAACCATTCACTTGTCTGGCCTGTCAGAATATGGATCTAGAAGTACACACAAAGAAACACAATTTGATAATTTTTGCGCCGGGAAAATCATAACATCAGATATTTCTAATGAATCCTTCGAAAATGTGTGAAGAGACTACTAAGTCAAACTTGTATGCACACTGCCCCCCTAAATAAAAACCAGTAAGAAAGCAGTCCGACATAGGAATGCATATTATCATGAAGTTTATTTCTTCCCGTTGTACAATTAAAGCGCAAAGATTAATACAAAACACAAATAATAAGAATTTATTTGCTCCTTTTGCTTGGTACTGCAAACGTTGTCTTGTACATTAAGAAATTAACGTGGACTGTTATGTTTTAGAGTGAGTTGTTGAAAATATGAAAACCAAAGAGGCTGAAGGGAAAATATACATTGTCTAGGTGTTCGTAATTTGTAATCTACTCTGACCTATATTGGGATGATCAAAACAAGGTGTATAAATTGGAAATAGCATGTAGCATGCATGGAGGTATGAGAAATGTACACAAAAGTTTGTCGGAAAAAGTGAAGGTAAGAGAACATTTGGGAGACTTAGACAGAAATGGGAGGATAATGCCAAAGGGCACTTACTTATTGATTGTTGATTCATTGCAATTGGGTTCGAGACCTCACGGTCTCGATGCATCTAGGCCTTAAATAACGGGTCCTTTGTGCCCCATATCAATTTATGGGAGCACTGTTGCTTTACTAAAGTTCTAGATGGCCCCCAGACTTATACTCTTAATGTCCTCTGGCTCCAAGAAGGAGCTCAGATACGAATGTCTAAGTGAAGCCAAAGCTTCACATTCACACAATGTGGGCTGAGGTTTCATCCTCTGCTCCACACCTCCTACACATTGGACTGTCTGACAGCCCCATTAGGTGAAAATGTCTCAGGGTATTATGTCCATTGAGAAGGCCAGTAACAGCCCTGGATTGTGTCCTGTTAAAGGACAGAAGCCTAGCCTTGACACGCGGACAAGGTCCCGAAATTGGTTCTCAAGCCTGACTTTGGGTGTCACCAAGACCTCGCCACCAAAGGGCACTTAAATAAATCGAGTTTTGAAGGCGTTAACTGGCTATATCTGGGGAAAAATAGGCTTCTTGTAAAAACCGCAACGAGCTTCGTTACGTACTGTGTTTTCGGTGTTTGATTTCAGCACCGAAAACACAGAACTCCTGAAGCAAGCTATAAACCAATATCGGCACCGAGGGCGAAGCAGATATAAGCGCTGAAACGCGAATGTGGTACTGAGAGTTACAGAGTGTAAGGCAGTTGGAACTATAATTGTGCCGACCGCAATGAATATTCAGTTTCGAAACCTTATTTTGAAGTTTATGAATTGTCACCTGCTCAACGGAATGATATATGTACCGTATGTGTAGACGTATGGTGTCGTATGCTGATAGTGTGAATGTAAATAACGTGTTGGGAGGCTCACCTGTTAGGAACTCGTTTCGTTTCCTCTCTGTGTCAGACTCTAGAGCATCAAACACCGCTGCTCCAATCAGTAGGTACGTGAAGGTGCAGACCACCAGTGACAGGGTTCTGACGTTCTGGCGCTTCATCTCCTCTTGGGATGAGTTGATTGATCGTTAGACCATATTATAGACGTATAAGCTAACGGTGCGGCGTATTTTAGGAACTCGTTCTCCTGTAAATAATACAGTTACCGAAAATCGCCTTCAAGTTACGCTTCTATTTAAAATTGTAATGCTGTTTTTCAGGAAATTTGTTATAAAATCAGATTGACGTACATTAGTGTCAGTTGTAAAATTTTGTTCCCGTTTTGTTTTTAAAATTTATAATTAGAAATGACGGATTTTGAAATTGTAATTTGGGGTGTTGGATGAAACACACTTCACTGTCATATTGTTTCCTTTTAAAGGTTAAGTGTGGTCTGCTAGTCCCAATAAAATTCGGCGTTTAAAGCTTGTTATGCCGTATTTATCTCAGTATCATACAGTGGCCTATCCTAGTGTCTGCGCGGTCTAAGGCGTGGGTCTGCGGCCGCTCACTTGCTGGGATTGCGGGTTCGAATCGCGCCGGCGGCATGGATGTCTGTCTCTTGGGAGTGTTGTGTGGTCAGGTAGAGAGGTCTGTGTAACCGGCGAATCACTCGTCCGGAGGAGTCCAACCGAGTGTGATGTGTCTGAGTGTGATCTCGAAACCTCAACGATAAGGAGGTCTAGGCCTGCTAGGGCTGTCGAGCCATGCAAGGAACGTCATATCGAATGTGGTAGTCTCCTGAGAGTCGTGGGGTTGTTGGTTTTAGGGCGAAGCGCGGAATGATTAACGCTGGACAAAGCCTGTGTAAGTAGTGTGGTTTTTCATTAAACGAATAAAATGCGCAATAACAACATTAGACATAAAGTGTACCAAAGTGCCACAAATATGTGCACAGCTGTGGTATTCTAGAAACTGTAGAACTGGTTTCGGATGACATTATAGCCGTGTTCGCAGTAAATTTGAATTTATTGTCCCAGAAGTCACTCAATCTTTTTCGTGTGTGCATAAAAACAACAGCTACCGAGGGCCAAATATCGTTGTTGGCGTAAGCCATTCAAATAAAAATATGTGGATACTTCAAATACGCGATTGTAGAAACATGTTTTAGTGGAAATGTATCTTTAACCACTCTGCCATGTTCGTTCTCTGTAACACGTCCCACATACCCACAGCTAATAGGAAACTACTGGAAAACGACACACAGTTCATATTTATATATATCATACTTACATAGCATAATCCGTGGTACAAGAACCACTGATTGAGATACACTATCCAGTTAGGCGGCTGTTTGCACAGACGGTGCTTATATGTTAGTAACAGTATTTGGAAAAAGAAGGCAGTGTTCTATCCTGCCATTCTCTCACGTCAGGTGGCCGCTAGGAACGTCAGCAAGTCTTTTGGCCTCTCGTCCACCTCTGTATCTCCCTTCACGTGTATGGGATGGAGGAACCTGCTATCATGCCAGTATTGATTGTTACACGAGTTTGCTGTCGTGGCAGTATAGTGACGCCATCGCGTCGCAATATTGCCAACTTTGTGGATTTAATATTCTACTTTCGTTGCCAGATGACGCCACTTGTTTTAGTCTACTGTTGGTTGAAAGTTACTTCAAATGCGATTAACTGACCGAACAGCGACTGAAGAAGGGGAAGTTGTATTAGTAATAAAGTGCAGCCTGTGGAACGCTCAGGTAGGACAATGGTCTGCTATCACGAATACGAGTCGTTCTCTTTGAGGATTCATCTGAGATGACCGGATTTGCGTATGGTGTGTTTTACGGAATTTGTTCCAGAACATACAGGTGGTGTTAAAATTATTAGTAAGAACGAAGCACTCCGTGTGCGTCGTAGGGCTAATTACGAGGGTAATATTAAACTGGATCTCACGAAGTAGGATATGATGATGTGGACTGGAATTCGGTGGTTGTTTAGGACAGTGCAGACGAAAGTTGGGGGGGGGGGAAGCTGGTATAAATTACCGGGGCCCAGATTTCGGCTACGTTGCTTATGTTTTTGTCTTTCTCGGTTCTGTCATTGTTTGTTAATTGTACAAATTAACCTTTCAAACCAAACCCAAGTCAGTCTGCAACTGAGAGTCAGGGCAGGTCAAAATTATTTTTTTTTTTGCACACCAATAATCCCGTTTAAAGATTTTTAGCCTGTTTGCCCTTGCTGGGGGTAGGGGGGGGGGCAAAAAAGTTTTAGGCAACGTTCTTGGCGGCTGTGGCTCAGGATAAGGACTACTGGCGGTCTTATTTAAACACGGTTATAAATCTTCAGCTTCTATTCAACGCGAAGAATTTCGTGGTCAGCTGCATCACTGTTCGCTTCTGACGTATTACTTTGCTCCATAAAATTTTGTTCCTATTGTCTGAGCTGCGACTCAGTGGTGTTCCACACAAGGATTTTTGAACATGAAATACGCGTAAGTACCTCCGTTGCGTGCTCACCGGTTACAATGACTTACAGCTACAGCCACACATTGTTTCAAAGTGTGAATCACACATTCCACAAAATGACACTTTCTAAAGTGCCTCCCATCACTCTGAGGTCAAGTCCCATTTATTTCTTGCAGGGCACGCATTTCTTTTGGTTTGTTCACTAACACACAGGATATTTATGTCTTCTGCGAAACGTTCGGAAGGGACCTGGGCCAAACAATCCTTCTACTGAATTTCTACCGTGTGCACTTTCCCCGGAAAAAAAGCGGCCAGGCCGTGAAGATAAAAACGCTTGCCTCTTCTATTGCTTAGGTTTAGAATAAGTGGAACCATACAGCCACCATACGGTATCCCTTTATTGCATGCACGTTGAAACCTTTACCTTTACTTCGAGCACTGACAGAGCTGACCCGGAACGCAGGAATGTTTGCTGATGCCACTGTGGATCTGATGACTTAGGGCTCATTCACACAGCAGGCCGAGCCGAGCCGAACCGAACCGAACCGATTCGGCTTGGAAAACAAACCTACGTTATGAAATCGAAGCATTCACACTGCACGCCGAACCGAGCCGAACCGAACCGGACCGAGCCTGACCGAGCGTGTTCACTGGCCGATGTTTGTTTTTACTCGCCAGCCGACGACCAATTCTGTTGCGCAGTAGGTCTAACTTCCTGGAGCTGAAGTGCGTGCTTTTTTACAATGAATGCAAATACATTGGATTGCGAAGTTTTAATCAATGCGGTGCATTTAAGACCGGTTTTGTGGGAACAAAGTGACAAATATTATCAAAACAGAGACCTTAAACTGAAACTGTGGGAAGAAGTGGCTGCTGAATGTGACTCTTCTTGTAAGCAAAAATGTTATTATTTGATTTATTGATTGCAATTCAGTCATGTCATGTGGT
>Ga0123352_10014805_pt1 | contig 12421 bp, 7 predicted proteins | sample TergutLab28metaG_FD_89700 | JGI IMG/M metagenome (GOLD analysis project Ga0123352, IMG submission 89700) | Labiotermes labralis P1 segment gut microbial communities from Petit-Saut dam, French Guiana - Lab288 P1 | ecosystem: Host-associated > Arthropoda: Insects > Digestive system > Gut ... | reverse complement strand
TTTAATTGTTTCATCACCTTCGGTTCATAATTTATAAACGTTTATAGGCAACCACGCGCAACTATTTAAAGGGCTGTCTAATATAAACACCGTACCAGGGGCACGAAGACTAAATTAAATGCCCTAAGATAAAGGTTAAAGAATCAGTACATGACTAAAATTACTTATAATACCACAAAAAGTGTGTAAGATGTATGTACCTTTGGTGAGTTGTCCCCCAATAATCCAGCAGGTGAAGGTATAAGTGCAGCTGTGCAGTGCATTGTTGTGCATACATGTAGATGGATAACCTAGCAATGATGCTAGCAGGAAGCGTGGCCTCTCCCCTTCTGCAATACAGACACAACTGTCAGAAAACCAGGTTTTCAAGTTTCTACATACTCTAGAAATATGTGAAATATTATGTTCTTGGGGAACCAGTAACAAAGATCAGTGTTTTCTGAGACAAAATGCTGTGCAGCATGGTGGATAAGTGTAGTCATGTAGGAAGAAAGTGTAAAATTGATCTTCAGAATAGAAAAATAAACCAGCATGGGAAGAAGTGAAGTGGGAGGAACACTGGGAGTAGAGCTATACACAGACTATTAGCAAACAGTGATATTTCTGAGTGTCAGTCCTTTTTCCATTTGTCACTGACAATTTCACCCTTGCTCACCCTTCCACCCTGAAGAAGGATAAAGCAAACCTTTGTAAACTTTGGTGCCTGTATGCCAGATTAGATGGCGTTGCATCTCACAGAAAAGTAGCCTTCACTGTAAATGTAGATAGTTTTTTTAAAATTTAGTTTAATGGGAAAACACACTCCGTCATGTCCAGAGGTGTGCTGCAGCCTGTTCTGGGTGACTTCAATAGGGCTCACCACTTATCTCTGTCCTGAGCAATATGAACACAGTCTAAGATTTCTAATAATGTTTCTTTATGATCCATTGAAATATTACCCTCCCATCCATAGTTCGGTTTTCCGAAATGACTCTTTCCTTCATATTTACAAATACTGTCCTGTATATGTATTCCTCTTCTCTACCATGCCTGCCACGTTTGCTGTCCATCTTATCTTGCTTGATTTGATCACCCTAACATGGTGTGACAATGAGTAAAAGTAAAGGTAAAGTTTTTTTTGTTTTGGTTCACGGCAGAATATATCTAAATTTTAATAAAGGCAAAGCTATCCCTTTACTGGCCTGGACAGGACCTTAGGGCTCCAGGAGGTTAAGGCTTCCGGATTTCGGTACAAGAAAGTGGCAAGGTTGTCAGCCCTAAGCATCAGCCGCCTTTACCCCCAGGAGATACCCCTGGTAATCATTTTTATTAGAGACTGAGTCGACCCCAGGATCATAGTGCAGCTGGAAGGATTTAGTGAATGAAAAATTCCGATAACCCCATGGGGCATCGAAACCGCGCGACCTTCCGGCTTATGGCACAGTGCTTCAACCAACCGTGCCAAGTGTGGAAATAAGTACGCATCATAAAGCTCTACATAATTTTCTCTTCCACCTACCTGTTCTTTCCTCCCTCTGACGTCCAGACATGTACCCCAGAACCCTATGCTTGAGTGCACTCAGGCAGTGTTCTTCCGTTAATGTAACACACGAAGTTTCATATTCATATACAATGAAACGCTAAATTATATTTGTGTGTATTTTTATTACTCTGTTTCTAGAATAAAATGGAAATATATGATAGGGAACCTGGAGGGGACAAGCAGTTTATCTGTTCTTAAAATATGGCCAAATTTGGTGTGATAGTTTAATGATTTTTTTCAATTCACTATACCAGTAGATGAGGTCTGCGATCTTTTGGGTTATTACGCAGCAAGTGGTGGCAGTTCCTCACCGACGTTTCAGGACAACTTATGGGTCCCATCTTCAAGGGTCAAGAATCCAAAATGTAATAAATTACAATTCGTCAAGAAATTACACCAGTTATTCTCAATTTTTACCATCTTATCGCAGTAAAAACATTTCAACGCATTAACATAAATATCAGGAAGAACACTCCTACAAACATGTTAAATAAAAATGCAATCAATCCTTATGCAAAGTTGTCATTATGTGTGTAGCTTGTAGTAAGGCCTGGAAATATGCCCCAAAATAGGTATATAATAAACTCACAAATATACGTCAACACAACAAATATTTATTGGAGCAACAGGCTACAAGTTTCGACCTGTTAACAGGTCATCATCAGGCATCCAGCAGAATAAGTCAAAGGTGCTGTTAAGAAACTGGGATCCCAATGTTTTTTATAGTTGCAAACAAATATAAAATCTGGTGCTGGATAAAATGATACATACATTGTCTATTTAAAATAGTTAAAACATGTGGTACTGCCTCTCGGGGTTTTCCGTGTAGCTACACAGAAAACCCCGAGAAGCAGTACCACACCGGGTGTAAATACAGTATCACCCACAGACCAGAATTTAATGTTGACAAACACTGTCCTAGGTGTCAGATACCTACTCATGTTTTAACCATTTTAAATAGACAATGTATGTATCATATTTTATCCAGCACCAGATTTTATATTTGTTTACAACTATAAAAAACATTGGGATCCCAATTTTTAACAGCACCTTTGACATATTCTGCTGGAGGCCTGATGATGACCTGTTAACAGGTCGAAACATGTAGCCTATTGATCCAATAAATATTTGTTGTGTTGACGTACATTTGTGAGTTCATTATATACTTCATTAGAGCACTTCGTGATGCCTTCTCTACAAAAAATGATGCAAATGTTCACTAATAGCGCAACCTGCGCACCGGACGGCCACCTACAAAGTGTGACGATACCAGATGCAGTATAATACAATTTGACCTCCTGATGATGAGCGTAATAGTGCTCGAAACATGTAGAGGAATATAATAAACTTCTTATAAAACAAGAATTTGTGCATTAAATTGGTCAGTTGCTAAGATTGTCTGTACCAGTTTCCAATTAAATGTTTAATACCAATACCGCTCCTTCTTCATCCGCAAACCTCTAAAGACAAGAGACAATCTGCTTCTCTGATTTTTTTTTTTTTTTTACTGACGGCTTATTTCTGGAGGAAGAGCGTGCTGAGAAAGGCAGGCATTCAACTGGAAATTTGGTAAATGTTATATTCTTTATTCATAATCGAAATAATGTTTTAATGTGGTAAAAGGCAAACAAAACAGTGTAACATAAAGTGAATTCCCTTTCAAACACATTATTACTGCGAGTCATTAAATAGAGCCGCCGGTTTGCACTTAGAGATGCCCGAGCGAGGTTAGGCAAGAAAATCTGGGATAGTGTTTTGAGCTACATTTGAAATTACTGCACTGCCAGAATGAAAGACGACAACAAAAACGATGAGAAATAGGTGCTCGGGGGAAAGAAGGTAGAAGTAAATGCAAAGAAAAGGTGATAAGCAAACAGAAATGAAGAGAAAGAAAAGGCAGTAGACCTAATTACGGAGAAATTCCGAAAATATGAAGCCTTTAGAGACCAAATAATGGAAACAGGGAGGGAAACGAAACAAAAAATGAAAACACAGCCGAAGACAGGAAAGTATAGAGGGAAAAAATAAATCGATAACAGGTAAGAAATGGGAAGAAGAAATTAAGGAAAAAGTATCCAGAGAAGATTAAAGTGATTATGACACAATATTATAATAAGCCGAGTAAAGAAACAAAGGGCGAAGAAGTGAGTGAAAAGTATGAACAAAGGATGAGAGAAAAAAAGTAGAAACGAAGCACATAAAAAGATGTGGTGAAGATGAAGGATGTAGGCAGGTGTTATACCCAGGCCACTGGACTGCAGCACCTGCGGAGGTCAGTGCAACCTTGAAAACTGGACGTCCTTGACATGACCTTCAATACGAAACAGCTGAATTCTCGACGCTGTTATTTCGAATCCTGTACTGTGTGAATTGTTCAGGTATTTTACAAGCGTCATATACACTATATATAGCACAAGACCAGGGATCGACTCTCGGAAACCGTGTTACGTCTCTTGCGGCCCGTAAGGTATCAAGGAGGCTTACGCCAGGGGTCAAGGAGGCCGGAACGAATATTCTGTACATTACAAGACTCGTGAAAATTAAGCATGGGAACAGCTCTCAGTGGATTCTTCACATGTTTGTAAATTAATGTCGCGCAACGAGTGGAAGTGTGCTGTGCCTCTGCAAAATGCGAAGCCCTGTGCTGGGAAGGTTATTTAGATGTGGAAAAAGAGAGTGTGCAGTAACACAATAAGAAGCTTCGTAATGTTTATTATTCAAAAAATATTTAATGAAAATGGATGGACGAGGATTGTAGTAGGCAAAGAAAATTTGTCCCTGTGGAAGCCACTAAGGCATATGTGGAGAGCTGTCAGCTTCATTCCCCGTCTGTTTTACCGCCGAGAAAACAACCCCCATTACCAACTGAATGGGATGATGGTTGTTCTCCAGAGATGGACTGGACGCTTTGAAGTAAAGCGGTATCGAACCACGAATCCTCGTTCGGCCTGCACGTAATCTGGCCTAGGCGAAATAAATGCACACAACGTTTCGTCAGGTCCTCAAATAAGGAATTTTGGGGGACTGGGGCACAAACGGGAAGAGAGCATTAAAGTAATTCTTAAGCAAGTAAGGTGTTCAGTTTTGACTGAATTGAGGCTGATCAAGACCGGCTCAATCGACGAGAGACATGCGGGTAAAACGACGGCGAGAAAGTTTGGTACTGCGAGGATGGTGGAAGACTGGAGGATAACATTACCATGGATCTTACGAAGTAGGTTGTTAAGATGCGGAATGGGTGCTCCAGTTGAAGTTAGGCTGCGTAGGCTGACCTCTTGACCCACACCCCAGGTACTTCTCAGAAGTGTCCTGATTACGTCTTCATAGTGACGATGAGTCACACATTAGGAATGCTGCCAAGGTCATTAGGCTGCCACTATTGTACAGCCCACGTCATTACTGCAGGTGCCCGGCACGATATTTCATCTCTCAACTGCAAACCGGATTTTGACGAAATCTGATATTAAGAATCTACGCCAAATGTCGGGCGAGTTTTACTGAAGTTCGTACCTGTGGAATATAAACTCCATATAACGTGAAGATGAAAGCCAACGCCTTCAGTCTTTTCTAAACAAGTTCCGTGTTTGCAAGATTTTTAAAGCCTAGTCATAGCTCCATGTACGACTTTCATAAAGTCTACATTTTGCCTACAGAAATAATTTATGCGTTTTGTACGGCTGTGGGAAGAAAAAGCAACTATTCCCTTGAACAGCATTCCTTACTGGTTTTTACAACCGAGAAGGGCGTTGTTTACTGTGCGGTACGAACTTAATCTTTAAGTAAAATCGAAATTAAATTCAGTGTTCAAAATATTAATAGTATTCAATAAAGTATAAACATCCTTTGAATATACAACTTTTGCCTGACGCAGTTTTCTGTGTGTTCGTATTTAACGAAATGCAGTGGACTTTGACTTTCATTGTCATACCATAGTATCATTGACCATATAATCTGCTTTTTTTTTGCCGTCAAATACGTACGACTATTAACTTCATTTCTCGAACCAATGATTCAACATCAACAGCTTCGTGATTTGGCCACCCTCAACAGTTTGCCGATGCATGGTGTTCTTCATACCGGGCCACTGTTTCAAAACATGCCTGGTATATTTAATATTATATACATTCCCTGCAGCTGTATTATGTTTACAAAAGTTCGACACCAGCTTGCTGCATTAGGCTTTTTTTTTTTTTACTCTCAGTGAATCCTCCGACATGTTTCGGCCTGACTTACTAGCCATCTTTCAGGAGTCTTCTATGACATAAGCAGCGTGTTTCAGCTTATGTATTAGAATTTTCAGAGGCGATTAAATTGTTTTTGTGCTTAAATTTCTTGCAATCGAAGTTATAGTTAAAAAACAACGAGGCACGTCACTCTCTGATATGAAATACCGTTGATGGGTTTTCCATCAATAATTTTAGGCCCAAAGATGTCAGTAGCATTGACACGAATACTGTTATTCTTCGATTCTTATCGATAGATCATCAATCTGTGGTCATAGTGGCTTCAACTGGGTGGCATTTATGCACAGAGTGCGCTAGTGGCTGTATGCAAATGGCGAACACGTGTAGGCGAGTGTAAACGTGCTTGAGTAGTCGATTTATTGCTGACAGTTAAGTAAGAAGTCAGAGTAACCTCACTCAAAAAATAGTCTGGAGTTAGTTATGTGACGCAATCTACCTCTAACAGGAATGTAAGTAAAGGAAGATTCTAACCTAACCACCGCTTAGCCACGTGCTGGCAACGCAAGTCCTGCGACGCAGAATTAAGGTATCGTTAGCTGCAGCAGTACTACGCATGCGTAGTTACACAGGGGTAGCCATGCCAGTATTACTAAGAGAAACTTTTGTTTCGTCGAATGTGGCCACGATATAACCCATACTCATTTAAATTAATTTAGAAGAAATGTGCATGTAAAATGTTGTGATTTACTTTATTATAACATGTAAAAACATGCCAGTAACTTTACATCTTGTCAATACGTGCCCTTGAACACTGAAATTGGAAATTTGCCAAATTTGGAATCATGTTTGTTACGCTCCTGTCCGCCTTATTCGAATTTCTGATTACCGTGTTGTGAATATTTAAGTACACTTGCAGACGATGCCTCCATGTTCAAGTGGCGCGATAAGCCCCAGTACAGTGGCGTAGCAAGAAGCTGACGTTTAAAAAATGTTACGATATAGCGGTTGGTTAAAGTATCAGAGTTGATGTGTATCTGCCGTGTAATTCGTGTTATGTTATCTGTGTTATATGTCACAGTGGTGTTGTATGAGTGTAATCCGAAACGTCTTTTCGTATGTCGCTTCTGTAGTCTAGTAGTTGATATTTGTGATTCTGGATTCAAGAATCGGTAGTTCGAGACCATGCAGTTCCTGTCGATTTAAGGGCTATTTACACGCCTGTGGTTAAAAGGGACAGAGACATACAGGACGGTGTGTGTAAGGAGGTAATGGCTGTGTTCTGGGTGTAGGAACAAGATGCCAGTAAAATTCGTATAAGAGGTCGGGTACGGTGGCCCAGTAGCTGTTGTATGTGCATTTTGGTGACTGCAATATACTGCGGTAGTTATAGGTTTTAATGATGTACCAAATATAAGACGAGCCATGCGTATGTGTGTGGAAGTGTAGGTATAGCTCCACGCATTCTTAACTTCGCCACTAGATGCACGTGAGAATTCAGCTTTACGTTGCGGCCACTTTACCCCGGGAAGGTGGTCTCGGTAGCCATTCAACTTTGTTTTGCAAGGACAACGCATCCATGACTGAGTGAAACGTGGTGCTTTGTCACATAATCGCGCAGAGGTTGAATGATGGGTTTATGTGTGTGTGGTCTGTTGAAAACCACGCGCGTGATTGTCACGTAATCACGCAGAGGTTGAATGATGGGCTTACGTGTGTGTGGTCTGTTGAAAACCACGCGCGTGATTGTCATGTAATCACGCAGAGGTTGAATGATGGGCTTATGTGTGTGTGTGGTCTGTTGAAAACCACGCGCGTGATTGTCACGTAATCACGCAGGTGTTGTGACTGAAACGTGTTACGTCCTGCTTGCCGTCCAGCTTACTCTTACGTGCCACGCAAATTTGTCTTCGTGTCTGTCATCAGTGGGATATAAATCCTTGTTTGGGTTTTCGGTTGAAAAATGTTATCGATGTAGTGAAAGTGCATCGTGCTCTGTACCAGTTGGGTCATGGTATGGCACAAGTCTCGGGACCGTGGTGGTGTAAGGGAGTCGAACCCTCGCCTTCTTTACTGACGCAGTTAGAATCTGAACCCCATTTCCCATACACATGGCTTTTGTCTTCCTCTTTTACTCATTCCACAAGCCTACAATCAAACAAAACCTGTCGAGGTTTCCATTTTAATAATATTAAACTTACACCAAAAACTCCAAGATTTATCTACCAAAAGGTTTTGTGTGTTTTTCCAAGCAGTTTTCCGTATTCGGGAGCAGAACCAGTTGAAGACGTATTTGGACCCACTGAAAAAATAAATTTGGAGCTCTATCTAGACGCGTAGTCCTGAACCGATAATGAAAGTGGACGATACATATAAAATACGTTTCACACACACACACACACACACACACACACACACACACACACACAAAATCTTCTATACAATTATTTTCGGGATTCCCCCAAAAGTTGGTGCCCATGCAGCCACACAACGACAGCCTCCAGGTTTTACGTATTTTTCGTTTGCTCTAGATAAGTGTCCGAATGGTACCGTGGCTGAGGTAACGATTGGTACCTCCGGCATCGCTTTCAGTTCTCATTATGGCCTACGCAGCTTAGAAAATTTTCTTTAAACATATTAATACATTCATGGGATATTAATGCGTGGTTTACAAGGCACTGTTTCCTCATGGCTCTAATATACCTCCTTACCGTTTTGCGATCTTCTCTTTCGAAACTCTACTAGCGTGTGCTTTGCGCAGAGCGAAAATCCTGTCCCGGCCGTCTGCCGTATGTTTCATTTGCGAAACAGCTTCAAAGAATTTAAATAAAACTTGGTATTCGGGTATACACTAACAGTTTCTTTGGTGAATTTCATTTTGATTTCATTTTGCCCAGTGTAAAACATATCGTCACTCAGGCCTACGTGAAAATATAAACAAATCTTGTCGATTTTTTTTCTCAAAAATTGCTCATTCCCCGAAAAGTTGGTATGTGATGTCACCTACAGCTCCAATTTGGGCATGAGAATTATATTCGAAACATTCTTCGCTACAGAGTATATTTAACTACATAGAAACAAACTTCTCCTTGTCTTTGCATGGCGTGCACAGGGAAAAAATTTACATTTACTTTACTCTTTGTTTTGATTCTACATAGCATGGGATTTGTGGTAAGCGTCAACTTGCAACATCGCATGTGTAGTATCAGAGCTATGAAGGATACAAAAATGTAAAGAACGCTTTTGGAAGAGAAGGGTAGGCCAGCATTACGTTACCCCATTTTTCTTGATATTTACTATAACTAATCATACGTGTAGAGTGTTGCAGCCGAGTACTGATAGGGTGAATCACCAACGGTCTTGTTCCAACACATGTACTTATTCAGCCTCAAATAAGATGGGAAATTTGAGGGTTGTTTGACCGTGCATCTTCTGCATGAAATAATCTGAAATGCAACAAGGTAATTTTATTGATGTATTCTTAGCTCGACATGTTTCGGGTACATACGCCTATCATCAGGAGCATTAGATGTTGAGTTGCAGCATACGGTTTTCTGCACCGAGTTTTTGGATGGGTGTTGGTCGCACGGCACCTTCCGCACCGTACACACGACCTACGCAGCGGCTCTCAAGACCACTACCCATCCAAAAACTCGGTGCAGAAAACCATATGCTGCAACTGACATCTAATGCTCATGATGACGGGCGTATGTACCCGAAACATGTCGAGCTAAGAATACATCAATAAAATTACCTTGTTGCATCAAGTTGGCATTTCACATTATTTCTAGATGGGAAATGATTGTTGGCGGTTAGATGGGAAGACTTACGGTACTGGCATGTGACAGGGTATGCTTACTATTCCGGAATTTCGCTCTATTCCTATGGCCGCAACCTTCAGATGTACTCCCTACGGGTACTCCGGCTGTGATCCACTTCGCGTGCATCTTGATTACGAATTAGAGCTCAATCACTACACTAAACTCTTCTTTATGTCAGTAAGAGCAACGCTGTTTCATTCGCCATTGTTTACTTGGAATTTTCATCATTAGTTTTCTGAAACGCATGGCTTGCCTCGAGACAGACTTAATTCTTTGATGCAGAACCGGTGCTTTGATTTGATTTGATTTGATTTCCATTGTAACAAAAACGCTGAAAACACACGAACTCTCATATTTAAGGTTTCTCTTGTAGCTGGAAGTAGAGTCAAATTAGGTTTGTATATCCGTGTTCTTTCCAACATTGGATACTTTTTTAATTGATGTGTTATTTAATATTTGTAACACGAGGCGCGTATCATCGAAGTCTGTAGTGCAGGTTATGTTTGTGAATTACCTTATAAATTGATGGGAAGACCTCTAAAACCGGAATACAAGGATGCATACCACCACTAAAGCATACGTTACAAATTTTATTTGAATAAATGATGCATTTTTATGTTGGAGTTTCCAGCGACAATGGCTGAATGCCACTATTCAGCTGGGATGTGACAGTCTGGAAGCTATGCGTATGTACCAACAGTTCGGAGGAAACTGCTGCCTCAATCTTTTATTCCCTGAAGATTGGGGCAGCATCTTCCTCCGAAACGCTGGCACCTGTCTACCAAAAGACAGGTGTAAAGTCCCAGAGCACAGTAATTTTCTAATTGCGAATTCCTGTTACTGTCACATTATAGGTGAAGAAACTTAAATTACAGCACAATGTAAGAAAACACAACTGTAAATTTTGTCGTATCACCGCCATCACCACAATAATAATAATAATAATCGTCATTATTGGTTTTTCCTTAAGAGTTCTTCACACCAGATTTCCACCTTTCTCCGTTTCCTACATCCACTAATGCCAGGCCACATTCTGCCATTATTTCCACGGTACCTTCACTCCATATTCGTCGTGGCCTGCCTCTTCGGCGTCCCACTGGGCTGCACTCCAGTGCCTGTGGGTATCAATGCTGCTGTCTTATACGCCGCAACCATACACTGTCAGTCGTCCATCAATCTGATCTGTTATCGTCGTTTCTTATGGCCTCTGTAATTATATCTTTCCATACTTTTTCCTGGGATGATTTTCGTACACATCTTTACCAGAAACTCATTTCAGTGGCTAATAATTTCTTTTGCTTCTCATTAACCACTTTGAGTGGAGTGATAATAAGCCTCAGCGCACCACATGTCGTAACATTAAGAAGCTCTGTATTTTGCCACAGAGTATTTATGCGTTTTGTCATTCCGACAAATGCCGATAATTTCCTTGACGTCATTAACTATCTGGTCCTTAAGGCAGACGGTGTTCTCTGTGTGGTACGACCAAGTCTTGTATGTCATCGAGATGAATGTCAATATTCAGTGGATTAATTTAACATCTTTGACTCTGCTTCATGTGTTATTACAGATTATCTTCTTCCTCATCACTACAATTGCATATAACACTCGGTTTTTTGCATGTGTAGTCCTACATGTGTTTCGATCCCATGAAATTCAATTAAATACTTGGTTTCTAACGGGATTCAAACACACATGACAACACACAGCCTCCTGACGCTGGATGCAACTGGGCCTATTATGGTGTTGCTTGAATATGAAACGTACCTAGTGGTTGTGGGCTGGATGCACTTTTTACTGTAACCAGTCTCTTCACTTTGAATTTTCCATTCCGCGGATTCTCTTAGATAGTTCTTCAAATATACCAACTAAATTCTTAATATTCAAGGCAGCACATATATATACGACCTATAACAACATTGAATTTGAGTACCGTGTTTGTTATATTATTGCCAACTTTACAACGTGGCCTGATCGGGACGTTGGCGGGAAGTAGCTGTACCGATATTATGACCTGTACCGGAGGCTGTGGTTACAGTTTTTAATACTCCTGATGACGGGTGCTGTGACACCCGAAACATGTAGATTGACTTTGCAGTAAATAAATATCTGCATACTGTTGCATCGAGTTGGATTTTTATTAACATTGAATTATGATGCACGGAACCATGATTTTAAATTTCGTAACAGTATATTACCGCAAACATTCTTCGAGGTACAGACCAGCAACGTATTGACACGAATCCTTTAGATTTTTACCCGTGGGGACACTTAAAACCCCTAGTGTATTAAGGTCCATTTGAAAATGAAGATACACTTCATCAACGATATTTGATGCCTGTTAAACCATTCGCAACCGCTCCGGCACTAACGAAGGGTACGACAGTCCATGATCAGAAGTGTCCATGTGTCCATTTAATTAGGCAGGGGGCATTGTATTTGTTGTGAATTATGGCTCCATAGACAACAAGAAATCGAGTCATTAAATTAGGAACGTATATTGTACATGCATTACTCCAGTTTTAAGTAAAATGTTACATAGTTAAGGTACTTCTTGATGAATGTAACCATGACAGTACATTCAAAACCCACTCATCTTCGGACTTACGATTACGCGAATTTTTCTCAGTGTGATGTGAGGAACTCAGTCTTGGAAGTTTGTCCAAGCATATTAGACACACATGTGTATATCCAGTTTTTTGGAACCTTGATGTTACTATTCTAAACGTTCTGGGTAACGTGTCCAAATCACGAAGTTCCTCATCATTCAACCGCCCAAAATTGTCTTGCACATAGTAAAGTGATCCCGTTACAGGTCCGGTGTGGCCCAGAGGGTGGGTAGAGGTATAGCTCTACTCTTCCATGACCGCGGCACTAGAAGGGGGTGAGTGGTCAGC
>Ga0123352_10014803_pt1 | contig 12423 bp, 13 predicted proteins | sample TergutLab28metaG_FD_89700 | JGI IMG/M metagenome (GOLD analysis project Ga0123352, IMG submission 89700) | Labiotermes labralis P1 segment gut microbial communities from Petit-Saut dam, French Guiana - Lab288 P1 | ecosystem: Host-associated > Arthropoda: Insects > Digestive system > Gut ... | reverse complement strand
CTTGATGAGTTTTGCTATCGCTTTAACCGCCGCTTCTGGCCTTCTCAACTCTTCGCCAGAACCCTTGTTGCCTGTTCTGCCGCTCCTCCTTTTACTCGTTATGAACTGATTGGATAGGCATAAAACTGAATATTGTTAACCTTTAGGTGGTTGCTTTCCGTGCGCGGAGAGTAACCGCCTTTTTGCATTTGTGTATCAACGCAGCAACTATGAGGAGTTTCGTTATGATGCATATCATGTTTCGGCCAATCGACAGGCAGCTCCCGCAGTGTGACCAAGTGGGCTATGACTAGCTTCGGCGACTGCCTTACCCAACCGGGTAGGGTAGCCGCATTTTGCGTTTTTGCTCACCAACACAACGATTAAGGAAGAGTTTGAAAATGAAACAAACCAAACGTATCCTCGCAATTATTCTGGCGTTTACGCTGGTGCTGGGCGGCGCGTTCACGGCGTTTGCCGAGTATGACAGCGGCTACGGTTATTTCGCCGAACCCGCCGACTACTATGATTACCTATACCAAGAAGATGAACCCACGCCCGGCCACGAGCAGTACATAACCGGGCACGAGGCCGAACCCGAAGAAGAAGCGGAAGCCACAACTCCGGTGGCTTTGCAGGACTTGCAGATTGCGCCTCTGGCAAGCACCGGCGCAACCATAGATATGAGCGACACTACAGTCGCAGGCGGTGCAACCGGCGATGGCTGGGAGTTTAGTGGCGGCCGTTACATGCTGTTGGACGGTGCGGATGTCCGGGTAATCGGCAGTATTACAAGCGGCTCACGGAATATTGAGGTTGCGGCTGATGCGACCGTAACCATCACTCTTGACAATGCTACGATAGAGCTTACAGCTTTGAATGGCGTTTCCCCCATAAGGCTTCACCCGGGCGCAGACGCCACCATAACACTGGTCGGAACAAACAGTCTATCCACCATCATGGGCAACGCCGCAGGGATACGCGCCCCGGTCGGCACAAGACTGACCATCAACGGCAACGGCAACCTCACCGCCCAAGGTGGCGATGGCGGTGCCGGGATCGGCGGGATCGGCAGGGACTCGGGCTCCTTGCCCGCCGGTGGTTTAGGGGAGGATGCAGGGCGGATCACCATCACAGGCAACGCAAGGGTTGTCGCCATCGGCCACGGCCCCAGCCCGGGCATTGGCGGGGGCGGCAGTATCGGTAGCGGCGTAACGACGGGCGCAGGCGGCGAGATTATCATCAGCGGGAACGCCCACGTAACTGCCATCAGCGGCGCGTACAATCCCCACGGAATAGGCCCGGGTGTGCACAGTGACCCACCCCATGAACCCGGTGCTCCGGGCAGTTTGACCGTTTCGGGCAACGCAACGGTAATTCAAAACGGTGTGACTACGCATCAGCCCGCACCGCCACCACCACTGCCACCACCACCGCCTCCGCCGCCTCTACCTCCGCCACCGCCTCCATCGCACAGCAGAAACGGCGGCAGAGACCGCGACAACGGCGGCGGGATTCTCGCTACGATTAGCAACATCTTCGCCCCACCCGCCGAACGTTGGCTAACCGCCACCGAAGCCGCCGCCCTGCCAAGAGTAGCGGACGGCACAGTGCGTTCCACCCATGGCGGCAGATTCGGGGTAAGAGCAGACGCATGGGCAAGCTTCGGGTTTGCCTACAGCCACGACACCACGGATGAGCGCGGCGTACAGGTGCGCACATTCATCAACGACCCGCGCACTATGAGTGGGGATGTGCTGGCATCTGCGTGGACATCCGGCAATGATGTCAACTGGACACGCAGCCACTTTGAGCGGTTCTTCAGCAATGATTTGCGGGTGGTAAGCTTTGACCATGCTGGGGCGTTCGGCCAGACCGTGAGAGCCGCCGCAAGAGTTGACCTCACCGGCATGGATGCGGAGAATTTGCGGTTCTACAGCTTTGACCGCGCGGCTAATACATTTAGGCCGATAGCCGCGCCGAATTATCGCGTGGATGGCAACGGATTTTTGTGGTTTGACACCCAGCAAGGTGGCGCGGTTGTTGTGAGTGGTGGGGCGCTGGCGCGGCGGTAAAATGCCGCAAGTCCTCCACCTCATAACAGCAATTATGAACAAACCGTAAATATTTCACCCATAATTTCCCATCCACAGGGCACTTGGTGGAGTTATTTCCATCAATCTGCTATAATAAAAATATGGACATTGAGACTTTATCGAATCAAAAACGATAGAGCGTCCGGGCGCTCATTAGCGCCAGCAGTAACAATCATCTCCTTGCGGGGATGAATCGGGCCGACAAGCATTTGGGTGGTAACACGCCAGATTTGCAAGGCGGAATTATCTTAGGATAATTCCGCCTTTTTTGCGTTCCAAAAAGGGTTAATAGGTCATTCACCCCCGAAATCCAAACCACACATAAGGCCGAAGAGAATACAGGTGCAAAAGTGAGCGCTAATATCTATTGTTCTTAATATAGGGCTGCTTTTCCCACGCACTACATACCTAAACGCTTAAAGGCAGTTTAGGTGAATCTATTACAAAGGAGTAAGAAATCATGCTAAAAAACATTGTTTTGCCATTCAACACAGTTGCGGGGACAAATGAAACTATCCTCACAAGTGTCCAAGATGACAAAGAGTTCGTTGACGGAAAGCCTACAGGCCGGGTTATTGGAAGCCGGTACGGAATTGCTTGCTTTGCAAATGGCTTCGCGCAAGTAACCGTGCGAGTGCCAAACGCACCGCCTGCCATCACACAGGAGGCGCTGGACGCAAGGAACGCAACCGGGGATTTCGTGTTCTGCACGTTCGAGGGATTCGTTGGGAAAATCTTTCAAGATTTTAGGAGCGCGAACAAAGAGGCCAAAATTTCAGCAACAGCAAACGCAATCAAAATCCTCGGTGACAGCGGGAAAAGTTAAATGGGAATCGAGGGCAGGGGCGGCGCTCAACGCCGCTCTGGCCTCCCCGCCCTTTGGGCGGGCATTGACTTGATTTCTATTTAACTACAACACGCGATAGAGGAAGAAAAAATGCTAATTGAAAAACTGGATGAACATGTACGCCCAGACGATAGCAACCCGGTAAGGCTAAAAGAAATGGGGGAGTTTTTTGAAGTCCGCTATGCGACAAAAGAAACAAAACCACATACGCGAAAACTGGACGCCGACCATTATGTAGTGCTTTCGACTGGTGAAGTTAAGGCGTACAAGAAAACGACAACGAGGGATGAAAGCATTATCAACGCAAAACAAACCCTCTCACGGCTTCGGGATAGTATCCGGGCGAATGTGGATGAGCCTCGTAATTGCCGTTGGGTTACGCTCACTTACGCCGGGAATATGCGGGATGAAAAGCAGCTTTATAAAGATTACTGCTGTTATAATCAGCGCTTTCAGAGATTTTTACAGCGGGAGTACAATACAACAGCCGAGTGGGTTGCCATTGCTGAACCGCAAGGCCGAGGGGTTTGGCACTTCCATGTTTTGTATATCTTCCCCCAAAGAGCGCCCTACATCAGCAATTATGAGTTCGCAAAAATATGGGGACATGGTTTCACCAAATTTCAGGCGCTCAAACAGTCGGACGATATTGCCATGTATCTATCGGCGCATCTCACAGACTTGCCCCTAAAAGAAGCCTTAAAAAATGGCATTAAATTTCCAGACATTAACCGCAAAGACCTCAAATCCATTGAGGTGAAAGGAAAGCCAAAAGCCTTTCTCAAAGGCGCAAGGCTAATGTTTTATCCTACAGGTATGCGGATTTACAGGACTTCAAAGGGGATAAAGCGGCCAATCGTTTCCCACACAACCGAAAAAGTAGCGCAAGAGATAGTTTCCTACCACAACGCCTCTTTGACCTTTGAAAAGACCATTGCCCTAAAGGATTCAAATAGTTGTGAAGTGGCCGTGATATTCAACTATCGGCATTACCGTGTAAATCACGATTTAGAAGTAATTGAAAACAGGATAGCCCTTTGATAGGCTATCCGCAGTTGAAAGGAGATTTCTCATCAAGCAAAATTTTTTGACGAACATTCGCTTTTTCACCCACCTTTCCTATATCCTCGAACTTTTCAAACGCGGGATAAAACGCGCAAGCACCCCCTCGAAGTGGTCGCTGCTCTGGCCGCTTTCACTTTGGGCATCCATCGCTATAACGTTTTATGTTTTTCTGTCTCTCAGCGCAGAAAATGTTTTTGCCGCTAATCTGTTCGGCGCAATCGCCCTGCCTCTTTCAATTACTGTCGCAACTGTGGCTACAGCTTTAACTATTATTGGGGTTGGGACACCGCCCAATGCGTTCCGAATCAACGGACAAATCCGACAAGCGGGGCTTAAAAACAGCATAGGCGAATCCCCGCTGATTATATCGGAAACCCTTGTGCCTGAAAAACCGGGGATGAAGAAGTTGGTGTTTATATCTCTCGGTGTTTGCCCGCTGGATGTTGAAGCACTAAAACCAAACCTTGAAGCCGCGATAGGCCGCAAAATTGTAAAGGTGGAAATGGCAAACTCGCTCAAACACCTTTGCTTGTACACAATGCCAGCAAATGAAGAATTACCGGATGTTTTGCCTTGGGATGATGCGCATTTGAGTGAGGACAATTTTGTCCTCACTCTCGGCAAAAGCTTGTTGGGGATAGTAAGGATTGACTTTTCCAATATCCCTCACTGGCTAATTGGTGGCGCAACAAATTCTGGAAAATCTTGCCTTTTTCGTCTCGTTTTGATGCAGGCGCTCCGCAAGCAAGCAATTATCTTGCTGGGGGACTTTAAGGGTGGAGTAGACTTCACCGCCGACATTTGGCGCTCCGGACAATGCACATTGATTACCAACCGCAAAAGATTTCTGCTACACCTTAGAGAGTTTATGCATATACTGCAAGAGAGAACTGAAATGCTGGAAAAAGCCAGATGCAAAAACCTTGACGAGTACAACCGTAAATTTGGACTTGCTCACCCACGTTTGATTGTGGCCGTGGATGAAGTGGCTGTCTTGTTACAGCGAGGCAAGAGGATGGACAAAGAGGACAAGACAGATATAGATGAAATTGAACAAATTTTGATTACCATAGGGCAAATTGGCCGCAGTTGCAACGTTTCTTTGATTCTGTCGCTTCAAAGGCCTGACGCAAACGTTATTGATGGTTCTCTCAAATGCAACCTGACAGGCCGGATTTCGGGACGTTGTGACAAGGTGCTTTCTCAAATCATTTTAGACCAGTCTGACGCAGCCGCCCAAATCCCGGATGACAGGCAGGGGATGTTTATGCTGCATGATTCCACTGTATTTCTTGCGTTCTTTTGGCAAGACGAGGACGAGGTTCGTTCACTGTCTGCATCTTAAAACGTTGCACTACCGCCCCGATTGGGGCGTACATAAGCCACACCTTGCAATCTCCCGCTCCCTACATATTCCCTCTTGGCTCTTTATTGGAGGGGTATGCCATAGTCCACAGGTCTATCGGTTTATGTAGAGGAAGTATTTTCAAATGACAAAAGAACAAAGGGAACTTGCTGAAATTATCGCAAGGGCAAACGGTGGCTGTGTACGCTTCAATTTAACCAGCGCTGCAAAGATTGCGGGACGCTCCCGCACAGGTTTTCCCCTATGGCTTCATGAGCGGGGCGTTATGGTCGAAAAGAGCGGCAAGGATAAGTATGTCAATGTAAACGACCTCGCTGTTGCTATGACCACAGGCAGGGTCTCACCGCTGTAGTTCATAAGAAAAAATAGCATAACAAAGCCAAATTCACACAATTTTCTATTGCAATTCATATGGATTCGTGGTATAATGTTGTCAGGTAGAATGACGATATATACCGCAGAGAGGGGGCAAAATGTCTACACGGTTATATCGTTCTTACTTCACTTATAACGGAAAAAAATACGAAAAAACCAGTACAAAGTCGCAACGCGACGCTGACAAGAAAGCCGACCAGTTACGGCGGGATTTAGAGGACGGCAAAGTTGGCATTTCCAAGCAAATGCGGGTGTCTGCTTGGGCTTATGAGTGGCTGGAGACCTACAAAAAACCGCGCGTGGGAGAAAAGTGCTACAAAGAACATAAAAGGCACATTGAAAAGATGATTATCCCACAAATCGGCGGTCTGCGGCTTAGTGAGGTTACGGACATACATTTGCAGAAGATGCTAAACACAAAAGCCGGACGCAGCTTTTCGGACACCAAATATCTGCGTGATACCATTCGGGCAATTTTTATCAAAGCAAAAGAATCACGTTTGATAAACTACAACCCCGCCGAGTTTCTGAAAATGCCAACCACCACGAAAGGAACGCGCCGAAGCATCACAAATCATGAGCGTGAACACTTGTTAAAGGTAGCTGAGACCCACCCTGCCGGGCTTATGTTTAAGGTCATGCTATATTGTGGCTTGCGAACAGGGGAAGTCACCGCGCTTTCTTGGAAAGATATTGATTTTAATGAACATGTTATAAACGTTGTCGCGGGGATGGAGAGTGGCACAAATACGCTCAAAGTCCCCAAGACAGCGGCGGGTGTGCGCAAGATACCAATACCCAATGAGGTCTATTATGACTTGTTGGAGCGCAAGGGTGAGCCTTTTGAGCCTGTTTTCACACAAGAAACCACCGGAAAGCGACACACCGAAACGAGTAGGGCGAAAGCTTGGAAGTCGCTAAAAAAGGCAATAGATGACAGTATGGGCGCAAAATGGGAAAAGCGCCCTGCCAAAGATGGTAAGATGCGCTTGACCAAAGTATTAAGCGTGGTCGCATCTGAACTTTCTCCATACTGTTTGCGGCATACTTATTGTACCGATTTACAGGCTAAGGGTGTGCCTCTCAAAGCGGCTTCTTACTTGATGGGTCATGCTAATATTTCCATCACTGCCAACACTTACACGCATATGACCGAGGATGCTTTCAAAGATGTGGCTGTTTTGCTTGGCGTAACCACGGTCGTAACCAAAGGTAAGCTGGTCGAAATAACGGCATAACTAAAGGAAAAAACAATTATGCAAAGCTCGCTCATAACCGGTTGGTCCGCGGTTCGAGTCCGTGATGGCCCACCATCACTATTCAAAGACGAACCCCGAAAGCCCTTGTGGTTATCGGGGTTCGTCTTTTTGTCTATCACATCGTTAATCTCATCAAACGCAAGGCAAGCATCCCCGTCCGTATAGTTGAACGACACCACCAGCTTGTCATCGTAAACATACACGCTATTCACGAAGAAGTTGATAAGCCCTTGTCGCTGCTCAATATCATCAACGTCAATATCCGCATACTGGCAAATCCGAAACTTGATTTCCTCTTTGCCGATGATAGGTCGTTCTATTTTCTCCCTTGCAATCGACAGCGCAAGGGTCTCTTTTTCGCTTTCCAGTGCTTCCAATGTTGATTTCGTGGTCGGTGTTATAATCCCCGCTTTGATAGCGTTCATCACATTATCAATCTCGGTCTGGTTCTTCTTAATTTGCTGCTCAAGTGCAGGCAGGGCGACGTTTGCGTTGAGCTGCACCGTGAAGCAGCCGTCAACTATATAATTCAGCACCGGCGCATCATTCAGCAGCCGCAGTGCAATATCAACCACGGCAGCTTCGATAAAATCTTTGCTGGTGCGTTTTTTTGCGCAGGTTTTCTTCCGCTTGGCGGCGTGGCAAGCGTAGTATCGGTGCGTTGTTTTGCTCCTGCTGGTGGCGCTCTCGCCAGACATTGTACTGCCGCAAATCCCGCAGAAGATTTTGCCGGTCAGTAGATATTTGTCTTGCACTGGCTTGAAGCTGCCCGGCCTGCGCTGATTTTCGGTCATTCGCTTCTGGCATTTCTCGAATATCTCGGGCGCGACTAATGGCGTGAAAGCGTTCTCAACAATGGTATCTTTGTAGCGATACTCGCCCAAGTAGCGGCGGTTGGTGAGTATCTTCGCTATGAACGTGTAGGAGATTTCCTTGTCGTTGTTGGTCTTGATGCCCTGCTCATTCAATGAAGCCACGATGCTTTTCGTACTCTCGCCCATTGCATACCGCCGGAAAATATCCGCGACAATCAGCGATTTAACCGGGTCGGGCTGAAAGTGCCTGTCCGCATCTATATAGTAGCCATAAGTAAGTACGCCGCCGTTATACTTGTGCTTGAGGACATTCTCAGTCATGCCGCGGTTGACTTTCATGGCTAGGTCTTTTATGTAGTAGGCCGAAAAGCCCTCAAATATGCTCTCCATTAACTGCCCTTCCGGGCTATCGTCAATCGGTTCAGTCGCCGAAATGACGCTGACGCCGTTCTTCTTGAGGACATTTTTATAGTACACGCTGTCGTACTTATCACGCGAGAAGCGGTCGAGTTTCCAGACGATTACGAAGTCGAAGCCGCTCGCCTTGCTGTCGGACACCATCTGCATAAAATCGGGGCGGTTGTCGGCTTTTTTGCCAGAGATTGCCCGGTCAACGTAGTGCTTGACGACCGTATAACCCTTGCGCTGCGCAAAGGCGGTACACTCGCGGATCTGGCCTTTGATGCTTTCTTCCCGTTGATTTTCGGAGCTATAGCGGCAATAAAGTACAGCCCGATTTTGCATTACGCTCCCCCTTCCTGCAACATCCGCACTAACGTATCTTTGAGCCTGCCACTCATCGGGTGCTGCGGGTCAAAGCACATTTCCACGAACTGGCGAAGCTCCTCGTTGTGCTCCATTTTCTGCTTGATGGCCTCTGGCTGGTAGTCAAACAGCTTGCCTTGCGGCTGGTCGGTGCGGCCAAAGAGGTAGTCCAGCGACACGTCAAAGTAGTCCGCGTACCAGAGCAAAGTCTTAGGCGGCGGGAAAGTTTTATCCGTTTCGTAGCGGTTGATGTTTGACTGAACCGTGCCAATCATCTCGGCAATTTTGGCTTGCGAAAGCCCTAAACCCTCGCGCAGCCCTCGAATTCTTTCCCCGACAATTTGCATGACGATACCCCCTAGGTTGATGATGTTATCATAACCCATAATTGCATGAATGTCAACCACTAATTTGCATTGAAACTATTCCACATCATCTTTCGGCGGCGAGGTAAGCTCGATTATCGGGTTGTCTGGGGCTTCAGTAAAGGTGCTTTCGCTTTCTTGCTGGGCTGCTTGTAGAATCTCGATTGCGTCTGTCACCCGATTAAACAGACGGTAGTACATGGATTTATAGTCGGCCATAGGTTCACCCTCCGAAATAGCAGATTTGTATTTAGTCATCTTTAGGGTAACTATAGATGTGTAATCTGTTATTGTCAAGATGAACTTACCAATCATTGGGGTAAGAATGTGAGGGCGTAGAATATGAAGATTTACGGCATTGATGGCAAGATGAATATTGTTGGCGAACGGGTGAAGGAACAGAGGAGCGCCTTGAACATTTCTCAAACTGACCTTGCCGCGCGGTTGCAAGTCTTGAATGTGGTTATTGAGCAAAAGGCAATTAGCCGCATCGAGTTGGGGGAGCGGTTGGTTACAGACTACGAATTGCTGGCGTTGGCGCAGTGCCTAAACGTAAGCGTGATGTGGCTGTTAAAAGGTTCGTGATATGACCATAAAGCTTGCGCAAGACCCACACTTCGAGCGCGCCAGCCGCATACTAAAGCGGTTTCCGCTGCTCACGCTGTTCTATCTGCTGCCAGAAGAAATCCCGCGGGACGAGCTGCAACTTGACTTCGCGCCGCGCAATCCGGTCGCGTTTATCGCGGACGATTTTTACTTGACCATCTACGCAGGCCGAGTGTTCTCACGGCGGCTGATGAAGATTTGGGCAGAGCTGATGTGGGCGGCGGGCTACACGCAAGGTTTCCTCAGCGACTTTTCCAAAGATGAACCGATTCACATTCTCATGCATGACCCACAAACTTGCATAAAAGTGCTGTCGGCTTTGGGATACGACACCGACTGGCTGGCCACGATGTCTACGAGCATAACGGGAATCCCATTCCCTGGCGAAGAAGAAGCCGCCGAGCGCCTTGCAAGCATGGTGCTCGGCTTTTGGGAAAGCGAGGAAATTAAGGCGCGGAAAATCTACGAAGTTGCGCGAACTCACCGCACCCATGAAGATTTTATCGCCAGAAAAAGCAACGTCCGCAAAGACTTCCACCGCAAATATTATCATACTCGCGCCAAAAATGTGCTGGTTTCCATTCAAGATGTGTGGGGCGATGTCGAGTATGTGGCCGATGTTGAATACGATTTAGAGAACGTCATCGCCGCTGATTGGGTTTTCCATTTCTACAAATGGCTGGGCAACGAGCGCGATGTTGTCATCTGCAAGCTACGGTACATGGGCTTCACCCAAGAACAAATCGCAACCCTGCTAAAGTACAAAAACCACAGCGGGGTCAACAAGCGCATCAAGCAAATTCGCGGCATATTAGAGGTATACGTGCAGTGGCAACGGGAGCTTGAACAAGATGCCAGCACCCCGCCGCCGCCAAAACTACTGAAAAAGAATAAGCTACTGTATCAGCCGAAGGGCAAAACCGAGGCGCGGGAAATCCCATACAGCGTGATTGACTTCTCCTACCCGCGAAAAAACATTTAACCCACTCTGCAAAAACAGGAACATTTCACACCTTGTTCTGTCGTAATTTATTAGAACTACCGATTTTCACGCTCAATAAATTGCGAAGGAGACCGATAAATGCACGAAACTAAGCCAAATACGAAGCTCGAAGCCATCAACGCCCAAACTCTGCTCAACATGGACGTGCCGCCGGTGCGGTACATAATTTCGGAGCTGTTACCGGTGGGGTTGCACCTGCTGGCGGGTAGCCCGAAAATCGGGAAGTCATGGCTGGCGCTCTGGCTGTGCAACCAAATCGCGGCAGGCGAAAACGTCTGGCAGTTTGAAACCGCCAAGTGCCCAACCCTCTACCTCTCCCTTGAGGATACAATGGACAGACTTCATCTGCGGCTATCGTCCATCACCGAGGACGGTGCGAGTGATTCGTGGTTTGCAACCGAAGCGAACACAGGCTCGCTGGTCGAGCAGTTGGAAGGGTTCATCGCGGCGCACCCCGATGTCGGGCTAATCGTTATTGACACCCTTGCTCGCGTGCGGGACAATGGCGCGGGCGGTTACATGAACGATTACGAAGAGATGCGCCGATTTAAGGAGCTGGCTGATAAGCATCGGCTGGCACTTGTGCTGGTGCATCACCTGCGAAAGGATTCCGACAAAGACCCGCTGAACATGGTGGCTGGCTCTACCGGGCTAATCGGCGCGGTAGATGGCATCTACATTCTGCAAAAGCTGGCGCGGGCGGAAAACGAAGCGCTGCTGCATGTCACCGGGCGGGATGTGCCTGACACGCAGCTTTGCCTTGAATTCGACCGCGAGGATTGTGTCTGGAAGTTTATGGGCTTTGGTTCGGGCGCTGTTGAACCGCTGGACGAAAAGCTGTTGGCAGTGATTGAGCAGATGGGTAGCTTCACCGGCACGGCGTCTAAGTTAATTGAAGCGATTGACGGTGACATCGAAATCCAGCCTAATCGCTTGACTCGCCCGCTACGCGACAAGGCGTTGACGTTGCAGAAATGTGGCATTGCTTTCTCGACCAAGCGGACAAACAGCGCGAGATTGCTTACGCTAGCGCGCATCGAAATCAGTGACGGTGACGATAGCAACCCTGGGGGCAAAGCTATCGTCACCGTCACCCATTAGCCCCAAGCCCGCGGCAGCGCCCACTCTCGCTTTGCGGCAACGCCGAAAGCGTGTAAGTGGGTCACACACTTTACAAAGGTGTGTGAAAAAGCCCATGTTCACGCGCGTTTAGCGCATATACACTGCATCCCGGTGGTGGTTTGTCACTGTCGGGATGCTACTATTTTGTCGTAGAAAGGTGGAATTGAATGTCCAAAAAACACTTCACAGTTGTTCGCAATCAGGGATACAGCGCTGGTGGGTTTAGCATTCGTGAGCGGCACAATGAACGCAAAAACGAGAATTATCACAACGGCGATATTATGCTCGACCGTTCGCACCTCAACGTGCATTTCTGTCAGCACTTCTCCGAGGACGGCTCGCCTGAAAGTTACGGGCAGACGTTCAATCGACTGCTTGACGAGGGTGCGATTGTCAAGCGCGGGTTGCAGGCCGATGCCAAAGTTTTTGACGAGCTGGTGCTTGATGTCAACACGGCCTACTTCGAAGATAGGGGCGGTTATGAGTTTGCGAAAAAATTCTACGAAGAAGCGTATCGCTGTGCTGTTGTTATTTTGCGCAAAAAAAGAAGAGCTGGGAGGAAAAAGCAGGCGAGATAAATAGGAAAATGTAAAATAGAATACAAAAAAGCACTCCTAAAGAGCGCGCGTGAAAAGGAGGAGATAAATGCAGGAAGTTTTAAGTTATGGGAAAGGCATAACGGAGTATCAGGCAGGATTTTTGGATATGCAGATAAAGCGTCCATCCAGATGCAGTTGTGGATGCACAAAGTTCCACAAAT
>Ga0123352_10014802_pt1 | contig 12423 bp, 6 predicted proteins | sample TergutLab28metaG_FD_89700 | JGI IMG/M metagenome (GOLD analysis project Ga0123352, IMG submission 89700) | Labiotermes labralis P1 segment gut microbial communities from Petit-Saut dam, French Guiana - Lab288 P1 | ecosystem: Host-associated > Arthropoda: Insects > Digestive system > Gut ... | reverse complement strand
TCCCCCGTTACCTCGTCCCTCCTAGGTCCAAATATTCTCCTCAACACCATGTTCTCAAACACCCTCAGCTTCCTTTCCTCCCGAAATGTCAACGACCAAGTTTCACGCCCATACAAAACAAGAGGCAAAATTATAGTTCTATATATCTTGATCTTTAAATTTTTGCATAGCAACCTGCAAGACAAAAGATTCTGCACCGAATGATAGCAAGCATTTCCTGACCTCAATCTGCTCTTAATTTCTTCCGGAATAGAATTTTGATTTGTTAAATTTGTTCCCAAATATGTAAATTTTTATAAACATAATATTCATATTTATAAATATGATATTCATAAAAATGATTATTATTTGAATTTCAGATATATTCCTTTGGATGTGCCGGATAACATCAACTTTTCCAGTGTACTTCCACTTCATTGCTTGTGACTGCAGTTATTCTGTGCTATTTATTGTGAGATGAAATGTTCTTGCCTTGTGCATTATATTCATAGGCTTCGATCATACAGACATTCTTATTCTTGCTCTTCCTTTACCCTCAGTTCTGCTCTCTTAGTCAGGTTTCCCCGTTTACATTTAGTCTAGTATTTCTTTGTTTAGTCCTGAATGCTATTTCGTCGTTGATTTGCGGCCAGGCGTTGGATTTAAATTTCCTGCTTCATATACACAGAAATGTGATATTATTTATTACCAGTCACTTGTCAAATCGAAGCTTAAGTTACTGACAAAACGAATAGAAGGAAAGGAAAGGCTACGTGATCGTCGCAGTTAAATTGGAGTGTGTTAAACTCTAAACATTATGGGGTTGTTTCAGCTTGAAGGTGAATGCACAGCTGCAGTGCTAAACATACGCGCCTCTGACTTTATGGAATTAGAAACTTAGGGCAGTGCCATGTCCACGTACGTACACTATGAATTAGATGCTGGTGGTTGTGTCATAAATTCTTTAGAATATCTATGGAAGGCAACTGAATGCGGTATAGAGTGCGGAAGGACGACTGTTAGAAACAGCAATCGCTCGACATATCAATCGTAGTCTGGTGGACGAAATACTGATGATACTTTTAGGCACGTTCGCAAAATTGCGAGAAGCGACTGTTAGCTTCGTCATGTCTGTCCACGTGAAACAACTCGGCTTTCACGATAAGCATAACGACAGTAAGCTTGCTAGAATCGCCGAGGCGTCGTATCTCTGAAGATTTGGATCTTCATGAACACCGCTGCGAGAACCTCGAAACTTGCACTATATTTTCATTTTGTTTGTCTGTTGTAGTTATAACTAAAACAAATAGTAGTTTAATGACGCGTTCGCAAAACTGCAAGAGGCGACTGTTAGCTTCGATATGTCTGTCTGTCTGTCTCTCCGTCCGTCCGTCCGTCCGTCCGTCCCTCCTTCCTTCTGTCTGTCTATCTGTCCGTCCGCGAGAACAACTCGGCTACCACTGGACGGACTTTCATGAAATTTTATCAACATATCACGAAAATCGGTCCAGAAAATCCAAGTTTCATTAAAATCTAACAAGAGTAACAAGTACTTTACATGAAAACCTAAGTGCTAGTACATTTTAATCATATCTTGCTGAATTCTTCTCATAATGAGAAATGTTTTCAGACAAAAGTTGTAGCGAAAATCACAACACACGTTTCTAAGAAAATTGTACCGTTTATGAGTTACTTCCTTACGTACATACTTACTTACTCCATGCAGCAGAGTCCTTCTTGAGAAGTTAACCGATTCTCTGTTATTGAAGAAATTCCCTGCATTTTAAGGTGCCCAAAAGTTCATAACCGCATTCACAATTGTCCGCCACCTGTCCCTACCCTGACCCGTTTATGGGAAAACGTGGAAAAATAAAGTACAGTCGGAAAAGCCACAAATGATAATATGGTGTATGCACATGGCATTGGTGTGTGCCTAAGGCTTCAAATACACACTCAGAATATGTTACATTTATTGCTTTTCCACGGCAACAAAATTATGCGAACACGCCTCAGTGTTAAGATTATAGGTACACTGCCTGTGGTGTTTGTTATATCATTATAGAGATTCTTGTATCAAGTCCTGGAACACAGTAGCGTTATCGCGGAGATGTCTGCATTCGCCGCGACATGTCTTGTGACAGCTGCTGTGCTGGGTTCAGTGACAAATGGTATCCTGTGTGGTTGTGTTCTGTTTGTATGGTTTATTACTTTACGGTGGACGTTACACGGACGCCCGGCGAAACAGAATGTAGCTATCAGTGGATCAGTTCCTAAAGTCCTGGCGTGAAACAGAATAAGCTTAAAGTCCTTGGTCACACTCGTCAGTTAATGTTATATTTTACAGTTATATAAAAAGACTTCAGCATCATTATCACTCTTTCACCAGAAAAAAAAATGTGGACTGCTCTTCTTTGATTTTGTGAGTAAGCCCCGTGTGCTGTATAAAAATGTCGTATTATGTTTTATCCAGTCTTGCAGGTGGAATTCGGTAGCGAAAGCTTGGCGATAGTCTCACCAGTTGCATCACGTGTGAGTCCAAGTCCTTCATACGATGACAGTGCAGGCAACTGTTTTGTTTTTTTAAAAACGTAAGTGACAAATGCGTCTTGGTGGGGAAACCGGAGGGAAAGAGACCACTGGGGAGACCTAGACGTAGATGGGTGGATAAAATTAGGACGGATCTCCAGGAGGTGGGATGTGGGTATATGGACTGGATTGGGCTGGCCCACGATAAAGGGAGGTGGCGGACGCTTGTGAGTGCGGTAATGAACCTTCGGGTTCCGTAAAATGCGGGGAATTTCTTGACTAGCTGCAAACCAGTTAGCTTCTCAAGAAGGACTCTGCACCACGGAGTAAGTAAGTAAGTGACAAATGCGTTTCCTTTGGATGTGAGGTGTAACGCCAGGTTTTTACCAGTGCACATCTACTCTATTTCTGGTGACTACAGTTTGCCTGTACCATAATTTGTGAATGCCAATCGCAGTGGCCGTGCGGTTTAAGGCATGGGGTCTGCGGCCGCTCGCCTGATGGGATTGCGGGTTCGAATCCCGTCGGGAGCATGAATGGCTATTGCTTGTGGATCTTGTTTCAGTTGTCAAAAAGAGGTCTCTGCGACGGGTCGATCGCTTGTCCAGTGGAGTCCTACCGATTATGGTCTTTCGGAGTGTGATCTCGAAACATCCAAGATGAGCCAGATATTCCCACTAAATCTCCAATAAAACATTTAAAAATTTAGTAACGCAGTTTAATAACCACGTACATTTCTTTAATCTTCGACGAGTAGTATTCAATATAATTACATTCGGATTATCATAAATATAGCAAATGGTTAAATGAATTTTTTTGGTGTTTTAGGATTCAAAGTTTATGAGAAAAATACATCGATCATTTGTTATGTGAAACCGAAGTTAGTAATTTTCCTTCGAAAATATATTTACACAGCTTATGTGTAATAATTTTTATGACATAAAATATTGGTACAGAAAATCGCGAAGACGCTGTACTTCCCTTATGGATCAGGGCAACAATTCCCTCGTTCGGTACTGCTCCACCATCTAGCGGTTGATTCACGCATTTCGTCTTTGTCGATAAATGACGGCGACGGAGGTGGCGGTGAAGACAGCGGCGTCAGAAATCCGTTCGCGCGTTGTTCTGTGTTTTAGAATCACCGACCTTATCTCAACTGTGCATCTAGTCGCAACGTCGGAGAAGCTTACACACCCCACTTGATCCTTTGCCGCCACAAATTTTTAAGCATTTAGTATATTATCTGAAAGAATTTACTCGTTATGTTGGTCCAAATGTTCTCTCCTTTGCCATTAATTTGCTGACAAGTCATCTGAATGTTATCTCCATTGACAGGCGTTACATTTCGTTATGGATTATAAACAATTATAGATATTTTATAAAAGCTTATGTCTGCATGCTTAACTCAGGCATGAGACTGGTGAAATGAATACGTTATGGCGAAGAAGCAAACATGCCTTTAAAGTCTTTACAGACAAAGAAAATATAGTTCTTATTATTGTTAAGAAATTTTATGTTTTTAAGTCTGGGCTGCATAGCTGTTAGATGTAACATGCATTGGGTCACACCGTGCCACACTAACCTTACATGGCACCTTTTCTAATTCAGACACTAACAGACAAGAATGTAGCCCAAATTCACACTGCAGACTTCAGTAATATCTGCAACGTAGGCCTAATTGCGTTTCTTCAAGAATCTATGCGGAGTTTAGCGACGTGAAACATGCAAAATCATTGACTACTAGCTGAATTCCATTGAAATTCAGGTAATAGATTTTCGTGTGTTCCAGAATAATTATTAAATCTGCAGCACACAATCTGTTGAGAAAGCAATTTGTGTACTTTTTTTCCCATAAAGAACAACCTTTCTGGAAAACATCTAGCATCAGTACCCTATAAAGTGCTAGGAACGTTGCTTCGTATTTGAGAGGACGGTAGCCCAGCCAGCAATGCCCGCAGTTGCTACTGCACGCGGTGAAACTGACAGACACACAGACGTCGGTAATACAGAAAAGCCTAGTCGGCATAACTACTAAGCTACGGACTGGACAGGGGTTCGAACCGAGATGGAAACGAGATTATCTGTACTCTTCCAGATCGGTCCCGAGGCCAACCCAACCTCCTGTAAAACGAGTACCGATTCCCTTGCTTGGGGTTAAGCGGCCGGGTCATGGCGTTAAACACCCACCCCTATTTAGCGATTAAGTTAAGGAAAGAGTAGAGCTATACCTTTGCTCCGCCTCTGGGAACTGGTGCCCTGCTACAGGGCTGACTTTGCTTCTAAATCGGCAGAAAAGCACCAAGTAAAAGGCCACTTTCAGCCCATTTTGCAACACACATAAACCTACTCAAATTCTTACGGGTTTATTGGAGTAAAGTTTCTATCGACATTGCACCGTCTTCAGTCACTCCCCAACACGACTAATGTTCGCCAGATAGAGCGTGGAATGCAGTAGTTTGTATTTCTGAATTCAGCGTCTAGTTTGATAAGCTAAGCGCACCAAAATAAACTGCGATACCCTGCGCCAGTGTTAATCTACACGTACGTTGATGATAATAGGTGAGTATGAAGCAACTGTGGATAATTTTCATGGCAAAACCGATCCGTGGAGGATTCCTCCCCGAGTACCACTTTATACACCACAGAAACCACATAGACTCTTCTTGGTTTTCACCGTGCACTACACGGTGGGAATCACGTGACTGAGCGCCTGAGCTACGAAATGTTACTATGGATATTTATTTAGTGTTTTAGTTTGTTAGTTTGTTACCGTGTTTTATAAATGCACAACTGACACAACTCGGCCTAGATTTGGATACTGTAATATGTGAGAGAACTGCTGTAATTGAAACCAAACAATTGTATTGAATTTACAATAATATTATAAAAGCCACTGACTCCTACAAGTTTCGAGACTTATTGGCCGATTATCAGGAACACAATAATAGTATAAAACGGCTGCTTAATTTCTTGGACTCTTTCATGTAGACGAATGCTGGAAATTGTAGGAGTTAGTGATTGTTATATTATTATTGTAAATCTAATACAATTGTGTACATTTGTTTGTTTAAATTGTAGTAATTGAATTGTAATTCACATTATATAAATTATGAAAAAAATGGCAGAATGTTGAGCGATAATATTCCATATTTGTGGCAACGAAATGTTTTCATGGGGTCGTTCAGTAGACAGTGTACTTTCCAGCCTTTTTCCATTGATATTACCCACAAAATGAAATCGGAGAATGGGGACCGTCAGTTCTTCAAATTTTCCTGCGCGCTGTAGAATAACAGACTAGCGTCAGGCATGCCGATTTTTTGACTAGACGTCAGTAAGCTTTCAGGCACAATACATGCTGTCCATACCTCCGTAATGCAACTACACAACCTGAGGGCACTTTTTGATCCTGTCATGTCACGTCCATGGCTACAGCAGTGTCCTAATGTCCGCACTTGATAGGGTGGAAGTTAACGTGGCTCAAAATTGACGTGAGACATCCCATTATGTCTCCTAAGAAATCAGCTAATTATATAACACGGTCTAACGCAAAACGCGTTTATAGGAAAAGATAATTTTGCTTTTCAGTAAACTACTAATAAACCTCCGTTTCATATTTTTGTACAAAAAAAACCAGTGAAGGTGGCCCATTAGGACGGAAATATGTAGCGTATTGCAAACAAAATGCTGTCTAATATATATAGTTGTGTTAGACAGTGTCTTGTAATTGGTAATGGTTATACGAATAGTTTGTATAGAAGTGGAACATACTGACATATTGCTTTGTCGCTTCATAAGAATGTTAAATTCTATGAATTTTACTGATGGTGATGATGTAAAAACCGATATAATATAAAAACTTCACCGAATGAGAATTGCACTGCATTTAGTATAGGAAAGCTGGCAGGAGATTTTACGAATCTTGAAGTTCCCAGGCAATGTCCGCTCGTCCTCCTGGTGAGGTAGGTTGGAAAAAAATACAGGGCGATGGAAAGCGAAGAAAGAAGGAGATGAGAAATGGACTGTTTGAATATGTAGCAGAGGAATGTAGTTGAGAGTTTCATGTACTGGGGCTGCATTATGGCGCGAGAATCAGGAGGTTTGTATGAATGCCGAAGTTTTTTGGGTTCTTGACCTTCTTTGAAGATGGGACCGATATGTTGTCCCGAAACGTCGGTAATAAATTACCTCTACTCGCTGCGTAATAACCCAGAAGAGCACAGTTCGCAATGTGTAAGTATGTTTTTAATTGAGACGGGTTACTTCAAGGTGGTATTTTAGTACTTAAATGAATACAGTCGCTCCTCCACTTACGAACATCCCGTTTAAGACCAAAATTTCCTTAAGAACATCTAAATTGGAACTACTATAAACTGTCATTACAATGTTATTTCGAACTACATTTCGAATTGTGCGCACAAAATGCTAAAGCAACGCCCGTTATACGGACAATGTCTCATGGGAACGTAACTCATGCATCTTTAATCTCGATATCTGAGGTTATCCAGCTTGTTTTGTTTAATGTATTTTCGACCAACCTGCAATTCGACTTACGAGCACGTGTTCACGTGTTCAGAACGTATCCTATTCACAATTCGGGTAGTATCTGTAGGTAAAAATCATGCAGCGCAAAGGAGCATTCGGGCAGGAACTCAATATTAGTTCCAGGGCAGAGGAAAAAAACGGAGGATCTTGACCGGTTTGGCCGATCTACTACCTCCAGTATGCATCCTGAACTTATCCAGATCTCCGGCAGCCAAGTGCGCGCGAACTCTAATGCTAGTACCCAATATACCTGAGTCCTTTCTTCTGACTCATGCTGCCTAGAGCAGACGTATTAGATAACATACAAAGATATTATTAAATAACTCGAAAGTCTTGTAAATACTTGCAGTGTCCGTGTCTGTCAAATGAAGTTTATACCTCGCAGCAGTTTTATTGGACGTGGTTCGGTGCCTTACACACACTTGTTTTTATGACATGAGTAATTTGTTTAAATAGGATCCTCTTGCCTTAGTAAAAGTTAGGGTGCGTAATACTGACAATTCAGTATTGTGCGTTGACAGGCATGGGTCTCTGCTTCGGACCGATCACTCATCCATAGGAGTACTACTTCGTGTGGTGTGTCTGAGTGTAATCGTGAAGCATCGACAGTAAGGAGGCCCTGGCCTACTAGGGGTGTTGTGCTATGGCGGAATACTGATAAGGGAAGAAATAACTTCAGGACGAAGAGTGTGTAATTCTGCTTGTTTACCATCAAGAAAAACAGGAAAATATGTTAGTCTCTGATAACGAGTTTGATCTGGTAATTAACTGATAAAAAATATGTGCGTGCTAATGTCTGTTCACTGCGGCGCAAAGCAGAGTTATCGTATGAAAAGGACTATTGAGGCCTTAGAAACTGCATAAAAGTTTGGGACAAACGTGATGATCCATAATTATATTAACGCTGAAGTTCGCAGCAGATTCATCACGGAAAACGCTTCGTGTCCTTCACTTCATAACCTTAGATATACGTTGCCAATTTCAAAATGTTTCTTATAGGTGTGAAGATTTTGTCGTCCATTCTAAGGGAAGAACACGAATTTAACGTATAAGATGTCAGTTGCGGAGGAGAACACTTGAAAGAAGGATAGGGAAAGTAAGATATTTATAAAGACAATAAACATGCAATTAATTAGGGAGTTTCATAATTTGAAGTGTCAGTTTCGGTGTTTTGGTCCGATAGCCAGTAGGGGCTTCAGAGTAAATGAATATCGGTAAGTTTTAGGAATGCATGGAGACTTGGTATACACTTGGCGTTTTGGTAGAGCTGGTTTGTATATTTACAGATATGTTGCAAGAAGTGGGGAAATATTTGTAGGTAAATATATCCCAGGAAATTCTTCTGTCGTTATTCAGGTAAATTAAACCCCCGAGTTGATCCGTAGCTGGACTTCAAAACGAAACAAATAGTGTAATCTTCACAAGCTCCAGGCGTATAAGGGAATGCCAGTGTACAGCTGGTAGTACGTCAGGATTAGACTCTAAAGCAAATTGCAAAAACTTTCCACGTTGGAATAGACGGATTTCAATAAGAATGTGTACAATATTGACGTTAGCGATTAGAGCAGAATCGACAGGACTGAAACGGGGCGTCATAATTCGGACTACGGATATTTTGTGCTATGGAAACAAACACATCAGTCCGGTGTAAGGTACCTCTCTCTTCGTAACATAATATCGTGTAAAGTAAACGCCTTCCTCTGCCCGCCATGAAGGTAGTGTGTGTATAGTTCCGATCACTCCTAACCTCTACACAAGATGAAAGTGGGTTATCAGCATCCTTCCCCGACCGCATTGACACCGGTTCCCACTGAATAGGAGGATGTGTGTACCCCAGAGTCAGTCTGGGCTCCTTGAAGGTGGAAAAAATCTCTCGTTCCTGTCTGGACTGGAACCACAGTTATTCGGCCGTCCAAGGGGTAGCCTAGTAATTATACCAGTTACTATGTTAGACCGCGTCTTTTGTATATGATATAGTGCATCCACGAAATCGATTAACTTCACAAGGGTGTAAAAATTACTTCTGTTATTCTTGAAAAGGTTCGGAGTAAAATATATAAAACATATCTAATAATGTCGTGTCAGATAAGTTTGGGGCGTTCTTTGTAAAGTAAAAAATCCTTTTTAGTGAATAATACCGACAGATGCACAAGTATTGAAATGTAAACTTCCACATATAATTCATGTTGCGATCTTCTTCACATCATCCTCAGCGAGTTTACATGCAACAAGCGTTTATAAAACACAGATGAATTATCAAATGGATCAAAGTTTTTTGTTCCTTAAAAACTGTGGATATCGTAAAGTTCGTCTTAGATATAAATCTTATTGTAGCACCGTGCGTTTTTTGTAGAATCACTTCAATTTATCAACCAACGAATGCACATATAATTTCACATAAAACACTTTTAAAACATTTTAAAACACTCCGACTTGTTTCGATCTTGTCAGATCTTCATCAGGGAGCTTTGTTCCTTGCTAAAGTTATGTTATAGTATTCACAATTCAATTGCTATTTGCAAACGAGGTGTTGTGGCAGCATATCATGTTGTGTAGGAATGTGTTGTGGAGCAGTGGCTAGGTGTGCTTCGTATACGAATCATGTCAGTCGGGTAAGCATGGAAACTGTGAAAACCCCGGTTTTGGCGTTACTCACTAACTAAGCTCTGTCGTAACCATTACAACCAGGTAATCATAGCAACCTCCGTTTTGACGTCATTCACAAATCAACTCCCAGTGAATCACTCGCTTAATCAAACCCTTTCTTCAGAGAGGGTCCTCCAGTATCGTACGGCAGTAACTTTCACTTAATGTTTGGTCATGGGTCCCAGGAGGGGTTCGACCGTAAAAGAGAGAGAGAGAGAAGTGTTTTGTTTAAAAACGTTTGTCACTTGCTAAGCTTATATAACATGGATGACAGAAGAATTAATGAGTATGGAGCATTGGTGGACTGATGGGCCTACTGACAGGAAAAAATCTGTGTATTCGGAGAAAACTTTCTAAGTGCAACTTTGATAGACTAACTGACGACTAGTCGGAATATAACTTTGATTTTAACTATTCTGTAAAGGAATTTAAGTCCATTTGGTATTACAAATACAGTCATGCCTCCTCTGGTGTGCAGCACATCAACAAGATCGAACCTACTTCTTGATCCACAGTGGGTGTAAGTGGAAACTTTGATATGTGAGTATTCCTTTGACTAACATTCGTTAAAGTCGACACACACACACACACACACACACACACACACACGCATGCAAAACACAGTCATTATATGAAGTACATTTAAGACATGAAACTGCCAGGGGCAATATACCGCTCTGGCGATGGTACATATGCTGCAGCAACCTATTTGGATGGCACGTAAAGTAGACCACGAGAGACTCGTCCGCCTACGGTTGCCTAAACAAACGCGTCGGTAGTTACAGTGTGGAAAATATCATCGTAAGTAACTCTCACATTTGTTCACACAATTAGCCACTGGCCGACAGTTCTCAAACATGACCAGAAAAGCTACTCAACTTTCTAAATAATATCAGTGCTACAAGATGAGTACAGTGCTTGGTTAGTGGAGTTTCAAATGTCCATGACAATGCGGAATTAGAGAAGAAGAAAACACCAACCGGCTAAATCTGTAACAATCTTTTCGTCTACCAATATATTGGCTCCGAGAAAAAAAACTTGCCGGGGCGGGGAAGGGGTGCCTCCTGCAGTGGTAAACTACGTACTTGTAAGAAGCTGCATTAGTAGCGTGTAGAAAATTCAAAGGAGTAATAGTGTCAATGATGATGATGATGATAATAATAATAATAATAATAATAAATAGATCCATACCACACCCCATGAAGAGTGCACATCTAATGATTTAAGGCTTCTTATACTTTCACTAATGTATCCTTTGTCTGAAAACTAAATCGGAATTATTTAACGTTCTCCATGTTATTGTTTTCCAGTTACAAATAAATAACAAATAGTTCCATTAAAGTGAGGTAGATGAATACAACGTACCATACACAATTATTGGTTTGTAATTTACGTACAATACTAATTATAGTACATGCGTTGCTAAATACGAGATGCGAAGAAATAATATTCTGCTCTGGATGTAAGCAATCATGTCCCTTATTTGGATATCTTAGTGACTGTGATATCTATTTGTTTCTGTCATTCATAAATATTTGAAAGTTTCAACATTCTAAACGTACTCACTGTTGTTATGTTCTGACATTTTGCTGCATTCCGGTGAATAGATATAAACGACGTAAGTGTTACTTTGATGTCGCTGCCTAATTGTAGAAGGAATTCCTTCCTAGCCATGACTTAGCATACTTCTAATTGTGCATCATTTGAATTATTATATAAGTATATTAAATTTATTAATGCATGGTCATCATTACAAACGTTATTTGTCACATTTTATCTCTGTCATATTTATGTCACACGCGATCTCAAAAGCCCACAAGTGTATTTTTTCTTTTCATTTCCAGTTCACTTTATTCGACCTTCGTAATAGCATATGTAAGTTAGCTCAAGGTCACACCGATTTGCTATAACGTAACTAATTTCTGAAGTCAGAACCACAAATGTGACTCGGACGTAGACATGCCTATCATGTTTGAGTCAGTGCGAAAAAGTTGTAACCCGGGGTATTTATTTTCTTTTGTAAAGAAAGACAGTGAGCGTATGTGGTCAACTTGTCTGTGTGCGTATGGATTTATTTGCGTGTATGTGTTTGTGTTTGTGTCCGCAAGTCTCCCAAGTTCAACGTTTGAATTAGTTGAAAGTTTCTACAAAATCTGGTTCCAACCCAGCGACATGAGAATCTGTACCAGCCTACTTTTTTCTAACCTAGTACAATCGAGCCAAAACTTACAAACTTCTCGGTGGCACAAAACTTTCAAGATGTCTCACAAATTCTTCGTAACAAGTATGTCCTTAAGTAATAATTTCTTTCTAATAATAATTTAGTTCTTTTCATGTCATTGTTTCTTTAATAATAAACAGCACAAATGCAAATTAAAATGTCAGCGCAAATACACTAATAATAATAATAATATCATTGTTATTAGTGGAAAGACAATACCGTGCAACAAATTTGCATTTGCATTCCTTGATAATTTACTCGAAAGTAATTTGGTCGTAAGACCATTTGCTTGTAAGTGTACTAGTCGATTGAACAAGCTAAATTGATACTTCATGAAAGATAATAAATGTATGTTTTATATTTGAATAAAGGCTGACCAACTAGAAGACACTTGCTTTATTATATATTGCTCAACATGTTTCAGACGTTAATACGTCCATCTTCAGGAGCTAGCGAGTACTTGTTGTGTTGTGTAGGCTGCAATGATAGAGGTTTTGTGTGTTAGTTTA
>Ga0123352_10014801_pt1 | contig 12424 bp, 6 predicted proteins | sample TergutLab28metaG_FD_89700 | JGI IMG/M metagenome (GOLD analysis project Ga0123352, IMG submission 89700) | Labiotermes labralis P1 segment gut microbial communities from Petit-Saut dam, French Guiana - Lab288 P1 | ecosystem: Host-associated > Arthropoda: Insects > Digestive system > Gut ... | reverse complement strand
TTATTATTTATTTTTGTTTTTATTATTTTGAGGTATATAATAAAATTATTAAAAAGAAAGAATTTATAAATTAATTTTGTTAATTACTAAGACAACAGCAAGTATTTGTTTTTTTTTTTTTGCAGTGCTAACAACAACGCTCTTCTTATATAGAACTAATTCCATTAAATTTAAATTTCAGAGGCCCCCTGAACACTCATTTCCCAACATGTAATTTTTTTCTTTATACGAATAGCGGTTACGATATTTAAAGTTTTAAATTTTTTTTATTGTGTCCTCTTTTCGGTTTCATTACCGAGCTTCCTGATGTGCCGGTAAATACCTATAACGGTATCCGGACGGTGCCTCGTTCGAATTTCATTCGGTTTATCGTCTATATCGTCTCAGAATTTTGTGGTTTTTGCTAGTCCCTCCGGGCAAATGCCGGCGTATTAACTCAATTTGGTTACTATGGCCTTCCACGTTAGCAGTCACGTCACTATTTGACAACGTAAAGTGCGTTGTAAATTACACCACATGCTACTGTTTTACATTGTTGCCATAGTTACACCTTATATCCTCTTAACTTAATTATATTATAACTACATAGTGAATACACCCTTTACAGGGACATATGACTACAGAATTTTGTCGAAGGTATAAAGATGATATTTCAACTTCTTATCGCTCACGAAACATCAATTTGCTGAAACCCACAATATTCGTCAGACTGACATTACTCCATTACTAGACAGCTGGATTACAAACACACCTTTTGTAAAATATTTGTGTCCACAAAATTTCCTTTTCCTTATATCTTCGTCAAAACATAACATGCTAACATGTTGGTCTATTAAGGGTCTGTCCAGTATTTCTCTGTCCCGTAAAATTTTGTATCAGTGTGTTACAACACAATTCTATTTAATGAGCGATATATTGATCTATAAGTTGTTACAAGGTAGATGTGGTACTTTACATGAGTTGTACTTGAGGTGTCTGTAACTTGAAAATGTTTTAAATTGATTTAATAATGACTCATTTTAGTCGAAACATGTAGTCAGAGGCCATACAAGTGAATACAGATAAAGCTGTTTTTACTTATTAATATAACAACTGTGAATACTGGCGGTTGGCTTATTCAGTTATGCATTATTACAAACAAGCAGCTGACGCCGTGTCTGGGGGCTTTCGTACAACATAGTCATTGCAGTTGCATGATTAGTCAATCAATACATGGATACACACACCATAATCGTGCTGCTGTTTGAAGTTTCTGTTGATTTTACTTGTAAGTATGATTGGTAACTGTGGTAGAGTTCTAATGTAATAGTATACATATTACTCGACAAGCTACATATTACAACATTTGGTCTGTTTTCAACATCCAACAAAAATAATTTGTCCGGCCACCATAAAATTATTGCCGTTTTCCAGCTACCTAAAAATATTGTCTTAATAAAATGGGCAGGTCTTTAGAAGCTTATCGACTTACAAAATTCAAGTGTTTTTTTTTTGTAGGTGACGATTTTCTTTGTTCACATCAGCTGTATTCTCCTGCACGGTTCGTTTTATAAACTACAATGAGTTCAAGCTTTCAGACTTCTGCCGCGAAGTGGATGAGAACTGCGATCTTGTGGGTTATTACGTAGCGAGTGGTGGTCAGAAGAGAGGACCGCTAAGTTGTCCCGAAACGTCGGTAAGGAATTACCACTACTGGCTGCGTAACCACCCAGAAGAACGCAGTTCTCATCTACATGAAGTTCATTTTTCAGCGGTTAAGAAAGAAAGAAAGCAATTCGAAAATAAACATTCCCCCAATTTTTTTCGTCTTAATACTTGTTTGCTTTCTTCTTCGTGCATTTCTTTCTTCCTTTCTTTCTTTTCTAGTTTCTTTTCCTTCTTTTCTTATTTCCGAGCATGTCTGCTTGCTATTTTTAAACCCTGAAGTATGAATTACAAACTCGTCACTCTCCGGAACCATACTGCCCAGCTTTCACACATTTACTGAGTGGGAACGGGTAGACGGTTAGTTGACAGACGAAAAGCAGTGCCGAGGTAATCCGAAGCAGATGACGGACGGAAGCGCGCGATGACGGATTCATGACCATAACACATGCAGGAGACGAGCAACAGCATCTCTGATCCCCTCTACTCACATGAGACACAAATTGTAGTTCGGATCGCAACACAGGGGTCGTTGACATTTGGGGTTCACAGGTCATTTAAATAGGAAGAAAATGTGTTTACATTAAATTGATTAAACGTGAATTAATATCGCTAATCTACAGCGAGCTCTACAATTTCAAATTAGGTACTTTACAGTTCTTTGAATGCGCCAAACTTTTACACGTATTTACGTCCACATATATTTTAATAATATTTTTTTCTGAAAAGACTGTTCAATAATGACTTAGATTCTTCTCCGCAGGTAGATCTCCTGAGTGAGATTTTTGAGAATGTCTATATTTTACATAGACAATTATTTTGGTTTGCGCAGAACTTTAGATTTCCCAACATAAATTGAGATTTCTCTGTGTGGACAACTCTGAGCAAAACCCTTGACTATGTAGACACAGTAGATGGACGGTTCTCGTGCCACTTTCTAGGAAAAGATTTAATAAACGGTAGGAATTTGAAACAGCATGTGGTATGACACGTGCAGCACTACGTGTTCTAGGTTTGATTACTGGTAATGTTGCGCACAGCTGCTTTCAGTGGCGGATTGTTACTGTTAGTTGCAATCTGCTCGGAAGCACGCCATTAGAATGAACAAGGTATGGAAGAGGGATTAAATTTAATTGAAAATGGCTGTTGATCTATTTAGATTTATTGATACAGACTTTAAATATTAGAAGCCGTTGAGCAACTTACGTATTGTATAAATTCATGTCTTCTCGCCAGAATTATTGATAAAATCACAGTACTAAATAACAAGTAAAACTTTAAGAATGACAGACATCGAATGTAATTAAAATTCGTTGTGTTCCATGAGAAACTGACCATGTGATTGACAAACAACTTTTGCCTCCCATTATGCTCCAGCTTTAAAGATTTTCCTACAAACACACAACAGTGCACTGGAGACTTCCTTTAGAGACAATTAGGCTAAGTGTTTTTGCCTGAAAGAAGTTTCAATCTAGAAAATGAAAATACACCAGCAGAACGTGTTAAAGTTGACATTAAAATATTGTATTAAATTAGTGTAATAATTAAATGAATGGGAAAGTGGGGACAAAGTAGCTGAATACTGGATTGAATAGAGGATTTTGTGATAATGAGGATGAACCGTCATGTTGCATGTTGCGAAGTTTGTACAGTACTTATATCAGCGGAGTAAATGAAACATACCCGATCTTTATCGAAGATGTGAGAAGCAGTTAACTGAGGTAACTGGCTAAATAGTCGCTTAATTAGTTAACACTCCGGTCATTCTCGTAACTGGTTAGAGAGTTATATACTTCAATAATATGTCGGACTGCAAATAATAAAATTTTATTTATCCGTACAATATGAACCAACAAGATGCACTATTTACATTCAATTTATTCCAATAATTAACCTCTACATGTTTCGAACAAGCTTACTGCTAGTCATCAGGAGGTACTACTCTGTATGTACAGCAACTGGTATATGTCATGCGTTTATGTTGACTGGCTGTAGGCAGGTCAACAAAACATTAAAAATTTTCTTATTTAGCTAAAATTGTCAGTAATTTACGAGCATTTTAATGTTGTTTGTACCGTGCATTGCATGGTAATTAATTTGTACATCCAACTTGACATGCACTAAATATGTTGGTCAGACTTGGAAAATCTCCGACATGTTTCGGCACGTCGCACCCGCCATCATCAGGGAGTCCTCTCAGTTGCCACCATAACGTCTGATGAACACATTCAGTGCGTGTAAAGCTGCTAACACAGATTAATGTCAGTTACTTAGTTATTTCAGTTGTTAGTTACGCTGTACTTAGATTATGTATGTTTGGAAATTACTTATTCAGTTATTACAAATTCACTTATGCTTTTAACTAAAAAATTCTTTCGACAGTATACAAAACTACATTTTAATTTACCGTTGCTACACTTACTTAGTTACAGCTATCTATAACAATTTACCTGTGTTACACCATTTAGTAGTTTTCAGTCGCTCTTCGCCATATTTGCCGGTTTACTGCGTCTTGGCCTGTTAGGTTCTTCTGTTTCATCACTCTTCCATCTTCTACCCTTTTCCCCTTCATTTCAGTTCATCCTCTTCTTCTTTTTTCCTTCCAACGACCAGGTCAATGTCAGTTTTCTCCATCTGTTATCAGCCATTCATAATATTTACATATTCATGTAGTAAGACAACTGTATGTTGATGCAGTCAATGAGTCAAATATTTAATTCACCCCTCAGTACGCCTGCCGATTTCAGTTGTCGCGCGGTCTAAGGCCTGGGTCTGCGGCCGACAGCTTCTTAGGATTATGGGTTCGAATCCCGCCGGGGGCATGAACGTCTCTTGTGAGTGTTGTGTGTTGTAAGGCAGAAGTCTCTGCGTCGGTCGGATCACTCGTCCAGAGGAGTCCTACCGACTGTGGTGTGTGATTGTGAAGCCTCGATAATGAGGAGGCCCTGGCCCACTTGGGGCTGTTGTGCCAAAAAATTAAGTAGGCCTGATTTCATTAGTTACTTGTTATGCCACTTATTTTTTGACTGATTGGCTTGTTGGTAAGTGAGTGTGTAAGAAAGAAACAAAGAGTTATTCAGGTATTCGACCGTGTGTTTTGTCAGTCTCTCGGTTAACTTACCTAGTCTCTGGGTTTATAGTAACCTCGGTTTGTTTAGCCCTAGCAGCAAGAAACCATTTTCAACAGGACCATCTCGGATCACATCTTCCGATAAATCAAGCATAACTAGCTTATAATTTTCGTCTAAAGCACACACGTTGTCCAGTAACTTACGTTGCCAGCTGCCGGGAATGATCCAGACTACATTCAAGTATACCTCGCATTCAGAGTTTATGTAACACTATTAGGCAACGCTACATCTGGCGCAGGGTCTAAATTCAAATAAATAATTTTAAGTAAGAATCTATTTAAACAGAATATATTCAAGTTGAGCGTAACGTTAAGTTTGAACGTGTGCCTAGATGCCGCGCCGTATAGGTATTTAATATGGGTCGAGGTAAAGCTGTGTATTCTCTTCAGCTTTCCACTAGACTGTGGTGAGCGAATAATTTCACGCTGCGGCCGATATATCCCCGAAGAAACGCAGCAGAAAATAACTGTCTATGAGGCTGAGTGTTCTCTAGGATCTGCTGGTCGCCTTACTGGTTATTTCTCAGATCTATGAATGTCAGACATGACCTAGTTTAAATAACGCTGTACAAATTCCAAATGTTATTTGTTTGTCACAAGATAAGAGGGATTTGTAAGTACAGACACCATTGAATCTAACATGGCCGTTCAGAAGATATATCTTAGCAATGGATTTAGGGACTCCAGAATACCACGAAAGTATCAATCATAAAAACAGATCTCTCTGCCGGGGCTCGAACATCCACCTGCCAAGTGGAATTCATATATATTACTGCGTCTTGATCTGAACCGATCTTTTAAATACAGTAGGGTCTCGTTTTACGACGGGGTTACGTTCTCCAATATTTGGTTTTAAATCGAATAGTCTTAAAACGAGTACTATTTAAATGATTTAAATTGAGATAGGTTCATGGGCCAAACAAATTAGTCACATAATTTTATAATTTACAATATTTATTTACATTATAACATACAATTTTAATTTAATGAATTAGGTATATAGAAAATAACACAGATAATTGAAAAAATCAGGTAAATCACTTTTTATTTTGTTGAAGAAGGCCCAAGCCGTGGTTCAGAAGACATCAAGAAAGAATACAACGTCAACTGTTTTGAAGTTTTCTTATCTTTTGTCTTTTTTGGTGGACGTCATGAGTAGAAAAATCACAGTCAACTTAAAAGAATTGCGCTAAAATAGAAAAAGAAGAAGCACATGCGCACCGGCAAAGAGCTAAAAGCGCACTAAGTAGAGAAAGGGTGCTTGAGTTGCGACAGTGATGCACCACAAGTCGGGAGTGCTCGGTACGACTCGACAATGGTCGTCAGAGTGAATCGTTCTAAATCGAACGGTCGCAAAACGAGACCCTACTGTATTTCTCTTTCTGTTAGTGTTATTTGCAGCAAGCCAACCATAAGTAAAGTTGGGACGTAGTGAACTCTGGCTTTCCAAAAGTTCTGCATTGCGAGACCGAATGGATCGATTGCAGAATTTTTTCCTTCCCTAGATTTGTTAGGATGAAAATTTAGGGAAAGTGGCGTCGGCTGCACCGAGCTCCCAACATGACTTGTACCCCAAATGAAGCCGATAATCCTCTGAACTGGCTGTCATCGTCATCGCCGTTTTTCCTTACACTCGGGAGTTTCTAAGTTCTAATCTGGGCGGAGCTAGTCGATGATATTTTTAAATTTTCCTTTACTCCTAGGTTAACATTGGAATTACATCTCCAAACAGACGAAAATAGCCTCCTTCAACATTCGTAAACAACCCTTACTATATTCTAGTATTCCGTATTCTCTTCTGTCATTGTTTTACATTTAACTTCCATTTATGAGATGTTTTATAATTTCCGTAGTTAAAACAGTGTCTTTAAGTAGCTTCATTTACCATTACTCTCTCGATTACTCGGTTGATAATTCAGTCAAAGCAGGTTTAGGTTGCCACGTAAGTAGGTGGCGAGATCTGGAGTCCTCACAGCGGTAGTGGTGAAGCGTCAAGTCGTTCGTAATGTTAAGTCGTGTCGATTAGTGAATTGTTAGCGACGTTTCAATGAAGCCTAATGTATTTTAAACTTTCTTCATATAGGCAAAGATTTTAGACTTCACGTATTAGTTTGACTACGGGCTGGACGGTCCGGGGATCGAATCCCGCTGGGGGGGGCGGAGATTTTCCGCATCTGTCCAGACCGGCCCTGGGGCCCACCCAGTCTCCTGTACAATGGGTACAGGGTCTTTCCCGGGGGTAAAGAGCGGCCGAGGCGTGACGCTGACCCCTCACAACCTTCTAGTGCCGTGGCCAAGAAAGAGTAGAGTTATACCTCTACTGCCGGTATGGGCCGTACGGCCTGTATAGAGCCTCAGTGCCTGTACAAAGGTACACTTTACTTTTTAACTGCACGTATCAGTTGATATCTGGGTTAACTTCGCTGAAATGTGAAAACTATTGAAGGAATTATATTTAGAGCAGTAGGAGTTGCATTTGTTCACTGTCTTGTACTATGGACCTGTCTTATACGGGAGATGAACCGCTTGTTTCTGGATTTCCAACTTGGAGCCTGCAAGGCATTAAATCCATCACTGGTACAGCTGAGAGAACAAAAAGAAACTGCCACTTTGAACTTTGTTATGCCATGACTGTAGAAGCACATCATCAGCCTACAGCCCATTAGAAATGAAATGCACAGTTTGTATGACAACTTCCTGCTTAAATGATTAACGTATAATCTGAGTGATATGAGTAGGAAATTATAACCACCAGGCTCTCTTGTGCAGATGAAAGGTCAGACAGAGGTTAATAACTCTGTCAAATTTGCCCAAGAACTCTGAACATATACACGTTCTGTCTTCTAGAGCACATTTTACTTTAAGAAGGGCCTACATTTTAGAGTCGATCTGTTCCATTTTACGTGAGTTCATCGGTATAGTCACGTACATAAAACACTTCGAAGCATGTGTTCTCTCGTTGTCTGCTTACATTCTTCGATTGCTTCCATTGTTTCTTCGTTTTCTCTTCATGTTTCTCTCTCTCTTCTTTATTTACGCCTTCCAGCATTTCTTCACTTTATCTTTCTTCTTCTTACGTTTCTTCTCGTTTTACGTCTTACACTTTCTGCTACCACTTTTCTGCTTGTCTCTGTCTCTCTCGAAAATTTGTGCTGTTGTGTACCCTTCGTTGGTTTTGATATGAGTATTCACTTACGGATATTTAAATCTGCAAGATCCTACCCGAGGGAGAGATAATGCACCTAACAGACAGACACAGGTAACTGACTTTGTGTAACTGACCTATATATGTATGTCCTAAATACGTGCTACATTTCAGGGGCAGCTCAGCCGCTGTAGCGACTAAATTACGTGTTAGACGACCAAGGAATTGAGGTTTGGTCCCGATAAGATCACTAGATTCTACTCATCTCCTAAGAGTCCTGAAAGCTCTGGGGTCCACCCAACCTCCTACCGGTACTTACGGGGCTTCTGAACACGAGACACGACTCACTTCCGTATCGCTCATTTACGACAAGAGAGTCACAACCCAAAAAATTTGCTATTTTTGAGTTATTGGTATAGAAAGAAACGTTTGCAGATTCACTTTTAATAGGTATAGCATCTTGGGTTTGTAAATTCATTGGATAACGAATAATATCTTTTAAAATCAGTTTCGAAATTAATCGCATCAGAGCCTTCTAGAATGTGGCTAGTGACTTTTCCTTGAACGCGTCTGTACTATATTACATTTATCCCTTTCAGGTTCAAAGCGCTGTTTCGTTGGTGGGTGTATTTTTTCGTTCCATTCTTAACATTTTACGCTTGGGCGTTCGAATGTGGTTGAAACGGGCTGCACAGACATGCAAGTGTAAGGTACTGAAGGAAGACTAGAAGAAGAACGGAGGGAGGTTGATGCGGAAAATACAGCAACAAACATTATGCAGTTTCCGTAATATGTGAGGTTGGAGAGTGAAGGCTGGGTTCATCTGGCTCAAAATAGGGAACATTTGTGTGTCCTTGTGAATATGGCAATTAAATTAATTCCTTTCTTTATCCAACTAATGCACAAAAATTATTATAAAATTGTTAAAAAATTAAAATCATTTAAAATTATAATAGTTGCTCCAACATGTTTCGGTTTACATAAACCATCATCAGGGAGCTCTCAACCTGTGCACGCAGCCACAATACCGAAAAATTCAAATAACGATATGTAACCGAAGTCAACATTGTAAATTTAGCGAAGCACAGGCTGAGAGCTCCCTGATGATGGTTTATGTAAACCGAAACATGTTGGAGCAACTATTATAATTTTAAATTATTTTAATTGTTTAAAAATTTTATAAAAACTTGTGTGCATTAGTTGGACAAATAAAGGGCTTAATACTATCAACATGCACGGTGCAACTATGAAGATGACAAACTTTGGTTTCTGTACGAATAGAAGCATTTCGTAATTCTACATTATCTCTTGACGCTGTATTTGTTTATGAGTTTTGCCTGATGAGCAGTTGTATTCCATAGCCATCTTACTCCATTTCAGAATCTTCATTTTCCCAGATTCGCTCACACATCACGCTCCATCTTAACCTCCGTTTACCAATCCTCCTTACTGCAATTGTTCAACACTCTTATTCTTTTCACCCTCCTTTCTCTATCCATTCTTACAACATGTACAACCCATCTTATTATCTGTGCTAACTGTATCTGTATGTTTGCCTAGTCAGTATATTTATTATACTTCCACTCTTATCTTGTTTTCTTATTGGGCCGTTTTCCTTCCTCTTTAATTTCTTTTCAAGCATCCTTACATGTTACAACTTCAATACACCAACAAAATGCATATACACAATGAAACTCAAGTATTAATTATCACCTTTTCTCTTACATGTTTCGACGTTTATTTTGCCATCTTCAGGGGGAACGTTTTTGTATGCTTAAAACTATTGTTATATTTTGTGATGACATAGGATTGCAACTTCTATACAATTACTTGCGAACCTACGCAATCGCAAAATATAACAATAGTTTTGAGCATAATAAATTTCTCCCTGAAGATGGAGCAACAAGCATCGAAACGTGTAGGAGAAAAGGTGATAATTAACACTCGAATTTCATTGTGTATATACATTTTGTTGGACTATTAAAGATATTTTACGAAAAAATACGCAGAATGGAAAGCTTCAAGCCTCTTAACTTATTGTTCGTGTCTGTCTGTCCTGCAGTACCCAGGTTTCCCTTCCATACGTGACTACGGGTCTTATCGAACTTTCTTAGACGAGCGTTTTAGAACTTCTTCTGAGTAATTTACTAAACATCATCTTTTTATTTGCATAAAATACTTTATTCCATGCCGCTGTTCTTTCTTTTATTTCTTCTTTTATTGCATTGTCTTTATTTACGACTGAACCCAGGTACTTGTTCCAGCTCAGCGTTATCTGTATTATAGCTACGTCCTTGCTTTCCTTTTTGTGCTCAAATACTTTGTTTCATTTATATTTAGCAGTAGACCTAGTTTTCTGTTTCTTCTTTCAATGCATTAAATATTTCTTTCGGTGCTTGTTTTGTTGTTGCTGTTATTCAAATGTCATCTGCTTAAGCACAGATTTGTTTGGATCTGGTAATAATGTTCCTCCTTACAATCCAGTTTTTTCATTATCATGTTTTTCGTAAGTTACCAAATGTCAGGTTCTAAAGTCTACACTAAGCAGTAAGTTGCCATATTTTGGTAAGTCAGGGTAAACATAGCTTGGTAGAATTACTAATGTCTAACTACGTACCTGCACTGGGTTACATACCTGGATAAATTCTGCTACGAACTTGTAGTGCCCACTTTCCGTTCATTTTATTTCAATCCGTTCCAAGCTTTGAAAGACCACATATTCGACAGCATCTGCATGGATGCCATATCGCGCTCTCATTTAATGCAGTGAGTGAGGGTCTAGTAGTATGGGAAAATACTGTACTGCTCCGTAATGCGGTGACGCCTAATCCTTGTGAGTGACAGCCCTGCGTATCTGTCAGTTAGTTTCTTTTCCTTCTCAGTTTTAGCAGATATTATACAAAGCCACTCCCACACAAAAAGGTAGTAATGAGCACATGTACGAAGAGCGGCGTAGGCTCGGACATGTTGATATCCATTGCCATGCAACATTTTGGGGTGCGTCTGTACAGTGTTTCATTGTTATCGTCATCAAATTGAAAATAATTTCACTCGGCCAACTTGGCACCTTACACCTTCTTCCTTGTACTTTCTTGAGCCTTTACTACCGCAGTGTCTGATATAAAGGCAAACTCTGTGCTAAATAAGATTGCATTTTGTTCTTGCACAAAAGCTTTTTACAGGATGCTGTGTTTGAAAATCTGGCTAATACTTTTCTGTGTCTTATATTGTTTGGGGGATGTGCTGAAGAGTTAAAGCAAAATTAAACTTTGAGTTCTTATAATAAAACCAATTAGATGCACTAATTTCTCAAATTTATTTTGGAATAAAACACTTCATATTTCGGACAGTTCCTCTGTCCATCATCAGGAGTTTTTCACTGTACACACAGCAATGGTGTATGTCATACAGTTTTGCTGTCACCAAATACCTTGTACCATTGCTGTGTGTACAGTGAAATACTCCTGATAATGGACAGAGGAACTGTCCGAAACACAAAGAGTTTTATTCCATAATAAATTTGAGAAATTATTGCATCTAGTTGTTTTTGTTATAAGAATTTATCACGATGCACGATAACCTGAACGTCTAATTAAACTTTCAGTTTTGTTGTAGATGCCAAAGAATAAGTTTAAGTAAAATTCTTTTAATAATTTATTAATCTGCGCACAGTGATTCGAAAAAACACATCCGTTTCGTGTTCTTCGAAACAATATTGATCATAAAGCAAGTACGTTTGTAACCGACCGAGCTGTTGGTCAATAATTCACTCTGACCTGTAATCCAGGTGTCGTTATTCCAAACAGTTTATTCAAATCATCGTCTGACTTCCAGTTGGTAAGGTATTTGATGGGAGTTTTTTCAGCAGGCGCCTGGAGACACGCTGCCCGCAGGGTCTGTAAAGAATGTGAATTCTACCCCTGTAGTGCAGGTGGAAGGGCAAAGTATGTTCATTCGTTTATACAATGACTATACTGTAAAAAGAAGTGTTACATAAAATGGAGCGAGCAGGTAACACACTGGCGGGACATGGTCTGCTTGAAAGGTAATTTCTTTCTTTCTTTATTTCTTTTTACGTCCGTCAGATTAAAAGCTTGGAACTCACAAGAAGTAAGGAGAGAGTCGAAACAGCAACATAATGAAAACTTAGCCTTAGTAATTAACCAACTTAATGCACAAATTCCTGTTTTAAAATAAGTTTACTTTTTGCCTCTACATGTTTCGAGCATTATGTGCTTATCATCAGGAGGTCAAAATTGTATTATACAGCATCTGGTATCATCAAACTCTGTAGGTGTGATGCTGTATAATACAATTTTGACTCCCTGATGATAAGTACGCGTGAGGTCAATTGAGGAGCTACTTGAATGAAAAAGTAGCGACTCCAGGTCTAGGAAACAGAGATTAACGGCTGTGGGGACCCGTTGCGCTGACCACGTGACACCCCTCTATCCGCAAAAGTTGGCACTAACTTCGCCGACCGGCGGCGGCCGCTCTGTCGGTAT
>Ga0123352_10014800_pt1 | contig 12424 bp, 3 predicted proteins | sample TergutLab28metaG_FD_89700 | JGI IMG/M metagenome (GOLD analysis project Ga0123352, IMG submission 89700) | Labiotermes labralis P1 segment gut microbial communities from Petit-Saut dam, French Guiana - Lab288 P1 | ecosystem: Host-associated > Arthropoda: Insects > Digestive system > Gut ... | reverse complement strand
GTGAGGAGTACAGATCACTTAGCTCCTCGTTATGCAGTCTCCTCCATTCCCCCGTTACCTCGTCCCTCCTAGGTCCAAATATTCTCCTCAACACCATGTTCTCAAACACCCTCAGCTTCCTTTTCTCCCTCAATGTCAGCGACCAAGAGTGTTGCCTATACGGAGAGATTTTCTAAAACACGAGCGAGAGAGAGAGAGAGAGAGTTTTACTGTCATCTGCTCCTATTACAAATTAATATTTATAACAGAAACATGTAATAAAGTCTGTGTAGTGCACCCGTTGTGTTTCTAAAGCATTGTGACACTAGTTAAATGGTTTTATTGCACTAGTGTGTTTGGGGCTCACCTCAACAGCATATGTGTAGGGTAAACTGCTACAGTAAAGTCCATGCTTTTTTGGAAAGTCATTTGCAAAGTTACACAGTACAGTTGAAGAATAAAAGACCAACTTGATATCACTTGCCATTTTATTTAACTTCTTATGTGCTCAACATGTTTCGGACGTCAATATATCCATCATCAGGAGCTTGCGACTATTCTGCCGAATTACCACATTGGTCGTGTTGTTCTTGGTTCGATGTGTGTTGGAGTTTCGAACCAAGAACAACACGACCAATGTGGTAATTTGGCAGAATAGTCGCAAGATCCTGATGATGGATATATTAATGTCTGAAACATGTTGAGCACATAAGAAGTTAAATAAAATGGCAAGTGATATCAAGTTGGTCTTTTATTCTTCAACTATCACAATGATGCACGTTCCCAATAAGCATAAGTTTACACAGTACACTTTCATAAATATTGTTTTATATCTGAATTCCTTATATTTAAATTTTAGCTGCATACAGTTACCAAACATTTGTTTCCTTTAAGGTATTAGTGAAAAATTTATGGTTGCAACGAGACAAATGGCGTTGTTATATCCGTTTATGATGTAATAAGGTCAGCTTCGGAAAATGTGCTATAATCAGAAAAAGCTCTATTATATTTAAGTGTAAAATTGGTTATTTTCATTATGTGATAAAGAACGTCAATTGGCGTATCGTTCCGAGCCCATATTCACTTTCACAATCAGTACAAATGTCACACATATTTTTCCGTGTGAAATTCTCTTCTCTCAATTTTCCTCAAATACCACGTGCTTCGTTTTGGACACATGAGCCCCGAAATGTTTTAAAATTCCTGTTTTTTCTTCTTAATTTCAGGTTACTGGCGCCATCAATATTGGTGGACAGTACATATGTTTTACAACATGGATTTTTTAATTAAATAAATAAAAATTATTAAATAAATATTGGTTATTGCATTCAACTTTACTATTACACAAGGTTTATCACATTGTAGAAAATAGGCAAATGCAACATCTCCATTGTTGCCTGAGGAATTGTTGAACTATACAAGACAATCTGCCTCTAGCAGATTTGTAACTTAACCACTTAAACGCCAAATTAAATCCCATCTGCCATTTGCTGGCATTATTAGGAGCTCACCATATTCTCCACTTTAGCAGGATAAGGGTTAAAACTGAAATAACAAGAAACCATAATTTTACAACTGATTTAAAAATATGACTCAGCAGAAACACCGACTACTTTCGGCGTTCTTAAGCTACTGAGTAATGTTTAAAGACCGCTGTATCAACTGCCTCTACCGTAAATACAACCTATAGGGGGGAGAGAAATATCGGGCCTTACGGTAGCCGTCTATCTTACATATAGGAAAGTACATACGACTTTCGGTGGCTGGGTCTGATTCTGTCTTCGTGTGTGGGCGTGAGAAAGTCACACAAAATGCGTGCCATCGTTTTGTTGACACGCAGACTAGAAGATTAAGTCAAAAATTTTTAAGTTGGAATTCAGAAATTTACTTTAAGATACACAGGTCAAATCATAAAGTTTGAACGACTGTGAACTGCTGTCTGTTGACTATCCCAAAGACAGCGTAACATCCCAGAAGGCTTCAGTTTTAGAAAACTGCCCTATACTCCGCCGTGAAGGCACAGAAGGGGAGTATAGCTTTACCCTTTCTTTAATCTAGGCGCTAGATGGGGTGGGTGGTTAACGACACCCCACGGCCGCTTTACCACAGGAATGACTTGGTAACCCTTGCACAGGAGGCCGGATGGGCCCCAGAGTCAGTCTGGAGGGCTGTGGAATATCTCGCTGTTAATGGGACTCGATCACTGGACCGTCTGTATACCGACTACGCGCTTCCGGCCTACAGACTTCAGTATTGGCTCCTGTAATTCATAAAAGTTGCTACACTCAGCTACAATTTGGTGACGTATTCATTGTTATGTTTGTCGGATTTGTAAGTTTCGGTAGCATTTAACTGCATACGATCTCGTTACTACGTGAAGCAGAATTTCACATCAGAATGCTACATTTTTTTAGTGGATTGTTCACAGTGCCAACTTCTATGTGCGACCAACATAACAACATCAGAATTCTATACGTAATTTCAGGCTTCCGCCGCCACCTAGATGAGATATTCTTCTGGGATATTAAGCAGCACAGAGTTCCGTACCGACGGTTCGGGACAACCGGACGGTCCCATCTTCATGGGGACTTCTTGGCCTTTGAAGATGGTACCGACAGGTTGTCCTGAAATGTCTGTAAAGAATTACCACTATACGCTGCATAATATACCAGAAGAGAGCTGATATCAACAGCGGAATTTTCCTGGAATTTGGAGTAGGCGTCTTCTAATAAATATTTTTGCTGATAAAGCGATAAATTATTTTTATTTAACTGAGTAGACATTTGCCTTTGTAGTAGTTGTAATGTTTATACACAATGAAATGAAAAAGGTTAGAGAAGAGAAAATGTGATGAAGAAAAGTATGGCTTTTAAGTGGTTCTGAAATCCTTTTTGAAATATGAACCCTTTTAATTTTACAACTTTCCTCGGGGTTTATTTGTATAATGTAATATAGGGGATTTTCCTTCAGAATATACATTATAGCGTTCCCAAATTGAATCACAAGAAGATACACACACACACATACACACACACACACACTTATATATATATATATATATATATATATGTCAAGTTGTGTAGATATTTGATTGCAAAAGTGCTCTAAACTTGACTGTGAATTACCAGTTGTATTCTAAGTCACGAGTTTGTCAACTCTTAGTTACTTCATCTTATTTCCGTGCAAGATTTTATTTCATAATATTACTGATTGAAATATTCAAGCGGTCAGTCTTATTGCCTTCTGCCAATTATAAACCGCTGGTATGAATTTGTACTTAGAATCGGTACAGGTTTAAACTTAACCCTTGATTGGCTGATGAAGGTGATAGTTGCATGAGAATGAACAGATTTGTTGTAAAAGTTTTAATTGGAGCCAGGTTAAGGGCAGTGCACATTGCAGCCATTGCTTCATCAGATTCAGGGATGTGTGGTCCTGTCAGCTGCACCATATGCATGTGTGCTTCTGCTGCTGCCCCAGAATACTGGAACTCACAACGGACTAGAATATCAGTAAAGGACGAACGCTTCAGAATGGCTATACGAGAACCATTCCAGCAAAGACGCACACTTCTCCATTACGGCTGTCGTTTTCTACTTCTTGTTTATACCTCGAACATCTTTTAGGACATATCTGGTGTGACTAATGGCGGTAGTCGTGCGGTCTGCGTCCATTGGATTGCAGGGACTGCGGGGTTGAATCCCCGGGGGGAACATGGTAATTCGTGTGTTGTGTTTGTTGTGTGTTGAGTAGGTAGTGGTCTCTGCGACGTGCTGATCACTCGTACAGAGAAGTCCTACTGTGTGTGTGTGTGTGTGTATAATTGCATGTAATTTTGTAACCTATAAATTGAGTTCGATATTTTGCTGATCGTGCATCTCAGTATAATCTTAGTAATTGACCAACTTAATGCACAAATTCTTGTTTTATAATAACTTTATTATATTTCTCCACATGTTTCGAGCACTGTTTGCTCATCATCAGGAGGTCAAAATTACATTATACAGCATCTGGTATCATCACACTCTGTAGGTGGCCGTCCCGTGCACGCGAAAGCCACCTACAGAGTGTGAAGATACCAGACACTGTATAATACAATTTTGATCTCCTTATGATGAGCACACAGTGCTCGAAACATGTAAAGGCATATAATAAACTTGTTATAAAACAAGAATTTGTGCATTAAGTTGGTTAATTACTAAGACTATAAAATGGGGTTGCCAAGTCCCGGCTTCGGCTGTTGCGCCACAGAAAAGAAGGTGGTGTGTGTGATTGAGTGAGTCTTCCCTATAGAGTGCAAGCGAGTAACAACTGATTCTCTTAACTTGTTTTAAGTATGGTTTCAACTAAGTGAGAGTGTTTACGAAAACGCACGTTGTTTTTTTCTCATGGTTTGTGTTTTTTCTTACAATCGGAGCAAGAAGATGAGTTCTGTTCTGTTCTCTCTGTCACACACGCTCGCTGAATAAGTTATAAGTCTAAAATATTTGTATCCTCTTTTATAATATGTACAGAACGTGATATGTTCCCTAGTCTCAAGACTAGGATCGGTGGACTATGAAATTCCTGTGTCAAATCTTTGTGTAATAGCAATGAATTTCTTTGGCATGCTGTTGGTGGTTTCACTGAAATTTACTGAAGCGTTCAACGAAAGAAGAATTTTCGCGTATACTCCTATAATCTGCCGCAAGAAACTTCAGTTTGCTTATATTAATATCAGACATTAGATTCTGTAGTAATTGTTTTACGTGTCACAGTCTAGGAAAACCACCTATTGTAACTAAACTTTTTTCACAACTTCGGTAAAGCTTTACTTTTGAATCTCACCAGTAAGTTAATGCGATCTGATTTTGTTCTCACTAGTCCTCTACATGCATTTCTTTACCACTTCCCAGGAATCCTCCATTCATGAAGGTGGTGATGCTGATCTCCTCAGTTGACTGGTTAGAGTTTGTTTGTTTCCTCGCCACGCTGTTATAATTTGCCAGCGCCGTAGAGTCCCATGTGGATTTTGTACATGTCGCGTACCTTCTGGATGACGTTATGGTTCCCAGGTGTCTTCTGCTGGTGATACTGGCTCTGCAGCTGTTACTTCCAGGCATACTTCGAGTTCGTCCATTTGCTGAAGGATTCTTGCAGCAGATGCAAGGCAGGTACCTGTTGAAGTGCTTCCTGAAAGTACCGCTGACACAGTACAGAGCTATAGGGTTAATGCAGGAATTGATGAAGCTCAGACAGAAGCCGATAGTGCGAAATACGAGCCAGAATCCATTAAATTGTTCCTTGGCAGCGGCCTGATCGCTGTAGAACCAGAGCATGAAGACATGCTGCGGGAAGAAACATATGGCAAACACTATGACGAAGGCAAGCACCATCGTGGCGACCTTCTTCCTGGCTCTGATCTGTTTTGCTTGACCTTGCATTTCTCCAGGAATGTTTATGGTACTAAGGATGAGATGTCTTGCCATGAGAAGATAGAAGAACGAGATTACTACAAGTGGGATGGCATAGTAGATGAAGAATTTGGTGATCACCATGGATTTAGCATACATTTCACCCCATGATACTGGGAATGGATAGCAGAAGCTGATACTTTTGGTTTCGTTGATTTTTTCTACTCTGATGTAAGATACTACACCAGCTGGCAGTGCGCAAACGACGGCCAGTGCCCAGATGAAAACAGCACATAATATGGTCAGTCTTGTAGCTCTTCTTCCTCCTCCTCCTGTGTGCAATTTGCGCATAGGGTAGACGATGGCGAAGTAACGATCTGCGCTTAGGGCAGTTAGCGTAAATACTGAGACGCCTATGGATATATCCTTCACACACTCCGACATCTTGCAGATCAGTTCACCGTAGGGCCACGATTCAAAAGTGAAAACTGTAGAAGTGAATGGAACACATGTGATTATCACCAGGAGGTCTCCTAGCGCCAAACTGAAGATGTACGTGTTGGGGACGTTCCTCATGTTGCGGTGACGTATGAAGATCAGTACCAAGGTACCGTTACCAAGGACACCGACAACGAAGATGAGAGCGAAAAGAATGGGGACGATGTAAGTCTCGGGTCGTTTGGAGTATTCGAGATATGGGATTTCCGTCGAATTTGTAAAGTTGACAGCGATGGAAACTGGCGACGAGAAGGTGGCGTTGGTTTCAACGTAAAGGTTTTCCATTTCTACCGTAGTATTGGTTTCCATTTTCCTTTTAGTGGCAGATGTAAAGTAATGAAGTCTTTGTTTCTACTGTGTGACACAAGCGTCCTGGATGATGTGACGCTCCCGTATCTTATGTGACCTTGTGCTTCGTGTCGGTCCTGATGTATTGCTAAGCGTTATACATTGGATACGCTAACGTAGATACTGTTCAGTTAAGAAAAACTGTTTATTTCCCTACGAATGAACAACAAGCTATTTGTGTCTTTCACTATTGTTCGCTGTTTTAGTTTATACAAATTGTTTACAAACCATTTATAACTAGATATTTATTAAAAATGCTTGTTCGAGTAACGTCTATTTCAGATGGACATGTTGTTGTAGATTATACAGGAAGCATATATTTAGTGATGTTACACTGCCAGTGAAAATACTTTTTTTTACACGTGCTGATCTAATAATATCGCTTTTTTGCAAGTCTGTCCACCTAAAACTCTTGATCACACTGTCATTCTCCCTTTATTATTGTTTATCATTCTGACTTCACAAGCCCCAAAACCGAGGAAGTTATTCTATATTTGTATCGAGGCAATCACAGAAGTCCGGCATTTAAAATGTCATTCTTTCCTTCCCTCGCAAAATGCTTGATTTTTAAAAATTAGAGAGGGTTCTGAAAGGAATTGCCAAAGTGTTTTTTACACTAAAAGCGAGTCAAACCCGAGCAGTCTTCAGGTTTTATGATTTCGGTGTTTGTAACACTCAGTGTATTGTTTATTGCGTTTTTATTAACTTAAAGAGGACATATTTATCCTGGGATGTTGTGGCCAGTTCGCAGAACCAGCAGGTTAGACATACAACTGTATTATTCCGTACCTTGTGGGTAGACATATTACTGTTGTATTGTTGAAATTCTTGACTTGAGAATTACTCGCAAAGCGTCGCAACCTGAAATGGTAATATGTTTTTTTTGGGGGTCTTTATATAATGCCCGAAAGGGAAACCCGTCACTTGCAACATTTTTAGCCTATGACTCGTTTCGTCGAAAGCCGAGGGATAGAAATCCAGACTGTCATGAAATATTCCCCCGCAGAATGACGTCACTGGCCCCTGTTATGATTTTTATTTCCACACGAACAGCGGGAATTCACACCGAATGCAGGACAAGTGTTTAAATCGATTGTTCTTTGAGGTTAAAGATGTTAATTTCATTTGCAACACTTCGCTCTTTCTTATTATTCTTAATTCTCCGTCGAGACGACAGAGGGAGCTGCGGTTGCTGCACTATTGTTCAACATGCCTGTACTTTCCTTGCACAAATGTGGCTTGGGATATTGCATTATGTCAGTCGCTTTTTATGTTTCATATTCTTTGTGCAATCACGCATAATTGTTTGGCGCTCTGTCTTCTATTCTTCTGCTTTGTTAAAATCCTCTAACTTTGATGTGGGTTTCTTGGAACAGTTGCCCATACCTCGTCCCATCATCTCGGATATTGCAAGTCTTGTCACGTGTTATCTCTGAAACGAAAGAAAATACAAGCTAACAAAAAGACTGTAGAGAATTATAAGAATAGGGATGTTACATAGAAGGGGTTGGCAATAATGGATTGGTGGTCGAAGCGATTTGTACTTGTTTCTTTATTAAGGTTTCCTTCTGTTGTGACGTCAACAAAGTCATATATCATGTGGTGTCCAGAGCGTTAATATAAAGCGCAGAGAAATGACACCCCTGTAAAAACGCATCATCCCTTCACCTCTTCAAATAGCAATAATAACGAACCATCTACATAGAACACTTTCCTTGGCAAGCTATAGTCTCCTGAATTCTCAACCTATTCTGTCCCCCCCCTCCCCCGCCGCCTATTTTACAGCCCGATTCATTACCGCGACCACAAAAAACAGCCACTAGATTCTGACGTCAGGCGCACCATTACACCCCCTTAATATAATATGCACATTAGCATGTATTTCCCAGCTACAGCTACTTCTTCCAAGCGATCTCTTTTCGTAAGATTTTATAACATATTTAAGTTTATATTTATTCCCTTTAATGTATGTTTTATGATCCCTCCATTTCATCCCCTTAAAACAAAGATCAATACGATAATAATAATAATAAGCTAACAATTTATTATAAATAATGACGTTAATGAACTGTCCTTCAACACGCACATAAAGTGTATTGCACTTAATAGGCCTAACTGCGACGAAGTAGAGCGTTACTGTCTGCTAGCGGTGCAGTACAACGTGCGTGTTCCCGTGCTGTCAGTTTTTTTTAAACATAATGATGGCGATAGCATGTAAGGAATGGAAACTAGGTGTAGCTAGCTGCAGGCCGGAAACTGCAAGAGGCTAACTATCTGGCAACAGTAGGTCAATTGCCTCCTTAACTTTCTAACTGTACTGTCCAAAATTACACACTCTTATGTAAAAGCACGTCTTGTTTCCGACTTTGTTGCTTGTGGTTTGGCGGACTTGAGCATCGATTTTGGAGCGTTCGTAGCCAAATACTGCAGTACCCTGCTTATGCGTTCCTTCACGTCAGTCTGTCTGTTTGCCCTTCCGTATGTAAAATCTCGAGTGTGGCTCAACAAATTTTCATAAGATCTCATTTTAGGAAGTGGTATTGAAATTGTCAACCTATTCAGATTTTTGATTTAGTGAGTAAGCTGCTCATCGGAGAGCAAAACGTTATGTGGTAACGTTACGCCGATAAGGAACCACAAGTTTTACTTTTGCGTTAGTCTATTTGATACGTAAATGAAACGGAGCTACGCTGTACTTCATAACGTAGAATATATTTGCATTTCAACTAGTAAATATTTTGTGTGATAGAAAACGCACATCGGCCTGATGATGGCACAGTGTTGATATGATATATTTGATAACTGCAGTTGGGTTGACACGCGGTGGAAGTAGTACAGTACACAGTTACACATAAACAATACACAGAACAGACAATGAAACACAATACCTAGAATGGAACATATATAAAAATAAAAATAAATGGCACAGTGGTTAAGGTGCTGTGCTACAAATCGGAAGGTCGCTGGTTCGATCCCAGCTGGTGTCATTGGATTTTTCGTTGACATAAAATCCTTCCGATCGCACTATGGTCCTGGGGTTGACTCAGCCTCTAACAGAAATGAGTACCAGGAGTATTTCTTGGGGGTAAATGCGGCCGGTGCGTAAGGCTGACAACCTACCGCCATCCTGTGCCGTTGTTAAGAAATTTGGGCACCTTAACTTCCTGGAACGCTCTGGACCCCTCCGGGCCTGTAACGGGACTGCTTTACCTTTACCTTTACCATATAAGCAGTCTGGTCGTTGTCAGGACATCGACCAGACTGCTTTTACATACTTCCGTGTCAATACGAGCCACTACTTTGAGTAAATCGTAAGCACCGTTTTTTTTTGATTCAGAGAATAGAAAAACTGTTCAAAATATTTTATCTATGCCAATTAATCAACCACTGGAACAAAGTTTCAGTGAGTCACAACCAGACTCACAGTACAGGCAATGTATAACGCAACATTGAGGCTCGTTCGCGTAACCATTGTTGTCGCGGAAAAGCAATAATTATTACACATTCTGAGTGTGTGTCTGTAGCCTTAGTTATACAGCATGCAATGCGTAAGCGCTTTATTACATTGTCGGCTGTGGCCTGTCCGACACTAACATAATTTTTCACATTATGTCTTAAGCGGCACTTTTTCAGAAAAAAAAAGAAGCTTTTGCTCATTAAAACGCGTGCTTTGATTTTCTTTATAATTTTTCTAACATTTTTTTTCATTTTGAGAATTATTGAGCTAGGTATGGTGAAAATGTATATTGGTCTTCACGCAAAGCAACCGTTTTTCATGTCAGATTTTAATGAAAGTTTAATTTTCTCGACAGATTTGCGAAAAATCTTCAAATATCAAGTTTCATGAAAATCCGTCCAGTGGAAGCCGAGTTGTTCCATGCGGAAGGAAGGACGAACGGACAGGTAGACTGACATGACGGACCCAATATTCGCTGTTCGCAGTGTTGCGAATGTGTCTGAAAATATACTATTGACGGGTGTTTTTTATGTGTTTATTCTCCCATCTGTGAACACGGTATAACAAGAGGGCCTGCCCGCCAGGTATTTGCCTCTCCACCAACTTGTGTACATATATTTGGGTAGCTGGCAGTAGCTCTTGTTGCCTCGTAGTAGGACATTTACTGTTCATATACATTTTCAGACTTTTACGGTGGATCTTACTAAAATGGTGTTTTTTTTGGGGGGGGGGATTTCTGCGCCGTGTAGGAGAATAAATCCACATGTTTACACGTTTCGGAAGAATATATCGCTTCCATCTTCAGGGTTATGAATTTATTTGAGGTGGGTGTTGAAGTCCGTTACAAATTAAGTTACAAGGAATTTGGTCGGCTGAAGTTACATGACTGGAACAATGGGAAGTTACGTCACCTCCATAATATGAAAATTTCTGCAGCATCTTTCTGAATCTCATTAATCACACCGAAGAAGGTTCTCCCGAAACGTCGGAACAAATGTATTATCTTACGGGTTGTAAGAGCCCAAAATACAAGCATTTGAGATTTTCTGTACTGATTTACCTCTGCATTTTCGGTTGGGTGGTAACTTCGTGGCGTCCAGTTTGCCTTGCGCGAAGCACTAACCACTGTCCCAATATAAAACTTTCCGGTTGTTTCATCTATCTGCAGGCACTTGAGCCCGACCACTCTAAGACGATTTGTACCTAACAGCAACCGCAGAAGCCGAGATTCGATCCGGGGCCACTCCTTGCTGGACTTGTGAGGTACAGACTGTCAGTGGGTAAGTTTTCCCTCGACGGCACTTAGGTTTCTCCCTTTTCGTGTAATTCCACCACTGGTACATTCTCACTTATAGACCCACCACCGGCACTATACCATCTTAGTAACCGACCGTATATTTAAACAGAACAATTTTCTCGCGAATATTCTTGGATTTCACCTCCCGTTTACGCACCCCTGTTCAGGGAGACACATGGGTACTGCTATAGACTTATCTCGTTACGGGGAAATTTCCGCGTTTGCGCCGATCTGCTGAGTCGTGTGACCCAGAGACATAAACATCCTTGAGTGGTGCGTAGAAACACCCCGAGGGAAGAAGCAGAGTTATGGCTTGGACATGATATCTTAGGGGGTTGTGTGCGATGTAGGGTAGACTTTTGCCAGCGGAAAGTAATAAGCCTACTAGAGTATGCTTTTACAGTTTAATACCACCCAAAAGGAAATCACAGAAAACATCAGTAACAGGCGATATCTGATCGCACTGCTTTGGTTTGATTATTCAGGGTTTATGAAAGGACGCCATCAATATGAATGGCAGAACAAGAGAAAATCACCACGGGGTGGTGGCGGGGGGTGGGGGGCTGGATGAGAGCTATTGGAAGTAGCGACGGACATGTCTGCTAATAAGCGCAATCCGAAATCACCAAGCATTTAGTGTAGCGTGTAGTAAGTGCACTGCGCGAATGATTTCGGGATGGGTACTAGCAAGTCTTCGTCATTCGCATGCGCGTCTATTACACTCCTAACAGCGATAATTCAATTGGCGATGGACGTGGACAGATAGGATCGTTAGAAAACAATTAGGAAGTATATAAAACTAAGTGGTCGTGATATTTTCTGCAAGAATTGAGGAAAATCATCAAGCCCGCGGGAAGAATATTATCTCCTGGCCGAGATGTGAACTCGGCACCTTCAGTCTACAAAGCAGGGTTAATAGCCACTCGACAGTATCATTCAGTAATAATAATAATAGCATTTTGGCAAAGAGCGAATATTTAATGAGACACGATGAAATTTATACACATTTACACTACTCAATATGCAAAGCCTTAGGCAATAAAACTACAGACAAATGGTACACACACATGCCCAAGCCAGTGTGTGAAGAGGGAGATGTCACAGTGTTGTGGAATCAAGCAGTACACACAGACAGAGAAGTTACAGCAAATAGACCAGATATAATAATTAAACACAATAAAGAGAAAACGTGCACACTGATAGATGTGGCAATACCTGCAGACAGAAATGTTGTGCAAAAGGAAGCGGAAAAGAAGTTAAAATACAAGAGTTTATGTATAGAGATGAAACGAATGTGGAACCTGAAATGTACGATTGTACCAGTAATAGTTGGAGCCACTGGAATAGTAACGAGAAGCTTAAGGAAAAATTTGGAAGCTGTACCAGGAAGACATTCGATAGATTCACTACAAAAGACAGCTATACTTGGAACATCACACATAATACGGAAAG
>Ga0123352_10014798_pt1 | contig 12424 bp, 9 predicted proteins | sample TergutLab28metaG_FD_89700 | JGI IMG/M metagenome (GOLD analysis project Ga0123352, IMG submission 89700) | Labiotermes labralis P1 segment gut microbial communities from Petit-Saut dam, French Guiana - Lab288 P1 | ecosystem: Host-associated > Arthropoda: Insects > Digestive system > Gut ... | reverse complement strand
CTGGATTGGGCTGGCCCAGGATAGAGACAGGTGGCGGACGCTTGTGAGTGCGGTAATGAACCTTCGGGTTCCGTGAAATGTGGGGAATTTCTTGACTAGCTGCAAACCAGTTAGCTTCTCAAGGACTCTGCACCATGGAGTAAGTAAGTAAGTATGTACGGTACATACAATATCAAAAAGACATTAAGACTAACTGGAGTGTTTGCTTGTTTGTTTGTTACACTTGGCTGATGGTACCTGTCTCTTTGTTCCACGATATCTCATCTTTCCTCAGTCTGCCGTTTAACTTTTTCCTTCATCTCCTCTTCATCCTGTGCATTGCTGTTATCATCCGGCTCGTCTTCCGCATTTTATCCCATATTTTCATTCTCTGTCTCACACACTTCGTTATCCTCCGTCGTCTTGCACGGTCTCTTCACCTTCTTCCGCAGTCTCGCAGTATTCTTCTCCATTCACTTTATCTTCTTTAGTCTCATACTTTTCTTCCTCAGTCTGTTCATCTTCTTCTTCAGTCTCACATTCACCCTTCGCATTTTGTTCATATTGTTCCTCCTTAATTACATCATGTTTTTCCTCGTTCTCCTCGTCATCGTTATCCTCAGTGTGTTCCCTTCTGTTCTCGTTCTGGTCCTTCTCTGTTCACTGGAATACAGCCGGTGTTATTCTGGCAATTATTAGAACGCACAAGATTGACAACGGAATATAAGCACAGTTATGAATTCAGCTACCAGTCCGCTGTATCGCCTGGTTATTTACAGAAAGTATTGAAGCTAGTGCTAGAATCACTGCGGGATGTTGCAATGCGGATTATCGCAGAGGGCTGCCAGTTGAATGAACTGAAACCTGTATGACATGCAGCTCACAACAATGCCTCATCAATAAAACATGCATGTGCCATGCCGTGACATCTGCCATCGGTCCTGCGATGCTCACTTTGTGTCTGTGCTGTTATTTCTTCATACTAGCCGGAACGACAGAGCTGCGTTTATCGACACTTCTGTGCACTGAACGTGTTGCTGTGGAGTGGCGCTATGGACTTGTATCTGGCAGGTCTTTGCTTAGAATCGGAGAGGACGCCTGCTTTCTTGGGGATTTTCATGGTTATCCTCAGTCCTTGAAGGTTTACGCTGGCTTAGTACCTGTGTTAGGCCACCATCAATTCGTTCCGGATCCTGACCTGTTCTTCAGGCGTCATTCATCCACGACGGTGTATTGCCTGATATGACAACATTGTCGTCAAACGGACCACACTAGGAGTTCCCAGCGATGTAACCGTTCTCATTGAATGGGCAGGGGGTGGGGTGGGGGTTCTGTTTGATTACCAGGGACGGTGGAAAACGGATGAACTCGAACAGCGACAACCGCCGTCCTTCTTGAACGACGTCATTGTTGCAGATCTTCCTTTTCGCCAGAATCTCGGCACGACCACTTATATCCTAGATAGATGTACTGAATTTCATTGCATTGTTTTTTTACCAATGAAATATACAGGACTAGAATGTGAAGAATTTTTATGTAAATTAGATTCGCAGTCCATGTTGTCAGTACGAGTATATTAGTTACGTGCGCGGTCTTCAGGCAGGTATACGTCGCGGCTAATATTTTACGTTGCCTCGTCCTCGTCGGTATCGTGACTACGCTGTGGGCTCAACGATTGTGGGTTCTAATGCCGCCAGAGGCAAGAGATTTTTTCCTATCAAAGAGGGTCCAGATCGACTCTCGGTTCCACTCACCCTCCTATTCTATGGATACGGTGCTTCTTTAGGGGAGTAAGGCACGGTGCTACAAGCCGGAAGTTCGCGGGTTCGATTCCCGCTGGTGTCATTGGAAATTTTCATTGACATAATCCTTGCGGCCGCACTATGGCCCTGGGGTTGACTCAGCCTCTAGCAGAAATGAGTACCAGCAATATTTCCTGGGGAGTAAAGGTGGCCGGTGCGTAGGACTGACAACCTTACCACCTTCATGTGCAGATTGTCTTGAAATCTGGGAGCCTCAGCCTCCTGGAACCCACAGGGCCTGTAATGGGATTGCTTCACCTTTACCTTTAAAGCTGCTGGGGCATGAATTTGACTCCTACATCTATAGCGCACAGGTTAACAATTAGATCTAAAACCTGTGCCCCTCCTGTAAATCTTAATGGTACGGACAGGGATAACTTTACGTTTAGAGTTAACTTTACCTTTACCTCTACCTGCACCTTTAGCCTTCTTGGTCGTAGGCTCCCCTGCCATTCCCATATTTAATCGAAACTCATATAGGAATGCAATGGAAATGAAACACACGGAAGCACCGATACGACATGCCGTTTAGTCTCCATGTTGGTACTAAGTAGAGTGTGTCTGAAATGTGATGGCACACGCGCAGAAACCAGATTTCGTCTTTCGGCGAAATGGACGAGTCCATTTAAATCGGCGGGGGCGCCAGTTCACTCGTCTACTGACAGCCGAGGTGTGCGCATCAGCGGTAGTAATGCTGGATACACCATGTTCCGAGGTAGTGTGAAGGGTACTAGCTGCCCACACCATTCATTTTCCCCTTCACTTTCCCTCCCGTGCGTCACCGTGTGCCATCACATTTCAACTGGACTCTACTTCGTAATAACCGAACGCAAATATGTAAAATTGTCCGAATTGTGTCACACAGCACCGCATTGCGATGAGGTTATCACGTGACCAGAAGTACATAATGACTCAAGAGGCGGTTCGTGTAACGTAAAGGAACGCCGCGGCGTCGTCCTCAGGTTACTAATGGGTGTTCTGTACAGTGTAATGATTCAACGCTTAGGCGCAAGGATAGGCAAGCTGCCTTCCTCGTGACGAATGTGACAAAGAAATTTTTAGCAGTCCAGTTGGTAACACTGAGGAGTCGTTTGACTATTTGTGACCGCCTGCAATTTGAAGCAACGTGAAGTGGAGTGTTTGCCCGTTTTGCGTGTCTTTGTATGTGACTAACTCAAGGCTCGCCTAATCAGAAAATTTCCGCTTCGCATGGCTACGGGATGGACGGTCAGGGATTCGAGTTCCGATGGGGCAAAAGATTTTTCGCTTCTCCTAAACGTCCAGACTGCCTCTGGGCGTACAAAGTCTCCTATTCAGGAATATCAGAATTCTTTCCTGGGGAGGCGAGACGTGAATTTAACCAGTCACCTCCATCCAGTGTCGAGGTTAAGAATTAGCGGAGTTATGCCTCGTCTCCCCCTATATGCCATCATGTCGCGGATAGGGACACTTTACCTTTACATTAATGTGTCTGATGCACCTTTGGATCAAATGCGACCAGTCCACACCCTGCAACTTCGTTTGTTTGATATGTTTCGATTTTATTTTTTAGTGTACGCCCAGGTTTTCGACGTAGTCTATTTCGTTCAGGATTTCGGACGAAACTTCTTTTCTGCTCTCTTCTGTGAATGCCACCTGTCCGCCCATCTCTCCCTTGGTTTAATGACCCTAATATTACCTCATTAGGAAAACAGTGTAATACTTGTAACTTGAAACTTGGAAGGTATTTGAGGAATGCGGATATCGAGGGTTGGTGTTTCTGACTGGCGAGACAGTGTGGGTCAGCGACTACTGTATGTGCAAAAACTTCCGTCGTCAGTGCAGTACAGAAATCTTTTTCAGGCTCTTCTAGCGTTCGGTGTATTGAGGCCTGGGAGGGGGGGGGGTGGAGGGCGACTTGGTGTGCATTCAAATAGGTACTGGCCGGTAGCCACGCCTTTCTTTTACTTCCTGTTTGTCCCGCTTCCTCGTCCCGGGAGTTTGAAGTTGTTAGTCCTGAACTATGCAAATGGTGAAGCTTCTCACTGCACGGTTTTCTCCAGCCTCCACTTGGGTTCAGACATTCTCAGTACCCTTCGTCTGCGTTCTTTCCTTTATTTCTGAGAAACCTCTGTTCTGTAAATATATATCCCATTTGTTTATGTGTTTAATTAATTTTTTTCTATTAAAACACGTTATGTAGCGAACTGTGAAGGATGATTAGAAAGTATTCGTCGTTATTTTTAGGGTACAAACGTAATATTTTCACGGAAATGACAAATAAAACGACAAGACCTTACGGACAGCCAGAATCTGGCAAACTCGATGTATAAATGTAACGTTAAGACCATTTATAGCTTGTGCATTGACTGTAGCCCCTTCTTGGTGTCGTAGATAGGGCCCCTGGTACCCGTGGATCAGGGGGTCCCCGGGACACACAGAAGACTACAGTTTGTTCTGGGTGCTTGAGGACTGCGTTCCATCCTTCTGGCAATGTTCTGGATCCCTGTTATGAAATATGGGAGTAACTTCACTAGCAATTGCAACGCCCCCCCCCCCGGTCGGTTATCTACGCCATTGCATCTTTTCCAAAATTCTGTGTGAGTTTATTGTTTCGCCATTCCAGCTACACGCCCATCATATAGTAACCTCCTTGACCTAACAGTTCCAAAAAGACGAGGAAAAGAGTTGATGTATTCACACTCCGCGTCGTGTAATATGGTTCACGAGTTGTGTTTGTCGCTCTCACTTCCAGGTCTTTGCGTTACGGCTAAAGGTCAAGGAAAAGGTAAAGTTCACACCAGAGCAGGCCACGAAGACCTAACGGGGGAGTAGAGGTATAGCTGTACTCTTTTTTTAACCTCGGCGCTAGATGGTGGGTGGTCAACGCCACGCCCCGGCCGCTTTACCCACGGGAATGATCTTGTACCCTTGTATAGGAGGCTGAGGAGTGGGCCCCCAGGGCCGGTGTGGACGGGTGCGGCAAGTTTCGCCCCCCTCCCCCCCACCACAACTGGAACTCGATTCCTGGACCGTCCAGTCCGTAGCGAGCTGCTATACCGACTGAGCTATCCCGTCCCCCCACGCACGCACACACACACACACACACGTATGTGTGTGTGTGTGTATATATATATATAATCAGAAAATATCAGGGATAACTAACTGTCCATTCTGATTCGTATGAAGAGGATAACCCAGAATATAAAAAAGAGCAAAAAAAGTAGCACACGAAATTTGCTGTAACTGTCAAGGTGAGGCGTCACTTTCTAGTATTACTGTGGCGCTTTAATCAAGGAGGAGTTGGGCTGAGCCTGTAGCACACATTCATAGATGAGATTTGCATATAAAATTCTTACTGAGACCTTAACACCTTCGTATGCCCAAACGTAAGCGGGAGAATAATATTAAAATGAATGTGAAATAAATGTGGCCTGAGGGCTATGTACTTCATGTAGACGTAAAGCAGTCCCGTTACAGGCCTGGAGTGGCCCAGAGGGTTTCAGGAAGTTAAGGTTCCCAGATTTCATGACAGCGGCACAGGATGGTGGTAAGGTTGTCAGCCTTACGCACCGGCCGCCTTTACCCCCAGGCGATGCTCCTGGTACCCCTTTCCGTTAGAGGCTGAGTCGACCCCAGGGCCATAGTGCGATCGGAAGGATTTTATGTCAATGAAAAATTCTAGTGGCACCAGCCGGGATCAAACCAGCGACCTTCTGATTTGTAGCACAGCACCTTAACCACTGTGCTACCGCGGTCACCATTTACTTCATGTACCTACCTCATTACTGGGTCCAATTACAGGCTTTCTTGTGAGATATGTTCCTTAAAGAGGCAGCAGTTTTCCTGAACATCTGAGAAACTATCAGCTTTCCAGAGATTCTTCACCACTTTTGTCAGTCAGTATGAAGTAGCAGGATCAATTTGTTTTGACATTGTCCAGCGCTGTAGATAATCGGAATGCGATGAACTGCCGGTGCACTCGAGCGGGTTACCGCGCCTGTAGGACCGTCGGAGGCGTCGTTTACGGAAATCTGGTAGCATTTCGAGTAATCGCGGTACTTTGCCACGCTTCGTGTTATTCGTTCTTTAGGTGGGGCTGATAATGACTCCTATTTCTTATTTTGCAGTTCAACTTCGTGGGTCGTATTCTGGGACCTCGAGGCATGACAGCGAAGCAGCTAGAACAAGAAACTGGATGCAAAATCATGGTCCGGGGGCGGGGCTCAATGAGGGACAAGAAAAAGGTAAGTTCACTGTATTATTTCAGACGCCGACAGCTGACGTGGACATAGAGCCAGGCCGTTTCTTCGCTGTTTTGTTCAGCACAATTGTTACACTTTGCGCTTCAGTATGTTACCAAAGTTGCGAGCTATTATCTTTAGTTGTATGTCAGGTTATTATTTAGGATGGGTGAAATCGCGCGTTGGTGCAGCTGTTTGTAGTATACAGACATTCCCCGAATTAACGCAGTTTCGCACTCGCGCAGTTTTTTAAAACAAGTTGGGCAGTGTAGGCATAACGTAATATCGATGCGCGTTCGCGTAACCGTTGTTGCCGTGCAGAAGCAATAAGTAATAAATGTTATGATTGTGTGTTTGTTCTTGCCTTAATTTTGCGGCATGCAAACTGCATTTTCCTTTTTTGACGTTCAAGTGACCGTGCATCGTGATAAATTCTTATAATAAAATGCACTAATTTCTCAAATTTATTCTTAGAATGAAACTCTACATGTTTCGGACAGTTCCTCTGTCCATCATCAGGAGTTTTTAACTGTACACACAGTAATGGTATATGTCATACAGGTTTTCTGACAGCTTGCGAGCAGGATCAGAACGGAACTGTTCCATCCTGATCCTGCTCGCAAACTGTCAGCAAACCTGTATGACATATACCATTGCTGTGTGTACAATGAAAAACTCCTGATTATGGACAGAGGAACTGTCCGAAACATGTAGAGTTTTATTCCAAGAATAGATTTGAGAAATTAGTGCATCTAATTGGTTTTATAATAAGAATGCATTTTCCTTGCGTGTTAGTATTTATCATCCGTGGCCTGCGTGATTCTGCCACATTTTTTGTCTCATAAACCACACTATTTCCGGGGTGGGATTACTGGTTAGAATGCGTGTTTTGATTCTCTCCATAATTTTGGTCTGAAGTATTTCTCATTCTAAGGAGAAATCAGCGAGATTCGTGTATTGTCGTAAATGTGAATAGGGCTGCATGTGAAGTGCCCGTTATTCTTGTCATATTGAAATGAATCTTGAATTTTCTCGACAGATTTTCGATAAATCCTCAAGTACCAAATTGAATGAAAATCCGTCCAGTGAAAGCCGAATTGTTGCCTGCGGGGACATACAGACGGACGAACATAACGAAGCTAATAGTCGCTTTTCGAATTATTTCGCACGCCCCTGAAAATTCTAAAATTAAAAAAATTAGTTATATTTGCGCAGAATTTTTCTGTGCGGGATTGAAAGGGCAATTGAGACAACGGTGGGGAAGAATACTGCTGGGCGATAACACTAGTGGCGGGGCGGTCATGTTCTGTTGGGATGGGGTTCGGGTTTCATTCGGACTCCCTTGTATACGCGTATATTTAGGTGAACATGTGTATGCTCGCTGCAGACTTACGCCGGTCCGGAATGTCGGGACGTGTATGTATGTCATTTAGCTAAAGTGATAGTTAGCTCGTCACCGATTGTGCAAAATTTTTTCAACCCTGACACAGAGTTGCTGAAGCGATGCTGGTTTAGTTAGGAATTCCGCAGACTGAATGGCCTCAATTTTTGTACGAACGTTGCGAATGATGTCTTCTGTAACATGTTACGAGGTTGCGTTCATGAACAACACCCCCTGTAAGGGCCCCTTTCCACGAGCCTGCTTTTGGCGCCACAAATGGGAGGGCGACTGAAGCGAACCATTTTCCACTAACGCGTTTGTCATGCTTCAGCGCGTGTGAGAAGCGAACCCACGTTTCCCAGTTCAGCTCCCGGTATGAAATAGAGTTCGAAGAAGAAGTTGTCTTTCTGTTACTGCACAAGACATTGAAGAAGAAAAGGATGCATAAATTTTGGATACTTCCCCTACCGAATTCAAGACGGGAACGTGGCGTCATCTGCACTTCCTTTAATGACCTAAGAAATGATGAATGTCAGTTCTTCAGCTATTTCCGTATGTCAGTCGGCTCTGTCGACGCACGTCTTCGGCTTTTCTGTAACGATATTTCGTGATCAGACACAAATGTGAGAAGATGTGTTCCTCTCTGAAGAGTAAGGCTGTAACCTGGCGGTACGTTCAGACTGACTGTATATTCGTACAGTACTTCTTTTACAGTATTGGTGTTCTCCTCCGAACGCGTTACTGTTGCTATTATTGATGGTTTTTATTGGCCTATTTAATTTAAGTATTCGTTTTATATTATGTAAAATACGCTCAATAAATAACACATTTATTGCGTGCCTAGTTCCTTCCCGCCAGCGCGTTCGTCTCAAAATCTGGAAACTTGTTTGCATAGATACTTTCCCAGCACCTAGTTTTCCCCCCACATTATCACTGTACGATGCAACCTTACTTTCCCATAATCTACACTTGTTCATTCCGACACAACACAGGTTTATTTTAATTCAAAAATGTTCCTTTATATGTTGCTGCATGTTTCGGCCTGTACTTCGGCCATCCTCAGTCATGTCCATACAATGACCAATACAGTAACCAATACAATACAATAACGAAGGAAGATATAATAAGAATCTAAGTTTCCCCTTGTGTACAGCCCCTATTTTTTATAATGCTCAAACATAGAACATAAAATATAAAAACATAAGCCAGAAACAATTTTAAAAAAATGTGTATATAAAGATTTGCATTAGATTCCGGTCGTCGTGCATTGCAGTAAAAGTGCGTATGAAATTCTTCCACGATTTTGTGTATTTTAATTAGCGCTGCATCGTCCCACATAGCATATTCGTTTATAAAACTTCTTCTTTGAATTCTGTTTGCAAATTGCGGGCCAGGATACAATTTAAGGTGGTGGTGGAACGATGTTTAGCATTTTAAAAATTTGTGTATAAAATCTGTACATACAAATTTTTAAATTAATTTATGTTGTTTTCTGGGTTTGAACTTTATAAAAACAACGCCTGTAAAAGGGACCCCTTGGATTCTTATTAAACTATCTTCCTTTATAAGGCTTTTATATTGACATGCCTGAGGATGGCCTAAGTACAGGCCGAAACACGTAGCACGCATGTAAAGGTAATGTTTTCAATGAAATAAACCTGTGTTGTGTTGGAATGAACAAGCGTAGTTTATTTGGTCATAAACACAGCGGATTGCTTCGAAAGGAATACATTCGCATGTTGCTGGACAGGCTTCAGTGTCAGTGACAATTCCGTATCGACGTTATGATTCATTGTGCGGATGTAAGCGCGCGCGCGCACACACGCAGACACGTTGACTGATGGAAGAAGTGGCGCGACTCGACACACTCGTGTAAACGAGATCAAAAGTCAGGCTATCGTTGGCTGTGGTGCGTCAGAGTTGCGGCGCTGCAGCTAGTGTTTGTAGCGCTTCAGTTTCTGAAGCGCTTGTACGTGGAAACACGCCCTTTAAAAAGGAATGGTTCGCGCTTCTATTCGTGGCGCCACAAACGCGCTCGTAGAACAGGGCTCAAAGCCTTCTTTTAGCCTGACCGGGAATTAAGGGTAAAAAGTGGTCATGGCATGAGGCTAACCACTCTCTGTATGTAGTGCCGAGATCTACTGCATGGAGCTATACCGCCACTCCCTGTACACGTTGATGGCTTGAACAGAGACAGCTGTGCTTTCTTTTGTTTTTATATTACGGCCATCTGGAGAAAGGTTATGTTATGATGCTGTTAGCAGTGTGGAAATAAGGTCTGCTTTATGTGTCTGTCTTTTTGTTTTTGGCGCGACAGCCCCCAGTGGGCCAGGGCCTCCTCATTCACGAGGTTTCTAGATCACACACAACGACGCACTACAGTCGGTAGGACTCTTCTGGACGAGTGATCAGCTCGTCGCAGAGACCTCTACCTGACAACACACAACACTCACAACAGACAAACATCCATGCCTCCGGTGGGATTCGAAACCACAATCTGAGCAGGCGATCGACCGCAGACCTACGCCATAAACCACGCGGCCACTGGAATCGGCTTATGTGTCTGTAGGGTTAATTAATTACAGTGATACCTCGGCTAACGAAGATAATTCGTTCCGGAATCACATTCGTTAGCCGAAACTCGAACGCAAACAACCCAGTCGGGTTGGTGGGTCTCCCCTATGTGATGTGGTCCGCTCATTTCTTTGTCACACACATACAGACGGAAAAGATAAGCTCCAGGAATGGCCCGACCGTTCATGTTTGCTGCTTTATGTTAGCGCGCGCATCCACTGAAACATTCGTTAACCGAGTCTGAAAAACAGCGAAAAAAGTCTTCGTTAGCCGAAAAATTCGTTAGCAGGGTCACTCGTTAGCCGAGGTATCACTGTACACTGTAGCTGTACAGAGCGGTTACTTTTAATTAGCCACATTCCGATGGTTCTATTTCGTAGAAGCGAATTTTGCTTTTAAAGTGAACCAGGTTTTAAGAGTGGCAATAATTGTAATTCATTTAGCCGCTGGTGACTGAATGGACGTTTCGACACGACTGTTTTTCAAGTGACAAAACGTTCTCCGCCGAACATGTCACTTTATTTTAGAGATGGCGTAACTTCTTAATTTGGTGCGTTGCCCGTCTTGTGTTTGCATAGCTCTTCACATTCCCTGAGGACATGCGGTTATTTAATTGACGTATTTTGAAAGAAACGTCGCGCTCCGTCAGCTGGAATAAACACGACTATTTTATTGTTGCTACTCAGCTGTGACGGGTGAAAGGTTGAAGCACATTTTCGTCTTTTAGTAGCCTTTATCAATAGTGCTGTATTTGCAACGTGCCTGTTTGTCCTTACGTAATGCCTGCACTCAGGATGAATTCAAATTCCAGTTTATTGGTTAAGTTCCATGTACAATTCTGGTAACACCGGCATTTTGCCAGTCTTCATACATGATCTTAATACTAATGGCTGAGAGCTATCTTGACTACTAGCCATATTCTGTCAGGTATTAACCAGGCACAAAGGTAAAAGGTACAGGTAAAGTTCACCCTAGAACAGGCCACGAAGGCCCATAGGGGGAGTAGAGGTATAGCTCTACTCTTTCTTTAACCTCGGTGCTAGATGGGGTGGGTGGTCAACGCCACGCCTCGGCCGTTTTATCTCGCCCCAACCGGGATTCGATCTCCGGTCCGTCCAGCCCGTAGCGAGTCGTTATACCGACTGAGCTAACCCGGCCCACGTCAACCTGGCGTGTATATATATATATATATATATACACACACACACACACACACACACACATACGTACATACATACATACACCTGAGGGAAAGAGCCCACTTGGGAGACCCAGGCTTAGACGGGAAGATATAAAGATTGATCTTCAGGAAGTGGATTTGGTGGTATGGACTTGATCGAGCTGGCTCAGGATAGGGACAGGTGAAAACGGTAATGAACCTTCGGGTTCCGTAAAATGTGGGGAATTTCGTGCCTTGCTGAGAACCTGTTAACTTCTCAAGAAGGACTCTGATCGATCGAGTAAGTAAGTATAGGCTTATATACACGAATATGGTGTATGTATATATAGTTCCTCCGCTCTTGTTTCGTCAAGACCTTGCTCCGATTTTGTCCCTTCATTTTTCCTACTTGCCTTTTACTCTGTGTAAAAAGTTACGTTAACTTTTTAATTCTGTGATCTCATTACAGCCGATTATTTTCTGCTATGCTGCTACTTCATCTGTGTGTAACCATTTATTATCTACTATTGTTCTCGCCCTCTCGGTGTCTCAATTCAGTTTAGCAACTTATGAAATACATGGGGTACCTCTCACACAGAACGAATTGTTATTGATGAAATTAGGTATTACGACAGCTCAATAAATAGATTGTAATTTTTTTTTCCAAAGAACGTGCACGGGGACAGGGAGAGGGGTGCAGCATTTGTGGCAGTATTGTTTGCATTTTGCTAGGGCGCTTTCGTTCATTGCAGTGTCAAGACACGATATCTCGTGATACAGCGCTTCGATATACATCGGGTTAAAGTGTGAAGTAGTTTGTGACCTATTGCCAGACCTGGTAATTATCATCATCATCATTATCAGGACGTGCAGGCTATGTTTGTGGTTCTATTCGCCACACATCACGAGAACAGACGCTTTGAAATACACTGTGTGTAGGTTGGATCACAATTGACACAACACCCCTGCAACAGAAATTGTTGGGCAAGTTTTTTTTTTCCAGTAGCCAAGTGTGTGCCTGCGTCGCTTTCTTGGTCGGGCCGCGCCACTTCACCTCAATACCAGAGATCGCTTTTGAAAGGGTTTGTTTCCGTAACTGCGTATATGTCCATACTTTCATGTTCGGAATCTTCGTCTTCGAAGCCAGTCAACGGATTTCAAAGAAACTTGGAATGCTTGGTAATAATATTTCTCGCGCGAATTTCATCAGCCTCCTCCCCCGCCCCCCCCTCCCCCCCCTCACCCCCCCCCCCCCCCCCCCCCCCACACCCCCCTCCTCCCCCCCACACCACCAACCTACCACCCT
>Ga0123352_10014797_pt1 | contig 12424 bp, 5 predicted proteins | sample TergutLab28metaG_FD_89700 | JGI IMG/M metagenome (GOLD analysis project Ga0123352, IMG submission 89700) | Labiotermes labralis P1 segment gut microbial communities from Petit-Saut dam, French Guiana - Lab288 P1 | ecosystem: Host-associated > Arthropoda: Insects > Digestive system > Gut ... | reverse complement strand
TGGTACCAATAGTATACCCTGAGGATGGGGACGGTGTTTGGTACCAATAGTATACCCTGAGGATGTGGACGGGGTTTGGTACCAATAGTATACCCTGAGGATGTGGACGGTGTTTGGTACCAATAGTATACCCTGAGGATGGGGACGGGGTTTGGTACCAATAGTATACCCTGAGGATGGGGACGGTGTTTGGTACCAATAGTATACCCTGAGGATGTGGACGGGGTTTGGTACCAATAGTATACCCTGAGGATGGGGACGGGGTTTTTCCCCGAAATTTAGGTAAACCTTCACATCTTGACACAGCTGTCTGCCCGAGAAAATTTCACGGATCAAAACTCATATACGGTATTATATATGCCAACCCTTGCTCTGCACATCATCGTTGCCATGCCTTCGTGGTACAAAATGAAATGTTCCTGTCATCAGGAAAAGCTTTTGTTGAATTTCTAGTGATATAATTATTATGAAATTTTACAAAATTCTTGCATTATTTCATTTTATTAAATAATATTTCTGTTCGAGTGCATTCACTCTGACATTTCTGATTACTTATTACAATGAGACAAAACACAAAAGGGTATATTCCCTATCATGTTCATACCTGACTGAATTATACTTGTACTGGTACATGTAGTTGCACATCAAGTTTAATTATTTACAAAGACCTCCAAGAGGAACTGTCAGTCATTTGTGACTGTAGGACTACAATGGTTGACAGTATTTAGTATCGGACCTATTTATAGGTAATTTAACTCTGAATTGTGCCATCCCCGTTGTGTAATATAAACTATAAAGTGGGTTGGAAGTTAATAACACAACTAGTATTTAGTTAGATGTTATATTCTAGGTTGAAAGTCTACTTGTTTCGGCCGGTAGTGGCTAATGATGGTCACTACCGGCCGAAACATGTAGTCTATTTGACTTAGAATATAACACCTATTTAAACATTAGTTGTGTTATTGACTTCCAACCCACTTTATAGTTTATAGTTGGTTTATTTAAACATTCTCTCCGTAACTTAAAGTGTAACTTCGAAAGCATTAGGCCTAATACTGTACTGCCAAGGTTTTATAATTTGCCTTCGGCGTGATGATAACGAAAAACGGTGGAAACAATTTTTGAATATTTTATTAGTCTGTGTGACGTTTGTGTTAAATCGAAGATTTAATTTTCCTACATATTTCCTTGTTTCAAAATTCCCCCCCCCCAAAAAAAAAGCTCCTGTCTGTTTACGAAAACATTTGTTTTGTTGTATCCGATGCGCTCTCTCCATGGAGATGATGGCGGCTTGGGAAAATGTATGGCACCTGCGCGAGTGTGGATCGACAGTGATTCTTTGAGTGCGTTGGAACACTCGAGAATTAAAATTCACGTCCAAACCATACTTTGAAATGACTAACATAATAACATGTTTAAAGGCTATGTCGATATATAGTGAAAAATGAAAAATAATATTGTTTATACATAAGGTATATTAATTTGTTGAATTTTGGTATTATTAAATTTACGTAGTTTATGAAACAAACAGTCTCTGAAGTCAATAGAATGCTCAGGACCAAAATACAAACGAATCTCCTACAAGCGTCTAGTTTCTCCTTTGTATAATGCTTGGGCACTGGTAGTAACGTGATAATTAATATTCTGAAACTAACAGAACTCCAAAATCATAGAATGAGCTCTGGTAGTTACGGCGTTACATGCAATGTGGCTTTGCCACGGTCTGGTTGCCTTAGACATTTCGAAACCTGGAATTATAAATTGCAATTTACTACTAGTCTGACATGTTAACTATTATTTTACTCTTTTGAAAACAGCATTGTTTTTGTTTAACAACTGCTTTTCTATTGGGAAAAAATCATTTTGCTGAATAATCGAGTATGTAAGGCTAATGAAACTTCCTACCTATACAGTTGTATAGTTGCATTATGCAACCTTTCTCTGATACGGAACGGAGCGTCCGACGAAAGTATCATAGATGTAGAATGTGCTTTATTCAGTAACAGACCACTTCGGCAACTGTAATTCAGGATTCCTTCAATTTCATAGAATATTCAGAGAAAAATTCTACGTAAGAGACAAACTAGTAAATAAACCTAAACACCAATTTATGATATAACGTCTGCATGCAAATTCACGATCAGACCTGCTTGCTCTTAAAGGAAGAGATAGCAGTTACAAACTTGAAAGAAGGCTAAGGAGACAGAAATGTGATTAAAAAAGAAGAAGAAAAGGTTCTAAAATATAAAGACCTTACAAATATAGAGCATGTGGAATGTAAAAACAAAGGTGATACCAGTAATAATAGGGGCGACTGGGACTATTTCAAAGTCATTCACAAAATACGTGAGCAACATACCAGGAAAATATGAAGTCAAGGAAATACAGAAAACAGCTATAACGGGAAGAATGAGATGGGCGGGGCACGTAGCACGTACGGGGAGATAAGAGCTGCATAGAGAATTTTAGTAGGGAAAACTGAGGGAAAGAGACCACTTGGAAGACGCAGGCGTAGATGGGAAGATAATGTTAAAATGGATATTCATGAAGTGGAATGTGGGGTGAGGAATGGATTGATCTGGCTCAGAAAGCAAAAGGGTGGCGGGCTCTTGTGAATGCGATAATTATCCTTCGGATTCCGTAAAATATTGGGAAATTCTTCAGCAGCTGAGAACCTGTTAGTTTCTCAAGAAGAACTCTGCTCAATGGAGTTAGTTAGTTAGTTGAAGGTGGTAAATTACTCTTTGTTTATTATTACAATAAACATAATGGCAGGCATTGCGATATGTTGCGTCATATCGCATTTTTTACGGAAAGAATTTGTTGATACCTCGCCCAACGCCCAAGATGGAGTACCACTCCTTGTCGGCCATGCGCGACTGCATATTTGATGTATTCGCAGCTGCCCTTCATATATGGAGTCCTTTCCTTCATCTGCAACCTGAAGACACGCCATGCTGTGATGACAGCACGTATGGTTGAGAGGACAGTAGCATACAGGTTTTTGATGGGGGAAAACTGAGGGAAAGAAAACACTTGGAAGACCCGGGCGTAGATGGGAGGATAGTATTAAAATGGATCTTCACAGGCTCTTTGAATGCGGTAATGAACTTTCGGGCCTCAGAATATGCGGCGAATTTCTTGACTATCTGAGGAACTCTTAGCTTCTCAAGGAGGACTCTGTTCAATGGAGTTAGTTATTTATTTAAAAATACAAAAGAATGCCAAAAGTCGTGACTATCATTTACTTTATCGATAATAAACTTTATTACTTTACGGATAATTAAATTTTTCTTGGTGGTGGTAAGTTACTGTTAATTAGTTGGTGAATTTATTCGATACGGCGCGCTGTTGTGCAGAACTTACTTCCAGGAAAAAAGTGTTGGGTGTTTTTTATGCCATACAGGCATCTCATGTCACTGAAAAGTTTACTGTATCTTTCATAACAACACGGAAATAACACACAGAGAAAAGTGAATGTTAGTTTTAATGCACCCTAACAAAATTGCACAATCACATGAGTTGGCCAGAAGCACTAAATCTCCTACAAGACTTAGGAACTAATATAAGGTCCACAAACTTGCTGCAACAACATACAAACATTTAACTCTTATCCTGCTAACGTGGAGAATTGGGTGAGCTCCTAATAGTGCCAAGATGGCAGATGGTATTTAACTCGGCAGTTAAAGGGTTAAGTAGTTAGGAAATTTGCCATTCTAAATGGGAGAAGAGGGACCATAACTGCGTTCACAACCTCTATTATTTCTCGATAGTGACTCACATGAATTGGGTACACTTCCCCAGTTTCTTTAGGTTGAATACCAATTTTTTCCTCTCTCTCACATTCATTATGTGGAATACTAATTTTCGTGAATCAGTTGAATTGTGGCAACTTCCTGATTTTCCCTATGTGGAATACTAATTTCAAGAGAAATTGCTACATATCATGTTAAACGACTCACATTTTGTAAAGAATTTTCATTACCCTCATACATGCTACACGTTCTGTTCATCTCCTTCTCCTGGACTGTATAAACCAAATATCATTTTGTGAAGAGAAAAAATAATGAAGATGTCTATAAAAGTCGTTAGGAATTTAAACAATTATCCTACAACACATCATAAAACTACATTTACCATCCACATTCTAATATTTTCCGTAAATTTATTAGACATTTTAGATTCAATATCCCAAGTATTTTCATCCCTGAGACAGCCACACACTAAATTATTGTCTAGAATTTATGTGCAATTGTAATGAACTTTGTATTATATTTTTTCGTTGTAAATTGTGTAGGATTTCTGATAACCATAGTACAACTTTGTCCTCGCAGCAAGGACACATGCTGACGGAATGAACTGGAAAATAAGTGAAAGTAATCCATCATGCAAACGTGAGTCCGCTTTTGTAGCACAAAAACTTCTCCATGTTGTCAACGGTGAAACAATGGAACCATTGTCAGGAGAGTGCAATTAACGGTGATTATCCCTCCAAAGTCTACCATATGGCACTTACCACAAAATTTCCAACAAAAATTAAGTAGTTTGGCCGACTCATACAGTGACTTGCATTGCAGATTATACTTTTTATGCATTGGGTATTAATAAGTTACCTAGTTATAATATAAATTTTCTCTCTAACATTTTAAATACTATGTTCCAAAAACAACTTCTAAATTCGTAATAGGAACCCAAAATTTTTCCAGTTTTCTATAACAGTTGCCCCTTTAGCGCATAATATTCACAACGTACCTCATATGAGGGGAAAAACAGATCAGCCAAAGGACATAAAGTCGATTCAAATTACAACAGGTAATGGTGTCGTTTGTCCTTATTACATTTGGGCGATTTGTCTTTATCCCTGTGGAACAGACATCAAATGAAGCCATCTGGAATATTACACCACGTGGCCTGGTAAAGCGGCGGATTTTCCGAATTTATCTATTGCTTCAAAACTTAGGATCAACATGAACACAAAGTCATGAACACCATTTGTCACAATGCACTAATTTCTCCGTTATTTTTTCATTATAAAAGGACATCTGTACTCTGAATAAAGAGAGACCAACTTGATGTCACTAGCTTTATTGTTTCCTTATTTACTGCTCAACATGTTTCGGGTGTTAGTACATCCTTCCTCAGGAGCTTGCGACTTAAATAAGGAAATAATAAAGCAAGTGACATCAAGCTGGTCTCTCTTTATTCAACTATCAAGATGATGCACGGTCCAATAAACATAAGATTCACATCTGTACTCTTTTTTTCCAACATTCCGGATTTGATGGAATTGTAATATGCACATATGAAGAAGCCATACGAACTTTATCCGCTAAAGTGTTCACGGCAGAACAAAGTGAAACATACTTTCTACTGGTCTTAAATAGTTATCATATTAGGCTCCTATTTGTAATCACTCCGTACTTTTACTGCTAATATATGTAACGATGAAGAGCAAGCGTTAGAGTTTAGACGTACCCTCCATAACTAAGCAGATAAAACACACGTTTAACAGGAAGTGAAATCTAACAAGACACTTGATGTGTAATATCGAGGAAGGAGTGCTACGGATGGTGCAGTGGAAAATCAATAAGTGTTACATATTCTGAGCGTCTATTTGTAGACTTATGTATCCAGCATGCAATGTGCATGCGCCTTATTTTCTGTGGCCTGACTGTCTCTACAAAAGTTTTCAAAATTATATCATACACGGCACGATTTTAGAAAACTTTATTCAATATAAAAGGTGTGATTTGATTTTCTGTAAAATATTTCTTTGCAATATTTCACATTCTAAGAAGAAATGTGCGAGATATGATCAAAAATGTGTATTGAACTTCACATAATTTATCCGTTATTCCTGTCCGATTTCAATGAAAATTTTCTCGATATATTTTCGAAAAATACAATCAAATTTCATTAAAATCTCTACAATGGGAGCCGAGTTGTTCGCGCGGACAGAGAGACGGCCAGACAGACATGACGAAGCTAATAGTAGCCTTTCGCAGTTTTGTAAACCCACCTTAAAAAAAACGAAAATGTGAGAAAAAAATATGCAAAAGCAAACTCGGGTCGGATCGAGTTTCGACATAACTACAGCATGCACTATTTAAACAAAAGAGAAGCATATCGTGTTGATATCAGCTGTATATTACATATAACACTGCTTACTCAGTTTATGGACTTGGCCGATGGTATATTTTTCCAAAAATATAATTTCCTAGAAAATAATTATGAAAAGAATAAGCAAACCTATTTCCCTCTCAGTAAATTAATACATGTTTGTCATTATTTGAGATTAACTTCGCAAAACCTGGACTTGTAACCACCATCCATTCTGTTGTTCAGTTGGATAATGAAATACATGGCCATATTGATTATTAAAGCTCTGAACCGCGTTACCACATAATTCTGTTCATTTTAACATTACATGATATGAAATAGTTGCCACGCTGGAACCCAGGTCATTTAATCTTTTGCAGTTTGACAGACAAGTACGTGACTTATAAAAATTATAGACTGAAAAATTAATTAGTTTAATTCTCTAAGGGTAACTTATTTGGGATCAAAAGTAGTGTTAGGATATTAACAGAACTGAGATGAGACAGGCAGCAGAAATTTATATTAAATGGAGTAAAAAAATTTGGTTTGACATTCTGCATTCTTTTTTTTTTTTTAGCAATTTAATTTACGTCATTGAGTCCGCGTGTCAAATGGCGACGGCTGTGCAGTTTCGCTCTGATGTTTGAAAACAATTCATTCGAAGGGGAATAAAGCGAATATGAACATGTAGCTGCACATGACAGGACAGAGCTTTTCCTAATTGCGTTCGATGTAAATTAATAATGTCGAAATAATAAAAATGTGAAAAACAAGAAAAAAAAACCGTTCGTAGTGTTCATAATTGCATATATATTAGCTACGTAACTCTAGATTAATTCAGTAACACAGATTTTTTGTTTACTTAAATATAATTATGAATTATTGGGCTTAAATGACGAATTGCCTGTTTTTAATCGAACAACACTGCATACGGTTTACATGGAATTTAAGTGTAGATTCATAAGTTCTTGTTCTTTGTTGTAGACTGAGAGGAATGCCAGTTACTACTTAAATAATATTAAATATTTCCTACAACTGATGAATAGTAACGAATGGTTTTGGTTTCATTTGCTCATGATATGAAGAACTAAATTACAGAAAAATATACTAGTGTCAGAATTTGAATGAAGCTGAACGTCAAGACCTAAACATGGATAGGAAGAAGATATTTGGCTGGATCTTAAGGATAATTGGGTAAAGTTAACTCTACTTCTCTGGTTGAGAATAAGGCCCAGTGAAATGAGCTTCTGCATGTAGGAGCATAATTTTTTCTTCAGGATATTCTTCAAATTGCTTTAATGTATGTGAGTTTATAAGCTTCTCAAAGAAATTTTCACTCATTGATATAAGCTGTTTCGTAAAGTAGAAATGAATTATAAATCCATGTGTCAGAGATATGAAACTCATAACTAAATCCCAGTGTTGTGTTTGTGCCCGCTTCTGAAATTGTCTGTAATAATCCACAAGTTGCTTAGCACGTATGAAAGAATACGGAAGCATACCGAAGCATTAGCATAAAGATTCATCTAATTTCTGAACTGTTATATATTTAAAAAACGAAGAAAGAGGTCTCCTTACAATACCCAACCCTTAAACATTTCCCTGTCGAAAAGTCACTTCAACAGAACATCTGAAACCAGAATTAAAATTATGTTACCCTGTACTTAGATTATGATTTACTTGGAGACTTTTAGGTATGTTGATAAAATCCTTCCCATGTTTCTTCCTTGGCGGTGGGCGATTTGTGTGGAAAACAGGTGAATCCGCAAGCACAAAAATCAGTTGTTACCTTGTATTTAATAAAATAGATTTTTATCCGTTCTGCAAAAAAAAAGACAAGCAATACTCTCATAAATCAATACACGCTACTGATATTAAACGACATGCTTCGGAAACATTTTTATAAATTCCATAGTAAATCGTCCAATTCCTGTTAATTAAGCGACATTATAAAGACAGATTCAGTAGCGGTTTACAAAAAAAGCCTTTGGTTCAGAACGTATCGAAAATGTAGTCGCACGCAAGCTGCTTTCAATCTCACAGCAAGGTGAACGTTGTAAAGTAGTGGGTTGAATTGTGTGTTCAATTTTCATTCGTTCAAGTGTGATCATTTTATATGTTCAAGCTGCCTTTTTTAAATCTCAACAGAGAACATATTGTAACAAATTACATGGATATTTATTTATGGTATATATATGCTGATCACTACTACAAAATTTTGTTTAGGGTCGTGTCTCTACCATTTAAATTGTAATGGTTTTTATTTCACTGAAATTTAGGAAACAAAGGTGAAGATTTCCTTTAAAATGTTTACTTATTGCAGTACGATAAATAACAGAACACTGAATTAGTATAAAATAAATATTGTTTAAAACTTACTTAAAATGAAATGTAATCTAATTTCATTATATTAACCTTTCAAAGACCACCGGTATCTCAACGTACCAAAATGTTTAACAATAAAAAATTCTACATTGTGATCACATGTAATTTTTTGTGTTTTGTATGGATCTCGGAACAACTGGCAAATTTTGTCTTACACAACATTAAAAGATCCGTTTTTATAACCGAGTTTGAGAGTGTTTACAGAGCGGTACGCACTGAGTCCTCATATAACACATATAAGTTTAGGCTTTAAAAGGTTAATACTTAAGATTCTGACCATATGTTTAAAAATACTCAATGAGAAAGAGAAAGTTAGCTTCTGACAAAGGCGACGGGATTCCTGACACTACCGACTCTTAAATACATTTTGCGTCAAGTAAAATGACACCTACACAACAAAACTACGAAATTTAAAACGAAAGACCGCGAATAGTTTAAAAAATAAGAAACGGCAGAGGAGGTTTATTTGTACTTTCTAATGTGGCTAGGAGGAGACTTTAGGGTGGAACGCCCTTCATAGTCGAGGGATGAAGTAGTAGCACACTAGAACTTGGGAAGAAACATGTTAAGAACACACTACTGGAGGTTTCAAGGCAAAGCTGGAAAAATCTGAATGAGACCTTGCTATCGGAATCAATAGCAGAGTTTGGGTACAAAGAAATTAAATTTAATTTCCAAATCCAGAAGTCAATTTCGATTAAAGGAAAATATAAATATCTTTAAAACTGAATTGGGAATAGTCTCAAAATTATTTTATATCTGTCTACGGTGCTGCAGCGCTGTGTCAGAAAACAGTGCCGGTATATTTAACTTACAATCACTTCCTCTTACATTTACCCTGATGCCACTAAAATTTGAATTCACGTTTTATCACACGTGTTTCTAACATGAACTCTGCGTATTTAGGGGGCATATTTCATTGACTAATTGCCGCTGTATTCATTAGGATATGTGTTCGTCACTATTTTGCCACATACGCTACTAGGTTTTGGTGCTCATTAGAGCCGAGAGAGAGGGAGAGAGAGAGAGAGAGTGAGGCATGAGCAATGGGCTTACTTCTCTTCACCCCTTATTACCCTGATGTGGAAGGACCTATGAAATGTGCATGTATTTTATTTCAAAATTCTATTCCGGTCCGGGAGCTATCGAGCTGGCTTTGTGGGTGAGTAAGTTACTGTCTTGATGTCCTCGACTAGCCCGTATCAACAAGCAGGTTTCATTCTGTTTCTGCTTATTCGTTACTCAAGGGCAGTAAGCCGTCAATTGGGACACATGGTGTCTTATAAATAACTCATATTGTATAAGCATCTCACTCTAAATTGTACATTATTTATTACAATTTTGTTATGTACTTCTAACTTATATGATTTGTAAGGTCACGTGGTGATGCAGATGGTTGAGGCACTACGCTATAAATCGGAAGGTCGGGGTTTCGATTCTCGACGGTATCATTGAAATTGTTCATGTATATAATCCTTTCGGCTGCACTATGGCCCTGGAGTCGACCCAGACTCCAACAGAAATGAGTACCAGGGACATTTCCTGGGGTTAATGGCGGCCGGTGCGTAGGGCTGACAAACTTGCCTAATTCTTGTGCAGATTGTATTTAAATCTGGGAGCCCCAAACTCCCGGAATTCTCAGGGCCCGTCCAGGCCTGCGTAGGGATTGCTTTACCTCTACTTCTTTATGTAGTTTTATTGTAACTTGCAATCCCGGCCGTTTTTCCGGTTACTTTACACCTCTCTGTTATGATGGAAAAGAGGGGATGCACTATCATAATAATGGGCCATAACCTGTAAGTAGACAATGTAACGGGCGGCGGCGGTGCGAGTTTGTGGTGTCATATTAAATAAAATTAAGAAAATCAGGATCTGTGTTTAAATGGCAAATGAAAAAGGTAACAAAAATAGCAAAGAATGTATGGGACTAGAGTATGCAAAGGGATAGTTGTATGTAAGGATATATATATGTGTGTGTGTGTGTGTGTATAAAGGTAAAGTGATCCCTTTACAGGCCCGGTGTGGCCTAGAGGGTGGGGAATATATATAACTCTACTCTTTCATGACTGCGGCACTAGAAGGGGGTGAGTGGTCAACAGCACGCTCCGGTCGCACTTTACCGCCGGGAAAGACCTGATACCCATTTTACAGGAGGCTTGGTGGGCCCCAGGGCCTGCCTGGACGAGCGGAATATCTCGTCCCCACCGGGATTCGATCCCGGACCTTCCAGCCCGTAGTCAGTCGTTATACCGACTGAGCTACCCGGCCACATATGTACATATGTGTGTTTCCATTTGAATATACGCGTATATACATATAAAGATGAATTATTCTCGGAATATAACGACACCACCTCTGTTGTTCTTTGTAGCCAGGCCCCACAATGCAACTCATCAGTGTTTCTGTCGAAGAATGTCTTAATTTTCCAGCATAACAGAAGGCCTATTTCATGCAATACATTTCCCTTAACAATTTAGAGAGCGAGGTACATTTTCCTGCACATTTTTCAAATTTAATTTATGGTTATTTATGTGCAAAACCTTTATCCTTAGTAAAAATTGTGCCAGCCAAGTGATGAAGGACTGCAATTTTTCTCCTTCCTTTCGCAGAATGCTGGCCTGCTCATATATCTCAGAAACCATCAATGTCATACCTAGAGGTGGGAGGGAAAGAAGTGGTCAACTTAGCTTAGAAAGAAGATAAGAAATGCGTTGTGGCTTCATTATAATTCAGGTGAAGGACAAAATGTCAGGATACATTTCTGCAAAGAAGCCACTAATCATAACCACATTAACACAACACGTACTGAATTATGCTTGAAGCGATAAAATGTAACGCTGTACCTGATTTTTGTCTGATAAGCAAACATTCATGGCACAACTAATTATTCAACAACTACTTAATTATCAACACAAGAGGAAATTTATCCAAACAATAAAGTTCATTGGTGGTGGGCTGATATACCGACATCGAAAATAACGAATTGTCTCGCAACAATGGATTATAAAAGGACAGAAAGGCCAAAGAAGAAGTTAATGATTATGACGAATATATTTATTATTATATTGAAGTTAATGTTGATAATAGAAGTTTGGTAACCATTTTGAAAGTCGCACATTGCATCAAATATCCTGAAGCTCTTGTTGGTTTCTACCATTCTCTTCATAAAAATGGCAGACTATTGCCTTGATTTTGGCCACGAAAATCCTCAAACATATTTTTTTTAATTTAATATTACTGTCCTGCTAACATCCCACGGTGTACATTGAAAGAACTTTTATTTACTGCAAAGTCACTCTACGTGTTTCGGGTGTCACAGCACTCATCATCAGGAGTACTAAAAACTGTAACCGCAAACTCCGGTACAGGTCATAATACTGGTACAGCTACTTCCCTCCAACGTGGCCCGATCGGGCCACGTTGGAGGTAAGTAGCTGTACCAGTAATATAACATGTACCAGAGGCTGCGGTTACAGTTGTTAGTACTCATGATGATGAGTGCTGTGACACCCGAAACATGTAGAGTGACTTTGCAGTGAATAAATATCTGCATACTGTTGCATCTGGTTGGATTTTTATTAACACTGAATTACGATGCACGGAACCGTGAGTTAAAAAAAATGAGAGAACTTTTAAATTAACTGGAAGTATGCAAGTTGAACAATTAGATGCTACAAATCTAATACTACCAGAACACTAACAAAACACAGTCCATGAACGTGTCCAGTCCTGAGCAAATGAATTCTACAAGAGTGTATCGGAATTCAGTCTAGCCATGGAAATATTTCAGACACGAAACTTTTTGCGGAAACCTCTTCCGTGACGCACTATAGTAAGGACAATATCAAGTTTCTCTCCTGTGCCGTGACGCACTATAGTAAGGACAATATCAAGTTTCTCTCCTGTGCCGTGACGCACTATAGTAAGGACAATATCAAGT
>Ga0123352_10014795_pt1 | contig 12425 bp, 8 predicted proteins | sample TergutLab28metaG_FD_89700 | JGI IMG/M metagenome (GOLD analysis project Ga0123352, IMG submission 89700) | Labiotermes labralis P1 segment gut microbial communities from Petit-Saut dam, French Guiana - Lab288 P1 | ecosystem: Host-associated > Arthropoda: Insects > Digestive system > Gut ... | reverse complement strand
TTAAGACATGGGTATAGCCCCCGGAAAGCCTTAAACTCCAATAACAAGCTTTTTGGGTAGGATGTTCCATTTTGTGTTTCTTTAAGGCTAAAATCTAAAATTATTGACAGTCAGTGGTTTTGGAGCGGGATACTAAATCCCCAACGTACAAATAAGAAAGAGACGTCGGGCCTTAAGACATGGGTATAGCCCCCGGAAAGCCTTAAACTCCAATAACAAGCTTAAAGTATTTCCCCGTAAATGTCACGGTTTTAGATTTTCCTATTCTACCAGAGACACCAAAACATACATTAGACCTGATATATATTCGTTAATAAGAGGAGAGTCTTGAAAATATTTAAAACTAAGCAGAACAATATAGAACGTAAAGTAAAACATATATTTGAGAGTTGTTTGACCGTGCATCTTCCTCATGAAATAGAGTTAAATGCCAACTTGATGCAACTAGGTAATTTTATTGATGTATTCTTAGCTCGACATGTTTCGGGTACATACGCCCATCATCAGGAGCATTAGATGTTGAGTTGCAGCATACGGTTTTCTGCGCCGAGTTTTTGGATGGGTGGTGGTCTTGAGAGTCGCTGTGTACGGTGCGGATAGTGCCGTCGCACGGCACCATCCGCACCGTACACACGACCTACGCAGCGGCTCTCAAGACCACCACCCATCTAAAAACTCGGCGCAGAAAACCATATGCTGCAACTCAACATCTAATGCTCCTGATGATGGGCGTATGTACCCGAAACATGTCGAGCTAAGAATACATCAATAAAATTACCTAGTTGCATCAAGTTGATATTCACTTTATTTTATAAAACCTATATGTATATTTGTTTATATTATACATATTCCAACATATTTCTGTCCTCCAAGCAACAATTTCAGGTAGCTGACACATCCACAGACAGCCATTCACATAGGATACACACCGGCATACAATGATACGGTTATTTTGCACTTTACGTGTTATATCCAGTACAATATATTACACTAAGCAGTCCATATTAACCAGGTACTATATTAAGAAATTATGTATCTGTAAACCTTGCTACAGGCTGGACGGTCCGGGGATCTATTCCCAGTGGGGACGAGAGTTGCACATCTACACCTTTTCTGTACCTTCGTGGTCTGTTCTAGGGTGACATTTGCCTTTATATATAATAAGGTTACGGTTTGTATTTATAATTTTATTTGCCAGAATGTCCAGTTGTTTTGGGGTGGCGAAAGAATAGGAAATATTAAGTCTAAAATATACATAAATAAATATATTTTTCGACACTTTTGTTTTCTCTATAAATTATTAATTCAGCAACTGTGGAAGATAGAAGAAAATTGTCCAATCCTATGGATAAGGTCAAAATACGTCCTTTTTTAAACATTCTGTGATCGAAAAATGTAGTAAACAGAATAAAATGGATGATGGGGTACGTTCTAACAGCTTACTAAGACATACCTGTAAAACATGATGCAGTACACAGACAGAGCTAACATGTTGAGCATTAAATAATGAAATAAAAAGCAATTGACATCAAGTTGGTCTCTCTTTATTCAACTGACATGGTACATTTTCTTGGTTCTTTACAAACATTTTGAATACAAATACACAGAATGTGCAACAGCGCAAGTGGTCTTAAATCTTTCGACATGCCTAAAGATCGAGGGGCCCATATGTGACATATGGCGTAATAAAACACGAAGGAGACATTGGGGAAACATTCAACTGGTAGCCAATTTCTGTAACTAAACCGGTCGGGTTTATCAAGCAAGAGAAATCAATGCGCTGTGTTCATGTCGTCTGCGAGTTGACAACGAACAGTCCCTGGGCTGAAGGAGACAAAGTGCCTCAATTTCAAAGCAAGAGAGCGATTCCTTCATCCCTTGGCTTAGTTTCTCCATTTATCCCCCCCCCCCACATAGTCTTCCAGTTTATGGACAGGGTAAAGCGGGTTCGTAATGCGTGGGGATGGTGGAAGACAGAAGAGAGGGAGGGCAGCGAGAGTCAGGTGCAGTAATCGATACTTCTCGAATCCAAACCAATACTGTTATCGTATTGTAGAGAATCTGAAGATCTTCAAAGGAGAGAAGAAAGAAATAAAGAAAGACGAAAGCGAAGTTTACAATAACGCGTTATATTAATGCAGGAATGCCGTTTCAGTTTTCATCTCGGCTGCAAGAACGAAATAGCCGTAAATGATATTTTCATAATTATTCTAAGGAAGTTACAATACTCTGTTCTGACCACGTGTGACACTATGCAGATACAATATGAAGTGACAAATAAATATGTGAATGACAGTCAGTAATGTTGATGTTTCACCAGACCTCAAAACGCAACACACCCCTTAGAGGTGACAAACAAAGAGATGGCACAAGGAACGATGTATAACATTTTAAAAAGGAATCCACAAATGAATTTATGAACTCTTGACTTCAGCTCCGAGCGGCTCCTCTCCATCATCGCTCACCAATATGGTCCGCACTCTCCTCAACCACTGTCACACGTCGCTCAATATTTCCACTGTGCCAGTATATAACAATGCATAATTACAGATTCTTTATGCACATATATCAGTTTTATTACAAGACCACCATTCACCATAAACACCATAAGCAACAGAACTACACTTATACTAATAAAAATCTGACGAGATGCAACGGTATGCAATTTGATTTATTTTACTGCAAAATCACTCTGCATGTTTCGGGTGTCCACCGCACCCATCATCAGGTGTACTAAAAACTGTAATCGCAACCTTCGGTACAGGTCATAATATCGGTATAGCTACTTCTCTCCAACGTGGCCAGGTCGGGTCTGAGTCCCGACAGTACTCCTGATGATGGGTGCGGTGGACACCCGAATCATGTAGAGTGATTTTGCAGTGAAGTAAATCAAACTGCATACTGTTACATCTCTTTGGATTTTTATTAGTATTGAATTATGAGGCACGGAACCATGAGCTTAAAAAGAAAAGAACTACACTTCTTATGTTTTTACTCACTGATATTTTACTACTTAAACTAGAAGTTTAACAAAAAATGTGTTTTAATTTTTAGCATGGGGGTGATTTCAACAAATTATAATGTTATTTATATTTGTTCTTATAACCCTGAAGATGGTTAGCTGAGTGGCAGAAACGTGTCCGTGATTACTATATAATAAGATTACATTCATAAATTCAAGTGTGTTTGTTGGCTCATTTTAAAAGTTTTATACATGTGGTTAAGTTGCGGGAAATGGGACATATTAAATTGAAAATAAAAATTTTTCATTTAATATTTTTTTTGTAAAACTCAAATTTATTGCAGTCTCTTTTATGACAGGAGCCTTTCTTTCCTCGAAAAACAACCGTGTTCACATTGAAGTGTGCAGTAAAATTCAAAACGCCTCAACACAATAAAGATATAAGCTCTCAGAAGCTCCTTTCTTCCGCCCTGACACATTAAGTAGCAGCCAAACAAAAACCATTGTAAATCTTATGTATATTGGACCTGCATCGTTGTGATAGTTTAAGAATAAGAGAACAACTTGTTGTCAATAGTTATTAAGTTGATTTCACTTCTTCTATGCTCAACATGTTTCGGACATTAATACATCCATCATCAGGAGCCTGCGACTTTTCTATTGTATCACCACATTGGTCGTGTATTCTTGTTTCGATATGTGTTGGAGTTTCGGTGTGGCTGGGTTGGGGTGGTATCCGTGTAGCAGGCTTCAGCCTGCTACACGGATACCACCCCAACCGAAACATGTTGAGAACAGAAGAAGTGAAATAAAACTTAATAACTAGTGACACCAAGTTGGTCTCTTATTCTTCAACTATCAAAAACCATTGTGTCTAAGATCGCATTTCGGTTCGCGCAGTTCAAATAATTGATTCTAAACTCGAATGACGTGCTGATATTTTGAAAACAATAATATAATGAATGGACTGCAACATAAAAATCAATTTAATGAGCTATTACGTGCGTCTAAATTTAGGTGAATTATATTTTAATATACGTCAAATACAGTTTTCTACGTAATCAATCGGAAGAACTCTCAAACGGGTAAAATCACGTGCGGTTGAATATAGGTGTTAATTAATGTACGTTACACAATTCAATTTGGACGGCCTTTGAAATAATTCTGTGAATGAGGATGAAATTTTTTACAACAAGTAGGAATCGGAAGACAGGCAGAACCTACAGGATGGTTGTGAAGGTGAACCATAGAAGCTGGACAAACGTCTGTAGCTCTCTATATCTAGAGGCGAGAAAGTAACGCCTTAGGCCGGGCGGGGAGAGGATGACGGAAATGTTTTGAAGTTGGTGAGGAAGAGGCAGTAAATAGTACGTACTGGAGAGGAGAAAGGGTGGACATTTAAGCAAATTTCACACCTTGCAAGGACGTAAAGGCGCCTTCTAAGGCATACTGAACACAATACTTAGTGGACACTAGGAAGCACCTCAACTGAATGGCGACAAAGCAGTAGACGATGTTTTGGGGATTAGTGAGAATTTGACGACTAAGGGAAAGCAAATTTTACGTACTGGACAACATCAGCTGACGACGATCAGACTCGTCTTTGACTACTGCCTTGCCACTGATCTTCTACCATTCCCTAACCGAGTTCCCGGTTGCACTTAACAGTCCAAATTACTTGGGAGTTACGAAGGATCAATATTTTGGTCTCGGCCACAGAATTCGGAAGTTTTGTCCTCTCGTTAGCAAAATCATTCCAATTCTTATCATGTTGTTTATGGGTTGCGGATTGTTCTGTTGCTGTGAGGGAGACACAGTTAGAATTTAGGCTGTGTCACTGATCAGAAATTTAGACACTGGTTGTTGAAGTCGCGCCTGCTTTCCGGTACTGACTGCCTTGTAGTGAAGGAAGTATCAGAAAGTTTTTAGACTCCAGTCTCTTCGGCTTGCTGCATAATCACGTATCATCGCGTGATAGCCCTGATTAATTCCTGTCAAACTTTACTCCATAATCACGTATCATCACGTGCTAGCCCTCACATATTCCTGAAAAACGTTGCTCCATAATCACGTATCATCGTGCGGTAGCCCTAACAAAGAAGCACATTTTCATATTTTCGGTCTTTCATCTGAGGACCATACCGTCGGTTCCGGCACCAGGCTGGTCAAAGATTAATTAGGCTTATGGTAATTATATACACCCCTTAATTTCGAACAGAAAGCCTATAAATCTGCCGGAACAATGTAACCCTCTTCACGTAGTTGGTATAATCCCCTGATTAGGCAGAAAGTTTCAAACTTGAGGCAAAGAATGACGATTGGTTTGTACTAAGCAGTGGCATCGGCTCCTTTGATTCATATGCCGTAATACCTAAAGGCTTTTATGGTTACTATCACCGGGACACACTTTACTGCACAACAGAATATACCGGTCGGTATACTAAATAGATATATTGCTGAATCTGTCACGTACCTGAACGTTCAGTGTAATGTAACAAGAAGTCACGCTGCAAAAGACGAAGTTCAAATAGCGATATATTTTGATTAAAATCGAAAGACATATATGAATATTGAAATGGGAAATTTGTGGAAAAAATAATGTTGTCTCATAAATGTAAAGATTTTGCTGTTAATGTCAAAATGCCGGCAGGAGGATTGCAAGTTTAGCAACACCAAATATTAAACTCTGAACTACAGGAAGGTGAATGGATCGTGACTTATTTTAAATGACGTTTTTGTTATGAAAGTAATACTAGGCTGAGGATGTGTCGAGAACAGGGTACTGAGGAGAATATTTGGGCCTAAGAGGGAAGAGGTAGCAGGGGAGTGGAGAAGACTACATAAAGAGGAGCCTAATGATTTGTATTCCTTACTAAATAGTGTTCGGGTGATCAAATCGAGAAGAATGAGATGGGTGGGGCATGTAAGAAGTACGGGGGAAAGGAGAAGCGTACAGAGGGTTGTGGTAGGAAAATCTGAGGGAAAGAGACAACTTGGAAGACCCAGGCGTAGGTGAGAGGATAATATTAAAATGGATCTTCAGGAAGTGGAATGTGGGGGGCACGGACTGGATCGATCTGGCTCAGGATAGGGACAGGTGGCGGCACTTGTGAATGCGGTAATGAACCTTCGGGTTCCATAAAATGTGGGGAATTTCTTGACTAGCTGAGAACCGGTGAGCTTATCAAGAAGGACTGCTTCATGGAGTAAGTAAGTAAGTAAGTAAGTATGTGAGTAAGTAAGTAAATATGTAAGTAAGTAAGAATGTCAGTAAGTAAGAAGGTCAGTAAGTAAGTGTTATGAAAGTATGATTTAATTAAGCGTATCCTATCTCTAAATTTAGTTTGAGTTAAAACAATTACCAGATGGGTCAATCAATGGAATATGAGCGGTTATTATTAGTGATAAATATAAATGATATAATTGTAGGGAAATATGTGTGGAAACACAAGTAGCGATCATGTTCGCTGTTAGTAACATGACGGATCGCAACCTACTGTTGACGCTAAGATAAATGTGAAATGAAACATTACACAACCGGACAGTCCTACTGTCACTTCTACACGCCCTCTGCCTTGTTTGACTGCCGTTCCCACAGTTCATTGCGGTGCAGAGGGGGAAGCATTTTGAGGGTCATTGTACCAAGTGCGTTTCACTTGTGCTGGTGACTGATTCATCTTAATTTAGCCGCAGGTAAACACACGATACGTGGCAGATCCAGGGGCGGGCCGTCAGTTAAGGCAACTGACACATGGAAAGGGAAGGTACTCGTCAGAACGGGGTGCTCTGACATGTCAAGGCTTCGGATGGTTACCTGTTAGTAGGCTAAGTTAATCGGAATAATTACTAATAACCAAGTGCCTGCACCACAGAAGATACGACTTCTATATCAATAATACCAAAAGGTTAATGTTGTTTACGGTAGTGCTCTTGTTCTGATATTGCTACTTGACATACGAATGTACACAGCCAACAGAACACAATATAACTTAATGTTGAAATGTTTGATAATTTCCAGCAGCAGCTGCTGTAATTGTAAAAGGTAAAGGTAAACAATCATGCACTGGCCTGGAGAGGCCCTGAGGGTTCCAGGAGGTTCAGGCTCCCAGATTTCATTACAGCCGGCACATGAAGGGGACAAGGTTGTCAGCCTTACGCATCGGCCACCTTTATCTGGCAGGGAATATTCGTGGTACTCATTTTTGTTAGAGGCAGAGTCAACTTCCAGGGCCATAGTGACTGTAATTGTAGGTTTCAAAATTTTTAAGTACAATTCATTGAAAGGAACGTGAACTAGTACATTGCAAAAAAATGCAACGGGGCTGGCTTACAAAGGATTTGTTCCAGAACTTTACAGTTTATATTCCCATTCCCTAAATTTAATGATACAGATATCTATACGTATTAGTATTGTGGAACGGGGTAGCTCAGTCTGTATAGTTACTCGCTACGGGCTGCACGGCCAGGGGATCGAATCCCGGTGGGGGCGAGATTTTCCGCACCCGTACAGACCGGACCTGGGGACCATACAGCCTCCTATACAAGGGATCTTTCCCGGGGGTAAAGCGGCCGAAGCGTAGCGGTGACCACCCACCCATATTTAGAGCTGAGGTTAAAGAAAGAGTAGAGCTATAATCTACTCCCACTCTGGGCCTTCGCGGCCTTTATAGGTTGACCTTTACCTTTACCTTTAAGAATTATTATTATTACCGTATTACTTCCCACACGTCTTGTTATTAAGTGCACAGTCTCTGTATTTTAATGTTATAAATTCATAATATGATTCTTATATATATATATATGTGTGTGTATTACATATAAGACAACTGCCAGTTCTATATAAGAAGTATCTATGTTATATGTCGAAAAATTTCTTGTATATTCATAATTGTCGAAATATTACATAAAAGAGTTATGAACTAACTTCGTAATGAGTTTCATTGCCTGTCCCCAATCCTTCATTGATTATCGACGTGTAGCCTCAACAGATACTTCAATATTCAAGGGACGAATTTCACTATTTCCACACACCAAGGTATAGCTTCAACAGACAAGCCTGCTACAGATCCCATGAAATAAAAATTTCTCTGAATATTTACACCACAAAATTGCGACGATCTTGAAAAAAATTCTGACAAAAAAAAGCACTGCTCTAACATGAAGATAAATTTAACCCCCAAAGGTCGAGGTCACAATTTGGACCTAATTGTAGATATTTTCTGCACTGCTTCATAACTGCTGATTGTTTCCCATAATAACTTCCATCTGACACACCAACCCATTTCCAAAACATTTACCTAATATTTGTTGACAGAATAAAGAACAAATTTAAATTCTTGGGCTTGTTTGTATGTACACATATGTACATATTATAAGCCATGTGATTAACTTTACAATATCAAATCTTGATTTTTAATAACTGAGAATGACTTTAAATTTCCTATTTTAAATGGCGGTGAATTCTCTGCGCTCCCAAAAAGTTTGTTTGTTTTTTTTTTTTTTTTCGCGTTCCAAATGAACAGTGTTCATGTCAACATGGCAAGTGTCATTGTGTGTCAGTGACACTGGCGAATTCGATGGGGCAACGGGTAGGTTCCGGACTAGAAAAAAAAGTTTGAAAATTCCCTATAAAATTATTATGTTTGTACCATAAAACTGTACAAAAATCAGTAATGATAATAACAAATAAGTATGAAATGACGATATGAGCAATGTTTCATTTCATTACGTATAGTTACAAATTAATGACACGTATCGATTAAGATAAAAACGAAGCTCAATAACTGACATGCCACATACATGCAATATGCATATATTAGGTCCTTATTGGTGTATGTACGTTACACCGTTCGGCAGTCACACCACCACCGTATTAACCACACACCGATGTATTTTAATGGACTATTTTAACAACCGTAACTTTAGGAAGCACAAATTAATGCGCTCCCTGATGATGGTGTAAGTGCAACACCGAAATATGTCGGAGCTGTTTTAATGTAAATTTTAGTATTGTTTTTTAAGAAAACTCACTGGTGCATCAGTTGGTGAATAAATGAAATTTTGGGCCCAACAACAAACAAATTTCACATTAAAATTAAATAAAATTCCAAAACCTTCCAAAAAAATTAACATCACATTGAAAAACAAATAAAAAATTTTTATTTTTAATTTTCATACATTTAAACACCACAAATCATATTGCCACAATAAAGCTGAACATCCGTACGTATGAAAATCGCGATACACATGTAGTCATAATACAGCACTGTAGTGGTGACTAGTGACTAATTAGTGGAAACTAGTATATTACCGCGATAAGTGGGTTCCTGTTACCAAGGTATTGCACGTCCTCAGGTGGCGGATGGAGAAACGGCCTCCAATATGGAGGGTAGCTGCGAATATATTGAATAAGCAGTCGCGAGCAGCCGACAAGGGGTGGTCCTCCAGCTTGGAGGTTGGGCGAGGGGCCAACAACGCCTCACCGTAAAAAGGATCTTGTTACGAAACGTTTAAACAGAAGCACTTGTGAATGCGGTAATGAACATTTGGGTTTCGTAAAATGCGGGGAATTTCTTGAGTAGCTGAAAACCGGTTAGCTTCTCAAGAAAGACTCTGCTCCATGGAGTAAGTTAGTTGTATATTTATCCTAACTTCCGAAATAAGCTTCCGTTGAATTATGGAAACAACAAAACTTCTGACATACGTCAACTGAATTTGGAACAGAGCCGTTAATTAAGGCACAAAGACACATTCTTAATATATGCTTATTGTATTTATTATATTTCAGCATGACCTCAGATACATTTGAGATTTAGATTAACTTTAAGTGAAAATTACGGCATTAATATATAAATGTTCGTTTTTCTGTTGAAATGTAATTTTCTTGATAAACCCTTCGTTTTACTCTGGGGGTTCTGGGGAACATCATCGGGGAAATGCGTCTAGACGGATCCCCATTTGGCGCACTTCCATACTACATACGTAGCGGAATGTTCACATTACAAGAGGCTGGGAATTTAATTCGAACGAAACAACATGCCCCCCGCCGACTGAGCTGCTTGCGTAAACAAACAGCAGGCCTGGAGAAGGCTTGTGCAGTCGTGAGGCAGAAGATCAAGAGAAGAATAAAGAATAGAGCTTAAATGTTGATAATATTACTTTATCTTTAATACTGAGTTATGTGGAATTCCGCTTAAGAGAATACCATATAGCAGTGGAGCCCATGACGACGTTGCTGAGAGGAACCTGCTGATCAGGATGACGTACAATATTACATAATGACGGACTCCATAATTTGACGCCAACAAATACTGCAAGGCTGATTACTTCGAAGACGACGGAATGGGCTGTGCGTGTAAAACGTATGACAGGTGAGAATTATAGGTAATGGCTTTAAAAAGTTCCCTGAATAGGCTGGTATAATTTTGAGGATTTCGGTGCTATAAATTACATGATTAGCAACTGCGAGTACCAAATGAACTCTGACATTCTTCATAACATTATGGATGCGATAGGAAGGAAACGCCCTGAAACATGGAGAACCAGCAAGTTGGCTTGTCCTTCACGATAATGCTCCAGCCACAGGCCGGTTTCGTTTCAGGATTTCTTAGCGAACATCTTTGTGACAACACTGAAGCATCCCCACAGACTCTCCTGGCTGGGCTCCAGTTGATTTTGAAATCTTGCCTCGATTAAAATCAGCGTTGAAGGGGTGGCGCTTTTGTGATGGCGTTCACATCGTTAAGAATGCGACGGAAGAGCTGAAAAGACTTTCACAAAATGACCTCCAGGAATGCTTCAATGAAAATACACACTTTTGCTAGTCGCTGGTAGAAGTGTTTATTTTCATATGGAGTTTATTTTGAAGGCAAAGTAGTTTAATTGATTGTACCGTTTTTATTTCTCATAAATCAGATGATTCCACAAATATTTTGAAGCTACCACGTATAAATTATCGAAGGCTCAGAACCTGAAATTGGACAACATTTTGTAGAGCTAAGCACGGATATTGTGGTGATATTAATCCTAAATAAGTAGGGTACAGGGGGGTAAACTGCGTCACTACAGGGTGGCGTCTTACGAAAGACATCACGTGACTGCCAAGGCCTAGCAGATCACGTGACTGCCAAGGCCTAGCAGTCGTATCTCCCAGTCTAGCAATGCAAGCAGTCTTGTACTGCTTGACTGTTGAAGATATGACCCATAGGTTGCCCTAAACATCGGTAAATAACTTCCCATCTACGCTACGTAAGATTCCAGAACAGCGAAAAATCTGAAAGCCAGGTGTTTTAAAATAAGAAGAAAGACTACTGATCAAATTGTTGTGCTCAGAGTCTGTGTAAACTGGCGAAAAGGGCGTGGGTCGGAAGCCGTTTAAATGAGGGGATCGCGGGTTCGAATTTCCTCGACGGAAAGGAAGTCCGTCCCTCGTGTGTGTTGTGTGTGGTGTAGGTAGCGGCCTCTGCGGCGAACCGATCACTCGTCCAGAGGAATTCTACCGTGTGTGTGTGTGTGTGTGTGTCTAACTGTGTGTATTCTAGAAACCTCAACAGTGAGGCTGCCTAGGTCAGTGTTGGGCTATTACATCACAGAAAAAATAAACATAAATCAGACACTTTCGTTACATATTAGGAATGACTAATCTACAAATTAGTACACACCTAGTGCAGGAAATAGTGCATTAGTCTTGGCAGGAAAGATAAATATATGGAACGATGTGCTTAAGGAAATGGACAACAGAGTTGTACAAGGTTAAGGTGCAGTCTAAGGAGCACTGATTACATCCCTGAAAATTAGGGTTAGCTGAAGGTTACCGGCTATTTGTGTCTTAGAATGAAGGTCTCCTGTACTCACGAGACCAGAAACTGGATCCTAGAGCCGCTCAAAAGGCCGTAGAGAAGAGATAAACCCTGTCATCGCCGAGAAATGAACCCCAACTAACCGGTCGCGCAGTCTGTAATCAGATTAGTACGGTGACTGCGGGCTGTTTACTGTACACGTGGGCGAAGGTACTGGAGGCTTGAAAGCACTCGTAGTGGTGCAAAGAACTGCTGTGTTGAGAGGGAATGAATGTTAAACGAGAAAGGAAACGAAAATCAACGCAAAAAAAAGAGAAAAAGAACAGGAAAATGAAAGAGGGTTACGAGGATATACCCATATACAGGAAAACAGGAGAAATGAACGGAAACGGATGGAAACGAAAGATAATATCCGTTAGAAGGCCAGGACAGACGGAAAGAAGCAAGAAAAGGAGAGAAAGGAAGAAAGAAAGAAATAACAAACTGATAGAAAGAAAAAAGTGCAATATATTATTTGGAAACGATGTCCACGTGGATTAACTTGCTACAACGTGAGTCAAATTAGCCAATGTTTGTTTTTGGCGTGACATGCCCCCCCCCCCCCCGGGGCCGAGGCCCCCCCTTTTCCCCTTTTTTCTATCACACACAAAACGCCACACTCCGCA